>Ga0123357_10001753_pt1 | contig 23446 bp, 18 predicted proteins | sample TergutEmb28metaG_FD_89873 | JGI IMG/M metagenome (GOLD analysis project Ga0123357, IMG submission 89873) | Embiratermes neotenicus P4 segment gut microbial communities from Petit-Saut dam, French Guiana - Emb289 P4 | ecosystem: Host-associated > Arthropoda: Insects > Digestive system > Gut ... | reverse complement strand
TAAAAAAAAGGAAGGATTAAACCCCCGAAGAGGAAGGCCCACCCCATCTTTTGCCCCCAACCCCCCCCCCCCCCCCCCCCACATGCATGGATCCTACAAGGAAAGGTGAAATGGTGGCAGAGGGAAGAGTACCTGCTCCTACCAGAAGTCAAATCATGGTCATCCAGCTGTTCAACAGTCATCTTACTGGCTCAGACATTCTGAACTGTTTTATGGATGCTGACAATACGTTTTCAGTTTAACCTTTTAAAGCCCAGCAGTTACTCTACGTAACACCAGGTTTAACAGCTAAAAGTTCTAGATGGTGCAGCACATTGTGTTTATGTGTTGTGTATGGATCTCAGAACAAACAGCAACTTTCGCCTTATACAACATTAAAAAGACTGATTTTGTATGACTGAAGAGAAGAATGTTTACTGAGCAGTACGCAATGAGTCCTTTTACAGAACAGACAAATTTTGTCTTTAAAGATTTAAACAAACAATCTCATGCATAATATGCTTATCAAATTATTTCCTGGTGAAGAGGACACGAATGTGCATATATAAAAACAACTTAAACACAACCGTGCTGATGGATCAGCATATTAGCATGAAATGTATGCACATTCTCAAGGCCACATGAAGCAATGAGTCTGCAAGAAGTCTGTAACTAATGGCACATGTTCTGCACTTTTTATACCACCCTGAAACACAACATATAAATAATGACCCAATAAACACACATATTACTCCCAGCAACACAACATACATTGACTTTAAACATCGATAATACTGAAAAATACAGTTCATGGAGCTCCAATACCAAACACTAACAACAGTGCAAACTTTGAGGTTTTGACAGCCATTCAACTCTTCTGGCTTGTGACCCCGTGTCACAGGGTGGTTCCAAACACTTTGAAGGGTCATGGTGTCTTTGTCTTCAAATGTAAGCAGACCAAGAAGGAAGTTCTTGGTCTGCTTACCCTTGAAGAAGGTGGCACAACAATCTTTTGTAACACCAGGAACCACTCACCGGACACAGCTTCACATCCCAATAGAAGTGAACGTCCACTAACCACTACTGTGTGGCTGCCTAGTGCAGAATTTTACACACATTATATACAGCAATGTTATACAGAAGTTTCCATGCAAAATGTGGCACTTATGTATCGAAAACTGGGAAACCTCTCTGGGACACCCTACATTAAGTTCAGACTGAGGTTATAAAACAATATTTTGTCACTCAATAAACCAGGAAACCCTACAAGCCAAAAGATAAGATACTCACATCACGGAACATTTTCACCGCTTCCTTTAGCTTCCCCAGTTTTCTTGCACACATTGCCAATCTCCTCTTAATGTATATTAGAACATTTGTGTCTCTCCCTAAAAGGAACATTTAGAAAATATATTTCAATGTCACACGTTGTAACCACCACTCTATCACAAGTTAATGAAAAAGTGCATCTTCAGCCCTCCATATGTCAAGTCATCAATGTTTAAAGCCAAGTTATAGTTTGGAAATACAGTGAAACCCAGATATGACATTCCCGAAATCAAAGGTTCCTTTATTTCTGTGCACGTTTTTTAAGTGTCCCATCTACACGACCACAAGAACATTAAATCTTCCTGCAATATTCAAATTGTACACAAAATTAGCTGTTGGTGTCATTTGAATTACAACTGGAATTCAGTAAAAACAAAAGGGTTTTCAGTTATATTTCCTAACTCTTCTACTCGCTTTGTGGAGATATACTGTTCTCTGCCATCAAGATTGCACTAGCAGAGCAGAACTGTGCACCCAGAAGCCATTGCCTGAAGAACTTCCAAAAACTTGGCGTACGATCCACCCAGCAGATACATCTGTTTGTGGACTGCAGTTGCATATCGTACTTATCTGCCTACTGCAGTTGACCAATCACACACACTAACAAAATCTTTTTCATATAAACCTGTAACAAATTTAATAAGCAGTGCAATCCTCATAACACTGTTGTTGTGTGTAACCATTGTGGCAGTACGAATTTAGTGTATTTCCTTTCAATGGCTAAACAAATTTTCATTTCCTAGATTTTAGACTTCCCTTAAATGTTCAATTTGAATGCTAACTCCAGGAATGTAAAATTCAGGTTCCACTGTGTAGCAATGGAGGGTCCCACTTCTGCACACCATTCACTTCCACTGCCTTCCTTGCATAAGTGTACAGAGATTGCAGAAGTAAAAGCAGAGGAGTACATATCAAAGCAACAGGAAACAAAAGACATCACAAATATAACCTGACACAAGTAGTGTGAAATTGTCTGCATTTCTCTGCCCATTTTTGTGCACATACAACCATCCAACCTGAATATATATGGCTTAACAGTTTTCTGCTTGCACACAAAATTCACCATTAAATATATATATATATGTAAACCCTCTAATTATATATTTGTATTGAGAACAAGAAATTGAACAAGAGTGTTTCCATACCATTTCAGAAATACACCTTAGCCTTAACAAAGTAATGAGTGCCAAATATAAACTGTCATAGTTACTCATTCCATATCATTTGCATGAGGTTTTGGGCAGCACAATTCGGGGGGGGGGGGAATACAGCAGAGGAGAGATGTGTAAATTTATGGTACACATTCCTTGGAGAATTGGCTACATTTATTACAAAAATATCAAATATAAAAAAATACAAACGCAACACACTGTCCTAACACTGTTTTTTGAAGTGACACCAGAAGACAGCATAATCTGTAAAGTATGACAGCCTTCCATTTACTTATGATATTTCATTAGTTTGCACAAAAAGGTTTCCCCAGAATGGTTCCTTGTTAGTATGTATTTTCCTTTCTGACAAACGAGTATCCCAAAGTGGCGAACGTCACCAGTACCATCTTCTGGGACATTACACTTACAGATGCTTTGGTGGATACATGGAAAGAGAAGTCAGAACTAGGGGCCAAGGGCAAGCCAACAACAGACTGTAGCTTTAATATCTATACACCTGCAAAACAGTGTCATGTACCATACACAACCTTCATCTTTGTGCAGATGCCAATGTGAATACCAACCTGGGGTCATTGACCTTGCATGATGAACTAAAAATAACACATGAGGTTTTAAGGTACTGTTTTCTCATTATTCATTTCCACTAACCCTTTGGCACAAGAACTTAATGCCCAGTGTCATGTGCCAGAAAGGAGAGCTACATAAGGACGCCAATGGATGGCTCTCACCTGTACCTGACATCTGGCACGCTGTGCATCACACCGCATGACGGGTACACCTGACGTTGGGTGCTGGAGGGTTAAGTTCTAAATCACTATTCATTTCTTTTGCCAAAGGCATTTTTTACAAGATGGCAAATTTAACTTCCCAACTGTCTGTACAAACATCTGAGTGTGTCACATTAACATGATAAACAAGGCAACAGGAAGAGGCAACAAAGAGCTGTCAGATAAAATAATGATCCTATATTTGTACTGTATTTCTTTATCAGTAATATCTTCATAATAATCACAGCCATTCTAATAGGAATATGCACTATCAATTTTTTACTTCCTTCACCATGCTTTCCTTATATTACACTTCCAAAACTCGCGGTGCATGTCGTACGCAAGGATGCAGAGTACACAGGAAAATATGATAAACCAGTGAGAAAACAAGTATGTGATACACTGACAGTGGTAACTGTGTGGCACGCACACTGTGCATATTGACTGTGTGGCACGCACACTGTGCATATTAACTGTGTGGCACGCACACTGTGCATATTAACTGTGTGGCACGCACACTGTGCATATTGACTGTGTGGCACGCACACTGTGCATATTAACTGTGTGGCACGCACACTGTGCATATTAACTCACTATGCAACGCCTCCATTAGAGGGCCTTGGTGCTGCAGCTGTTGAGACTTCTTATAATTCATCTCGGCTGCCCTCAGTGCCTGCTTCAGCATCTTCTCAACATCCAAAATAGTTGTCGCTTCTTCTTCAGCCAGCAGAATGTATGCTGGCGCACAGTCAGGGTTCTTTTCAAGGGCATCATGCGCAGCTTTAATTCTTGCTACAGGGTTACGTTCACGCCACGCTGTCTGCATTACTGACAGAAGTACCACGTCAAACACACACTGAACACCAATCAGCAAGGCAAAGTGCAGTATGTTACTTTGTGCATACCATGTGGCTTTCAAATAATATATGTTTACTGCAATTACGAACAGCCTTTTAACATAATATAATCATTAACCAGTCATTTGAGTTTCAATGCTTGATTCATGTCACCATTAATGACCTTCTATGTTAATCAAGTTAATACAACATTTAATTTCAAAATTAAATTACACAAGAGGCCTGATAAATGAAGACAATAAAGCCAAAAGCAGGTAAAACCTTATATTCCCAGTACAATGTTGCCAATAACATGTTAGCTCAGGTGACATGGATACTCACTGATGATGACCAAGTGTCACAATGGAAATGGTTGGTTAAAGGTTACAAGGTGTTGAAAGGCTGTTAGTAATTCCAATAAACTCACTTAAATTACTTAACTGGCTCAGACAAAGCACTGGAAATACAAAACTCATTTAGGAACCAGAACACAGTCTGGGGTGTAATTTCCCAGTTTTCTGCAAGCATCACACAATCTACAGCAGTAATTCCCCCCATTTCTTTCTATTTCCAGTTTAAAAGGCACTGCAGGTGACAAGTTGAACTGCTCTGCCATTCACCCCTTTCTATTTTTGAAGAACATCTCTGTCCACAGCCAACAGTTACAAATTTTCATTTTCTAAAACCAAACTACAACGTACCTTTAGGTCATTATGCATGTCATAAGGGAAATAATCCACAAATAGACAGCTGAAGAAAACCAGTTATGACAGTCATTAACTAGACATGTCACTGGAGGTAAACTTCATAATTTCTCAAGTGCTACACTTATCTGTTTCCTGCTTGCATTGCAGTACATCTTGCCATGCATGCCCGTTACAATTCTCTTCAGAACACGGGGATGCACATCTCTCAACGTGCAACTACGTAAGACATCTGTGCAATACAAACCAACTTGATGCACTGTTTATCCTCAGTTATTTCGTCAGTCAACATTACGTAAGACAAACATGTCTTACGTAAATTTTGTTCTGTTGACCATGCATCTCGATACATGTGTGCAATACAAACCAACTTGATGCACTATTTATCCTCCGTTTATTTTGTCGGTCAATCCCCACATGTTTCGGGCATATTTGTGGCCCATCATCAGGAGGTATACTGAATATATACAACAGTTGGTATGTGTTGTGTTTTTCAGTTGACTGTCCGTTGGCCAGGCTGGCCAGCAGAGTCAACTGAAAAGCACAACACGTACCAACTGTTGTGTATATATATATATATATACAGTATACATCCTGATGATGGGCCACAAATATGCCCAAAACATGTGGGGATTGACCGACAAAATAAACGGAGGAGAAATAGTGCATCAAGTTGGTTTGTATTGCACACATGTATCGAGATGCATGGTCAACAGAACAAAATTTACGTAAGACATGTTTGTTAGAAAATTGTAGCTTTACAATTTCTGTTAGCCTTCCCAACAACCCCCTCACCCTCCACATACATATTAAGTGCAAAGTAACAAAGTCAAATTGATATTTCCCTCACACGGTAACTATACTTCGCAGCATGTTCAGTTGGAACGTAGTTTTCACATCAGATGTTACACATTCATAAAGATGGGGAAAGAGGCAGAGGAAACCAGGAAGGAAGGGGTGAGAGAGGGAGGAAGGGAGGGAGGGAGGAAGAGGGAATTATAACTTTACAAGTACACAGTGACTCAAGACAAGATTTACATTTCAATATACACACAATTACAGCACCAGCAAAAGACAGCTATGAGAACTACTTGAGAAAACAGAAAATAAAACTGATTGAGTGAAGGAATTTTATTTCTAAAATCCAGAATGAACTCCTCTTCGATTAGCAACAAGCTGGTACCTAAATTCTTTTCCTATTATTTGCAGAAACTTACTTGCCAGAACCAATTTATTTAATCAAAGTTCTTGTCAATAGTGGGCTCATCAACATTTTTATAACTTTCAAACACAACATCATCTGCCATGTTCCAAGTTTGCCTGTTTCCATATTCAGCACTGTTCGTAATCCAGAAAGCTAGATGATTTAGTTAATCATTTATGAAATCGGCTGTCTATCAATCATCCACCACAACAAGAAAAAAAACCACAATAAATCACTTTTCTCAACTATGCAGTATTCACCTTCTACAATAATAACTATAAACAGCACGCGCAGTATGCACTGTACGTTCAGAAGCACTTGTAACAACCCGCTCTGATGTCCTCCACAGGCCTCAACATTTGTATTGTGGTTTTCTGAATTTTGGCATCAAACAAACTGATATGTGGGTACGAAATCTCACAGGAACACAGAGCCTGCCCTGCATAAACACCTGCCAGTGTATAGAGTGTCACAATCTAGCAGACCACAGTTTGACAGTACAGACCTCTTTGCCAAGTATTATTTGACAGCCATGGCTATAAAATAAATGGATATAAAACTCTAGTACAGTAGAACTCCACTTATCCAGATTAATTGGGAAGATGAGCCCTCTGGTTATGCACAAAATGCAAATAACTGAACTTTGCTTTCAAAATAGGCAACACTGGCAGTTTGAAGCTGGCTGTTACAATTTACAGTATGTCATCATCATCATCGGCTTGACAGCCCCCTGATGGGACCTGGCCTTCTTCAGAAGCTTTGCCCATTCATCCCTGTCGAGGGCGACCTTCTTCCAATTCTTGACCTCTAATATTCTCATGTCTGGATCAACTCCATCTTCCCATCGTAGTTTCAGTCTTACAACTCTTCTTACTCCATCTGGTTTGGTGTTGAATACTTTTTTAAGAGTTCTATCATTATTCATATGCATCAAGTGCCCAGCCCATGCTAGTCTACTGACTTTGACGTAATTAACAATATCTGGTTCATTAAATGCTTCATATAGTTCATAGTTGTGTCTTTTTCACCATGTTTCAATTCTCTTGTTTCGCTCCAAAGATAAATCGAAGCACCTTCCTTTTGAATGGACTTCACCGCCCCACCCGGAGGTAGCCGAGTGCATTGACACGTGATGTCAATGCTCTTCGGAAACAAACTGCATTGGTTTGAGTCCCAGTGAGAGCATATCATTTACAGTATGTACCTGCATCTAAACCTTTCAACCACGACTGATTTGAAGTACTAGAAGCCATAACACTGTACTGTACTTGATCCAATAACCGGAAATTTCAAGGCAAGTTAGTTTTGTTGAGTTCTCGACAAATATACCTGAAGGACCAAGCTGATCCAGATAACCAGTGTCTGGACAAGTGGAGTTCTACTGTATTTACAAAAACAGACACAATATTGAATATTCCAGTTTTCTTTGATGTGCCACTCTGTCATTGGGCCAGCAGCTTCCAACATTTCAAAGGATGGCAATCTCTTCACCTTCCTGGGCTGATTGACACTGAAGACGAATGGACAACTGTTCTTAAAAATGTTGGGAACCACTCATCCAACAACACAGCGCCACATCCCAGTAGACTTCAATCGTCAAAAGCAGTAAACTTCCACTGTAAAGTGACTAGAGTACTCACTCTCATACTCCGCCCTGCCACAGTCGCTTTCACACGTGAAGAACGTCTGGTGATCCTGAGCAGACAAGTTCATGTCATAGTACGTTAAAGGCTCTTTATTGGTTGCCCAGTAGAACCTCTGGTATTCCGCACCTCGGAAGAGATTTAGAGGGTTCCGCCATACTTTGCATTCTGGAACATCAACTACAAAGTAAGAGGTTGGTTCACAGCCACAAAACTTTTCATTACGTTCACTTCATTGCTTGTAACACATGAATGTAACAACACAAGGACACTAATGTGTTGACAGAGCAATTCCATTACATGTAGAGCAGACAGACAGTGTCACAGCAATATGTGGGCAACAGGTCATGGTCTATTTTGATGTAAGGTACTGGCACCTGCCTGCAGGCACCAACAACAGTCTCTTTCTTTTATGTGTTTTATTTAATGACACTGTCAACTGCTAAGATTATAAAGGGCCAGCAACAAATGAACGGAGGTAGAGCACTGGTGGAATGATGACAAGGGAAAACCAAAGTATTCATAGAAAAAAAACTATCCAAGGGCCCCTTTATCCACCATAAGTCCAAAATACATTGACCTGGGACTGAACCCAAGGCCTCTACAATGACAGGCCAGAAACTAACCCACTCAGCCATGGCACAAACCTGTGGCTTTTATGGAGAACTCAGCAGAGTAACTACAAACCATATACCACAAAACTGAATGCAAATGGACTGACCCAGGATCTCCAGGAACCCGCCAGACTCTGCCAATTCACTCAGCAACTCCAACACTGAACAAAGAATTCTTTTACAACAAAATTCCACAGTCACTGAAAACTGCTATTAGGCCAGAGTTCATCAAGATCCAGAAGAGAAGAACAATGAGACACACAAATGCTCACCTGGTACCGCCTGCTGACCGGTGGCTGTGGCGGTGCCACTGGACACAACATTATTTGTATCACCACTGTTATCACCCCCTCCAATCCACGGACTGATATGATTCAGTGACACTTGTTCAATAAATGAGGTGCCATATTTGCGGAAGTACCACCACTCAAATATCTGAAATTAATAACTTTGTATGTACTGTACATGCTGGAATGTAAACACTGGTCAGTAGGAAATCTTTGGACACCGGGGAACAAAGGGAAGGACTTGTCACAATGGATGATACAGAGGACAGTTATAAGGCATATGAAATGGTTCAGCGTTGGGTCAACTGGTGGACTTTCCCTGTATGTCCTTTTTATTGCATTCTACTGGCAGTTTCCTGATGTGGTGACAGTCACCTTTCCAATCCTCGTCACTGTCTGAACACATGCCGGGCTGTCAGTCAGTCCACAGAACACTCTGAAATACCTGTTTATCTCAGCTCATGCCAATGCAGCTCATTGGAGATGACAACAATCTGAGTGTCACATGACCACTTCCATGTACAGTCTGTCAGGTCTGTAACGTTTTTCTTAGCATTTATTGATGTGTACTAATTAGGTTCAGTTCAGCATCTTCTCACGGAGTCACCTTACCACACGCTATGCCCTCAAAGCCAAGACTTCCCCGAGCATGTCTTTTGACACCCGTCCACTTACTGTGCAAGGTTACATTATGAAAAATGACTGATTCCTGTGGCTAAAGGACCAGGAATGTTCAATAAGCAGGGTTCCCCAGCCTGTAACTTGTGTTAAGTCAGCACTTTATATTTTGTTAGAGGCAGCACTAGCAATATGGGTAACAGGCAATATATGGTGCAAAACTCAGATGTTCAGTGGGTATAATCATATGCAATGACAAAAAAAATACTGGAAATTTGGTCCAACAAAAAGAAGTCTGTAGTCACTGCTTGCTGTTATGGCTTTGCTAAGTTACCATTCATGACAAATTCATTCTCTGATCCTAAATGCAGTTAGTGAACTGTTGCCCCAAGTACCATTCTCAAGGCCTTAACTTCATTTCTCAGGTCAGGTTAATGTCTCATGAAATTCTCAGTATATAGGCTAGACAATAACAATAACCACAACAAACTGTTCAAGCTTCAATCCCAACTCTGGGACCCAACCAGCATCCTATTCAGTCACTACTAGGGGGTCTTCCCTGGGAGTAAATTGGCCAGCGCATAATGCTGACCACTCACATCAATCTGGTGCTGAGGTTAGACTATGCAGAGATTTACCTCCATTCTCTCCAATGCCTTCATGGCACTGTGCTTAACCTTAATCCCCTGGGGTGGGTATTTAAATTTTAGCACATGGTCTATGTCAAACATATTAACAGAAACAAATAAAATTATGGAATAGAAAGTACTTTGCAGAAAATAAAACAAAAATTAAGCAGCATTTCTTAAAAGTGCAGTAAATTTCTTTGTTGCCAAATCAATTTATAGGGAGGTTTTGTTGTGGGGTGGGCCAGCGTAGTCAGCAGAGCAACTTGCTATGGGCTAGAGGGTCTGGGGATCGCATTCTGGTGGAAGGAGATTTTCCACATCCATACGGACAGAACCTGGGACCCACCCAGCCTCCTGTATAATGGGTATCAGGTCTCTTTCCTGGGGATAAAGCAGCCAGGGCAAGGTATTAACCACTCACCTCTATCTAGCACCAAAGTTAAAAAAAAGAGTAGAGCTACACCTCTACTCCCCCTCTGAGACTTCATGGCAGGTTATAGGGTTAACTATTCCTTTTACCTTTACCTTTAGGGGCATTTTCCTATGTGTGTTCATATATATGAATGCAGGTCTTTAAAAGGATAAGTAAGCATATGGACAACTTCTACCAGCATGTAAAAACCTTCTTCCATGTACAGAAAATAAATGTACCCTGTTGAGAACAAACACTAAGAGTATTTTTTATTTTAATTTTTCCGTGCAAAAGTCTATTTACATAAACGCTAAGAGTACTGAACACAAAATACAGTTCACAATAAGGTAATGAATGATGTGGCAACAATCACATGAATGTGACATGTTTTGCTGCATTCAGCCAACAAAGAAGCAGCAAGTACAATGTACATTAATGAAGAACAGTGCTATTGGCAACAAGACGACCTCCTGAAATGAAGTTGATGTGCTGCATACCATACAAACATTTTATTTTCATCACCAGGTGGTTACAATATGCTACATTAAACTTTCACAGGCTTCATTTGCAACATAACAGAAGTTTAAAGTATAAGCAGTTTCTATTTTACTCCCTTCTTTCATGTTGGATTCATTACATTTCACATACAGGTAAATCAGTCCCATTACAGGCCTGGACAGGCCCAGAGGGTTCCAGGAAGTTAAGGCTCCCAGATTTCATGACAATAGCACAGGATGGTGGTAGGTTGTCAGCCTTATGCACCGGCTGCCTTTACCCCCCCCCCAGGAAATACTCCTGGTACTCATTTCTGTTAGAGGCTGAGTCGACCCCAGGGCCATAGTGCGATCGGAATTATTTTATGTCAACTAAAAATCCAGTGACAGCAGCTGGGATTGAACCAGCGACCTTCGGATTTGTAGCACATAGACTACAGGTTTTGATAACTGACAACAACAAAAATTTAGTTGGTACATAACCAAATTCCATAAACCAACAGCCCTATTGCGAGAAACTAAAAGTCATCTGACTTCTCAAGACATTCCCTGCCTTTATGGCAAACAAAAGTTCAGAACTGTACTCACACCAGCCTGCAGTCTCAGCTCCATCTAACATTTCATAATGCACTGGATATTTAAGGGTGAAGAACTACTGTCCTTGACCAGTCTACATCAAAGGACCTAATGGCTGCCTCAATGCTTATACAATACGTTCACAGCCACCCTCCATACCTGAAGACCATCAGCACTATGCTACAGTAACAAAGGAGCCCACTCAACTACAAATACATTTCATGTCAGTCAAGACTAAACTTACCAAAATGAGCCCCGAGATAAGAGAGGAAGTTCCGGTTAGGGCCACATAAAACTTTGGTGTCAGTGTGCTCAGGAACATGGTGGCTGCAACAAAATCCCAATACAAGACGTCACTTTAAATAATGACAACAGGATATTAGTTCAAAATTCTGTTACCAAAACAATAAACTATGTCTCACAATATGTCTGCCCCACCTGTCACCGACATCAGCACTACAACAGTATATGATTCTGCACGTTACTATACACAGTTGTAAAATATGGGAATTCACTATGTGATTAAAAAAACATTACCACCACCTACACCAGCAGCTGTTCCTCCTATTTAAATAGTCATGCTTTAATCATACCATCCTCTTAGACCAAATATCTCTTTTCTGCTACTAAAAACCTTTCTTTCATTCCTCACACCATGCAAGTCCTTCAGTTCCTTAATAAGAAGACAATGCAATACACCACATGGAGTCACGTGAGATGTTACATAAAATGCAACTGCACGTAACAGTACATAACCAAAACACCAATAAGTTACTTATTTAAGTGAAATGCTTCAGTTGGCAAGTCTGTTCTGTTATAAATTATACAATCCCAACCTACAGCAACATACAATTTCCATTTTATATATACATAAAACAAAACAAGTCAAAACAAAAATATTTTAATACAATATCAGTGGAGTTGTGTAACAAAGACCACACACGTCCTCATTCTAATGTGTTTATCCAACCGATATTCAAACTGTGTTCTGTAGAACTCTGTAATTCTGTTGGCCTCCACAAGCACGTTTCCTTTACAGTGAAACGTGTGAATACATTTTTGATAATTCTCAATTACACTTTTTTTATTTTCCTCCTCATCTTTGTGTACAATTAGTGCTGGGTTAATATAAATATAATAAAATTTTCTGATATGTGTCTATAAACATGAGGTTGCACACATCCCAGGTGCCTGGTTCACTGTTGGAACTTAAATTTTGTATGGTGGCACCCAACATTTGTGGATCCTCAGTATGGACCTTGCATCGTGTCACTTTTCTGGCACACAGAATTTTTTAGATGACTCCTAGGTTTCTGGAAAATATATATACCCCTGCTAAAATATTTTATATTAAAAATATAAGCTTATGTTTTAAAAAATCTACATGCCTGCACCCCAGAAAATATGCCTTCACTTCACCAGGGTTCCTCAGAAAAGCCTGAAGACCACTGGTCTAACCTAACTGCACAGCTACTTCTGTGGCCTCATTACACTCTCCACTGTCCAGTTTCATGATCTGGAGAAAAGAACTGCAAATTACACTACAAAAACAAGTAAATGACTGATTACTTGGGACTAATGAAATCAAATAAGTTCACAGCAAATATGCATTTGAAAGGACAGTAACTGAACCAAAATCACATTTATAGATTCTTCTGGACTGTCTGCCTTTCACTGACAAGCACAAAAGCACAAGAACAATCTGCAATTATCCCTTACTCACAGGCCAACATGCTGAGAACAAAACTCCAGCACCACAATTCTACCACCCCTGCAGCATGACAGTATTGATCTGGAGTGGGGAGACCAAAATAGCAGGGAGTACAGTCACCGTCAATACACGCATCAGATTCAATAAAAGGGTGGAAAGTGAGACTGGTGAATGGCCTGCGCTATAAATGGGGGTGCAAGTGATGGAGTAAAGGGACTGTGATAGGGGAAATGTAAGGGGAAACAGAGAGAGCATGGAAATTAGGGGAACTGGCATCAAAAAACTTCCAAGTAAAGGTCACTAAGAAATTCTATTCAGACAGTGAGATGTAAGTTTATATTAGTTACAATGCATATACACATATACAAAGAGCACAGCACAGCACAGCACAGCACAGCAATTAAGGATCCTGAACAGCAAGAGCAAGAAAACAAAACAGAAGAATGCAGCATGGGAGGAGAGACTGAAGAAACAAGAAAAATAAATCTAATTTAAAAAACACGGGAATAAGAACAGCAAAATGAAGCAGGAAACAGGATAGGAAAAAAAAACTGTAAGAGACAAAGCGATAGTAAAAAATGGAAATATGAGTGACAGACTGATACAAACACTTGCACATGGAGGACAGCAGCAGGCAGAAAGAGGGCAGCGGAGACTGAAGCTGGCAAAGAATGAGGTGAGCATGATTCAGAAGGTGTGCATCATATTCTATAGGCGGGGGTTTCTTGTGAAGGGTGAGAACCAATAAAACCACAGAACATTACTAACTTTTTAAATATTTTCCTGTACAATTCCTCTAAGTTTCTGCCTAATACAGAAAGCCATTTTAAGGCTACCATCCCACACAGGATAAGAAATAGCCCCATCAGTACTTAGGCAGAAAGAAACACAAATGATTCACTGGCCCTATTAGTACATGGTAAGACAGCAAAATAAACTAGTAACTGACCCTGTCAGTACATGGTCACAAAGCAACACCAATGATTCACTGGCCCTGTTAGTACATAGCTAGAAAGCAACATAAATGATTCTCTTGTGCAATGGAAATTAAATTTGCAAGCGTTCATATCTCTCAGTTCCAGACAAATTCTTGAGCACTCTGCAATGAACCAACAACAGATAAACAATCTAGGAATGTCGTACGCTGTTTGAAGCTTACTCTCTAAAATTAAGGGAAGAACATAGGCTGAATGTGTTGCAAAATGGGATGCTGAGGGAGAGAGGGGTCTAGAGGGGGGGAAGTAAAGAGAGACAGAAGGCAACTGCATAATCAGGAGTTGCATGGTTTGTAATGCTAACCAAATATTGTTGGGATGATGAGATGGGGCAGATATGTGGCAAGTATGGGGCAGAAATACATACAGGGATCTGGTGAGGAAACTTGAAGAAAAAACCATTGTGAAAACCTAGGCATAGACAGGAAGATAATATTAAAATGGATCTTAACAAAACTAGAAGACTGGAAAGTAGCAGGTTCTTGTGAATGCAGTAATTAACTTTGGGTTCCATAAAATGTGGGGAATTTACTTACTACCTGAGGATTAGCAGCTTCTCAAGTACTCTGCTCCACTTTGTTAGTTAGTTAGAGATACAATTACTCTAGCACAGAATCTTACACAATATACCAGTCAAAGGTAATATCAAAGTTTCATATTACTGACATACTGTGTGCTTGTAACTGTTCCGCTACAAACAGTAGGCTATGTGACACGTAGCAATGCTGATCATGTACCTTCATGGCAAATTACACAAACTGTCATATTATTTCACATCCCACAAAAATTTTCCAAGACCTGTTACAAACAGCCATTTCAGGTCCCTCAGGTAAGTGGCACTCATGACCTTTTCACCTCCTATGTTCACACACCTGCTATATTATAATAATAATAATAATAATAATAATAATATGCATTGTAGCAAACTACAAAGCATGGCATTTGGATTACCCTCCATTTGTGTACCATTCAGAACTACTGTCATGAAAATCACTCATTGCGTTACAAAAACTGAAACGACATGTGCATGTACAGCATGGTCATCTCAATAGTGTACTTTGTTCACTTTCCATGAAGAAAAATATGTCAAACAGGTATAAGAATCAAAATGAAATCCTTCTGGATGAATATGCAATAACTATACTGATTCACAGAGAAGCAGCAGAAATATTTTGTTACAAAACTGTTAAAACCTACACAACCTAAGATAAACACACCAAATGTTGTGAAACTTGCAGGCTTGTTTGTTTTAGGAACACACTGTGTTGTATCCTATGTTTTGTCATAATTAAAGAAGTACAATGAACAAAAGAATCAGCATGCATTTCATAAAATTTGTCCAGGAATAAAAAGGGCTGAGAGGTATAATATGTGGCCTTCTACTGGGCTCTGTACTTTATCTGACAAGTATCATCTGTCACATGTGTGGGTGGCTAGCTGGCTGACAGTGTTTTATACACATATACTAGTTTTAAAAAGGTGGTAGGCAGTTTCATTTTTTTAAATACAATGCACCATGGCAGTCCTATATTTTTTTAAAACAAACATCTTTTTAATATAATATTGTTTTTATTTCCATCCAATTTTACATCACATTTCAACATGTGTATACAACATATTTGTAATGGCAATGACACCTCTATCCCATGTCAACATATAAGATTTTCTTATGGGTTTTTCACAAGACTCTCAACATCACAAAGGTCTGATGATGGCCTGGCTACTGAGCCGAAAGTAGTAACCTGAAAGACTTGTAATTGTCTTGTGCAAAAATGTGCATTAATTAAATATATATATATACTGACTAAAGTAACAGGGATGTGTTACCTAAAGATGAGAGTTACGTTAATATAAATGAGCCAACAGAATGTGACAACTGATAGTTCTCGGGCAAAATTATGATTCCATATGTGCACTAGCTTCACATCTTACTTTGTTTAGATTATTTAAATTGCTTTCATCTGGATCCTGTAACCATTGCATTTTAGCCTGCTTCCGTTGATCTAAAAATTGTAAACATTCTTCACCTTTTGTCTTCCAGTTTTCTAACCAAAAATATAAAGATATACAAAATTATATTTCCGCCTCTTGTTCAGTATGGGTGTGAAACTTGGTTGCTCACAATGAGGGAGAAATGCAGGCTGAGGGTGTTTGCAAAAAGAGTGTTGAGGATGATATATGGGCTTAAGAAGGACAAGGTTAATTGGGGACTGAAGGAAACTATGTAATGAGGAGCTAAATGACCTGCACTCCTCACCACGTTAACAAATCAAGAAGACAGAGATGGGTGAAGTACACAGCACATACGGGGGAGAGGAGAGGTACATACAAGTTTTGGTGGGGAACCCTGAGGGAAAGAGAACACTTGGAAGACCCAGGCATCGATGGGAGGATAATATTAAGATGGATCTTCAGGATGTGGGATGAAGGGGCATGGGCTGGATTGATCTGGCTCAGAATAAGGAGAGGTGGCAGGCTCTTGTGAATATGGTAATGGACCTTTGGGTTGAATAAAATTCGGGGAATTTCTTAATTGGATGAGAACCTGTTAGCTTCTGAAGGACTCTGCTCCATGGTGTTAGTTGGTTATGTGCACACTACATACAATACTGCAAAACATGCTGAGTTCTTGCTCCAAGCCTCAAAAACCAAGGGTTATATCACAATACTCCAATGTCTACTCATTTTTCACTACCTGAACAGTAAGTGCTGCATGGATGAGCTCTTCTTTGTGAATTCCACTCTCAGAACATACAGAATTCAGAAAATAATTCACTGTTCTTTTAAAACAGTAACTACTTCTTTATAGGATTGTGCACTATGTTACTCATACTTACCTTACAGGATGAATGAAGGTACGGTTAAACTACAGCTCAGAAACAATATAAACATCACAAGCAAATCATTTGAACTTAGTTGGACTGCTTACTTTTCTAAATGTGGAACAAGTTAATACAAAGCAGAAATCTGCTGGCCAATGGGTCAAACATTCCATCTCAACCTTGTAACATAAAGCACTCAGACACACAATGTATCTTGTTTTAACTATGAATAAGCAATATATTATTTTTCCTCTTCAGTGACACATCCACTATTGTTATGTAAATGATATGACATACTCCAATGTTTGCATACTGACAAATGTGACATACTGCTGTCAACAATGTCCTACAGCATAAACAAACAAGGCCACCATGACTGTCACCAACTATGAACAACCGTGATAAGCCTAAAAAATGAAAGCCAACAGATAATAAGGGACACATTAAATGAAAGTATATGTTTCATATATGAGGTAATTCATAAAGAAGTTGACAGTGTAGCATGTTTGTAATGAAGCAAGCAAGCAGTGAGCCCACATTTATGTGAATGGTACCAACTGCTATGAAAACTCTAAATTCCTTTGGAAGAGATCATAATTGTGAGTTTCCCTAAAAGTTGATACAGAGAATGTCATTGCAAGCTCACTGGGTACTTCATTACAAACATGCTGAAGTGTTACTTTCTTTTTTGAACTACCTGATATAACAATTATGCTGGAACTTCTGTCTAAATTCATCAATGCTGTATTCATCCTATATCTTAGAACAACAAGAAACAACAAGCAGTAAACTAACTCACAATAAGTACAGAAACTGTAGTTATACTGTTCCAGAAGTTTCCTTAAAATCAATCACTGCACATTATGAAGTCTAAACTGATACATTTTTAACTTCAAAGACAGAAATTTGGTGCTGAATTAAACATTAAAGTGTTCTAAGCACATTCAGGTACAAACAAGCTAAATAACGGTAAGTCCACATTTTGCAGAAAATAAAAATCACTTACTGTTTACAAAGAAACTTTGACACTATGTGCTAACTACTATTAAGTCATGACTGTATATGGTGCACTCTGCAATGCAGTACACAGACTTTATCAAGGTGCTCTTCACTCTCAAAATATTGAATGCTTTCATGGTTAATGTAAATACAATTTCACTCACGCCCATCAGAAAAGTATGGTCTTCCATGTGCCACTATTCATGAAGTGCATACTTGGCAGCATTATATGCAGATCTCTTACACTGAATTTCACCCAAATCAGATAATAAACATGCAAAGTAACACTATAAATTCAATGTTTCCCTCCAATAAAGTATGCATTTTACCGTGATGATTTTTACTAAACTCATCATCACTCAACACATTTTTGTGGCCATCTGCTGTATGGCAATGTACCCAAACTGGACAACAAATGAAGAAAATATACGCAAAACTTAATTACACCTCTACATGAAGTATGGCTTCCACTGCACACATGCTCAACAGGATTACATGCAGATCTCCCACACTGAATTTCACCACAATCAGATAAAATAAATTTGGCAATATGGGCAACATTTTATTTATGACCCAATGTAAAATATGGCTCTCACTTCACCCTGGGGCACCAGCAGCAAGGCGCACTTGCATCACCCTGAGAATTGGATGTAATTTACTTCCTACATTTAATATTTGTTAAATGAAACAAAAATTTCACTAAGACATTATCATTGTAATTAGACAACTATGTTACTATCTTGCCCAGCATTTATCATTCAAAAACCTGGTAATTTTCATATAGCTAATGTGCACCACCTTGCCAAAACATCCTGCCGGCGCTGATTATAGCATTCATTTTCACGTACAACTGCTCGAACACGTACGTGTAGCTCTCCTATACCGTATTTCATCCAAATCGGTCAAAAAACACAGAACGTGCCGGTAGAAATTCATTTGCGCCCTTAAGCAAAGTAGGATCGTCACTGAGCCGAATTTCACTACATTCACATTTGCTCTTGACAACATTTTGTAAAGAACTTCTATACCAAATTGCACAAAAATTCGAAAAGCGGTTTAGTCGCCGATACTGTCACCGACGGAGGGCAAGATATCCATAAAAGCCGTTCCGTAACACTTCAAAATTCACCAATCTGCCCTTTGCTACCTTGTTCATACAGCTGGAGCAATTCTAACTTCAAATTATTGCATATTTCGTATAGAATTGTGGGCACAAGGAACGTTCCTCCAATAACACTAATGCTTTTATTATTTCAAAAACGTTACTAAACGTACAACGAAACATGTACATTCTTCGCTGACGTGACAGGCTACGCAAAATCTATTGCTCTGTTGAGCGAAATGAATACGGTTAATACCGAATTTAAAAGATCTTCATAAAAATTAAACGATCAGCATAAGCAAGAACAGTTGCTCCTCTCTATAAGTAGGAGCATAATAATATTCTGACCTCTGATTTATTTTCAACTCTTGCTACTTTAAATACTGCTCCCTCTGCCAAAGAAAGGTGCAACCATTACCCATTCCAATATTTTCGCTTATTTTAAGGGGTCCACGAAGATAGTAAATCACGAACAGCACCAACAGAAACCAGAATGCCCATAAATACGTCCACGACCACACAATCCAAGACTTTATTCTTCTTAAAAATCCGAACACCATTCTACCAACCGCTTGCAGACCGACGCGTTATACGCGTCCTGCTTGTATTGTTTTAGACTCGTTCCATGGGCTTCGGTCGAGTTCGCAAACACACTCCCGTCCACAGATCAGTCTAACCAAGCGCCATATTTGTTAGTACTGTGTGGTGGGGTCGATGTGACCAGATGTCACGCACAGACCAACATGACGTAATGAGTGAACGTCTTCCATTATTGTGCTGTTTACGGTCGGTGATGATACTGATTGCATTCTCCCGGGATGATAAGGAATGCGTTTGAATATTGGAACCAAAGTGTCGCAGAAGCTCCCTTCCCCCACTTTCAGGGTAGTACAAGAATTTTTGGCATCCCGTTCCTCTTACTGCTATGGGCACGATTTACGATGAGAACGTTTTGTCAATCAAGTACTACTAGAGACTGTACAGTTGGTCGCATTTTTTTTATTAAATTTCGTATAGGACTTCGTTACAGGCATGTGTAAAAAGTTTGTAAAACCATATATACACATATTTGACACCTCTACCCATTTTTTTAAATAACTACACGTTTGAATATCTTAATCTGTATACTATTTTTACAAATAAGCCTGTTCGTGGCTATACTGAAAGTCAAATGTGTGGCTGAGTTGTAAACGAAAGTAAATGGTTGTGTCAGACTGGATTGGTGTGGTTTGGTTTTGTGCTTTAAATAAATTATCTTCAAAAGCAAACTGCCCCAATCATGTCCTGCCACAGGCTAATGCATATTTGTTGGTAATTTCCCATGCAGTTATGCTACATATATATACAGCAGCGCTTTCCACCACGTTGTCAGTGTGATTCAGTATTTCAAGAAGACATGTTTCCTGCTCGGCTTGACAATATGATCACAGTCAATCTTCTGGGCCAACAGCTCACAAAGAATGGCACAAGCCCCATCACACCAGATAGCAATCAGACAGCACCTGTCTAATGGTGAATTGTGCTGTTGGGTAATCACTGTAGAAGGCAGTTGAGTTCCAGTCAGATCCATATCCTCATCTAATTTTGTGTACCCCACCCTAAATCACTCACTTTAAATTCATCTTAACTTAGCCTCTTTTCTCCTTCTTGATCTTGCCACGTGGCTCTTTCTTTAGTGGTTTCTCCACAAGATTTTTGTGTGCACCCCCATCTCCCCAAACTTGATAATGTGCTGTAAATAAAAATCCAACAGATGCAACAGTATGCAGATATTTATTTACTGCAAAGCTACTCTACGTGTTTCAGGTGTCACAGCACCCATCATCAGGAGTATTAAAAACTGTACCCGCAGCCTCCGGTACAGGTCATACTACTTGTACCGCTACTTCCTCCCAACGTGGTCTGATCGGGACTGGTTTGTGCGAGTGACACCCGAAACATGTAGAGTAGCTTTGCAGTAAATAAACATCTGCATACTGTTGCATCTGTTGGATTTTTATTCACATTGAATTACGATGCATGGAACCACGAGCTTAAAAAAAAATTTGATAATGTGCATTCGTTGGTGTTATGAATGCTTTAGTCAAGGTGCATGGAATAAAGCATCAAAACAAATTTAAAATTACCTGCACATATCACAAACTTCCTTGTTATGTTAATGTATAAAATGCCAAATTTTAACACAGCATGGCTTGTCCTTGGGTTGTTCATAGTTCTAGACATGGAAGGCAGCTGCAGACATAGTAAGTGACCACAAACAGCTGACAAGGGGTAATCCTTTAGCTTCAAGACTGCTTTTAAGACGAACAACACTTCAGTATACACAGTGTGATCCATAATTTTTAGGACTGATTTTTTTTAAATAACAGAACTAGAGCGATCTATTGGCCAATCCACTAAGTACTATCAACCAACATCTGTTCACACACCGAGTTTCGTTTATCTTCGACAATGTATGAGTTATAACTTGTTTCGTAAAGTCAGTTTTCTTAATACGTCGTGGATGGCAGAAATGAACAGAGAGTTGCCATAAAACTTTGTTTCAAAGCTGGTCCATCTGTGACCGAAACACCAGTGTTAGTGCAAAGGCTTACAGGAATGAGGCTCTGAACTGATCAAAAGTTTTTAGGTGGTGTTCTCGATTTCGAGACGGAAGGGAGCTGAGAGAAGATGACGAGAGAGGTGGCCATCCAAAATCGACTCGAACTGAGGTAAACATTGCTGCTGTTGCTGATTTGGTCAAAAATGACTGTCAAATCGCATCAAGAATGATAGCAGAATCTTTGAACATCCCCAAGACTGTAGTTCTTCAGATTCTGAAAGAGGATTTGGGAAAGAGAAAGTTGTGAACATTTTGTTCCACACTCCTTGACACTTGACCGAAGGGAAGATCGAGTCACTTCTTGCCAAGACATTATCACGATGGCCAATGGAGACAACAATTTCTTTAACAAAATTATTACTGGAGAAGAGACCAGGTGTTTTCCGAACGACCCTGAAACAAAGTGAGTTCTGAATGGGTTGGTGAGACATCCCCTCGGCTGAAGAAACTGAAATTCCAAAGGTCCTGCATCAAGACCATGTTGATAATATGTTTTGACTCTCAAGGTGTAGCACACAAAGAATTCGTACCAGAGGGAAAAACAATAAATACAGAATTTTATAAAGGAGTAATGGATCGCCTCCTGAAGCGCATTAATTGGGTTTGTCCAGCTGCATTCTGCTCTCAAGATTTTTTCTTGTTGCACGATAATGTGCCTGCCCACAAAGCTGCATTTGCCAATTTTTGACCCCAAAAAATGTTACAACCCTTTATCACCCCCTGTACTCTCCATATTTATCACCACCAGACTATTTTCTGTTCCCCAATTTGAAAATGAAGTTAAAAGGACTCCACTTCGCTGATGTTGCAGAGATCCAAGAAGGTGTAACTGATGAATTAAAGAAGGTCCAAAAAGAGGACTTTTTGGCAGCTTTTCACAAACTGTACAATCACGCAAAAGCCTGTATATATGCCAATGGAGCTTATTTTAAATTAAAAAAAAAAGGTATCTTCAATTTTTAAAAAAATCAGTCCTAAAACTTCTGCACCACACTGTGTATAACTGTACAAAAACCTCATAAATGCAAAAGTGAAATTGTATAAAATCATTACATTTCAGGTTCTTACAATGGTGCTAATGAAGACTGAAGTCTTCTGGAGTGTTATGCTGTGGTTACCAACATTTCAAATAAGTGTGGTGCCTCCAACTTCAGTCCAGGACGAGTAAAAATGGATGATTCCTGTAAAATCTCTATTACTTAAGAAACAGTTGCAGTTTAAAGAATCTCTATACTGCAACAAGACAAAACCTGTTAACTTTGTATTCACATAGTAAGAGAAACGTATAAAATCATGATTTTGGTTTCAGTTGTATTGTGTCAAAATCCCACCCCAATGACGATTCCATTTTGAAGGCGAATACCAAGGATGTGTAAAAGGAAGTTGTATCTATGGGTTCCAGAAAGAGGGGTAGAAGAGGAGAAAATAGTAGTGAGTAGTCAGTTAATGTCCTGTCCCCTGGTCGAGGTTGGGGGGGGGGGGGGGGGAAAAGCAATCCCATGACAATCCTGCACAGGCCCTGAGAGCGCCAGGGGGGTGGGGGCTAGCCAGTGGCGAAGTTCCTTGAGGCATTGCACTACAAGCCGGAAGGTCGTGGGTTCGATTCCAAAAGGGACCACTGGGCTTTTTCATTGACAATCCTTCTGGGGTCACTGCATACTCTTAACACAAATGAGTACCAAATATATATCATGAGGGGGTAAAGGCAGCCAGTGTGTAGGGTTGACAACCTAACAACCTTAATGTGCCAAATGTCTACAAATTCTGGGAGCCTCAACCTCCTGAAGCCCTAAGGGCCTGCCCAGGCCTGTAATGGGACAGCTTTAGCGTTACCTCTGGAAGAGGTATGAGCCTTGGTGCTAGTGAGTGGGTGATCAGTATGAATAGTATCTTTTGACTGTTGGAAATGAACAGAAAAGGTATGAGCCTTGGTGCTAGTGAGTGGGTGATC
>Ga0123357_10001752_pt1 | contig 23447 bp, 15 predicted proteins | sample TergutEmb28metaG_FD_89873 | JGI IMG/M metagenome (GOLD analysis project Ga0123357, IMG submission 89873) | Embiratermes neotenicus P4 segment gut microbial communities from Petit-Saut dam, French Guiana - Emb289 P4 | ecosystem: Host-associated > Arthropoda: Insects > Digestive system > Gut ... | reverse complement strand
CACAGATACAGGGAACAATAGTCCACTTCACCAGCGCTAACTTCACAACAAGCGGAGACAGCTTAGGAGTAGAACAAAGAGCCAGCAGCAGCTATGACATAAGAGCGGGAATAGTAGCGGGGAAAAGCATAGCAACCGATAGAGCCGGTATATTCCAGCCCTACATCAAAGGAATGTACGGACAAACCTGGACAGACGGAGGAGATGTAAACATAAACGGAGAAAACTTCAAAGGGAACTCAGCCGGGAACCGTTATGAAATAGGTGGAGGTATAGTATGGCAGGTAACAGGAGACAAGCAATTCTATGCAGATTATGAATACATAAAAGGACCAAGGATAGAAGTGCCTTGGAAGGCTGATGCCGGTTTCAGGGTTGTTTGGTAGAAGTTATCTAATTAGATGATGATAGAAAAGGGGGCTTATTGCCCCCTTTTCTATGACTTCGGATTAAATAGTGTGGAGTTAAACATTGAACACGTGGTGGCGACCATTGGACGTCCGCCATTCTTCCAGATGGAGGAGAATATTGTAGGGGCGCACAGTGTGCGCCCGATAACAAATAAACCCCCTCGCAGAGGCACAGAGATCACAGAGAGATAAAATTAACTTCAAACTCTAAACCTAAAAGTAACATTATTGCCTAATACTACAAATACTCAATGTTGCCTTAGCTTATTTTTCAATGCCTTAATTTCAATGAGCTGGGGTACTACCTAAGTCTATAGGCTTTGATGACATTATCATGGCATTTAAAAAATTGCCTAATTCTCTATTATCTCCTCTCGCTTCATAACGAGGGATATCAGGAATAAGAAGCCACAAAGGACTAATCTAACGGGAGAGACATCTGTACCCAGTTCGACTGTTTTATTTTTGGACCGGGATAATACTTGGGGCAGGACGCAATAAGGACAAAGTCCGGCTGTTTACACCTGCGACGGCAGGATTTACACAGCCGGTTTGCTTTGTCCGTTGTTTGCTTCATATAGATTCCTAAAGTTTTGTTATCCAACCGAATTGGTCAGAAACAGCTCCGCTTTGAATACCGGTAAGAGCATCATAAAGCTTTTGAGTAACCTTACCAACTCTACCGTTTCCTATGGTCAGAGCTTCTTCTTTATAACCAAGGATGTCAACCGGAGATATAACAGCTGCTGTTCCGCTTCCGAATGCTTCGGTTGTTTTTCCGCTCTTTATATCATCTATAAGAATATTAACATCAATCTTTTTCTCTTCAACAGCGTAGCCAAGTTTTTTAGCGAGGGCGATAACAGAATCTCTTGTTATTCCGTGAAGAATTGAGCCGTCAAGAGCAGGAGTAACAATGGTATCTCCATATACAAAGAACATATTCATGGATCCGACTTCCTCTATATATCTCTTTTCCGCACCATCGAGCCAGAGTACCTGCTCATATCCTTTGTTATTTGCGTCAAGGCCTGCTTTAAGAGAACTTGCGTAATTTGCTCCAGTCTTTGCTTCGCCTGTTCCCCCTTGAGCTGCACGGACATATTTGTCTTCAACCATGATCTTCACAGGTTGAAAGCCGCTAGTGTAGTAAGCTCCTACTGGAGAAAGTATTACATAAAAACAGTAGCTCTCTGAAGGGTGTACCCCAAGAAAAGGGTCAACAGCTATCATCGTAGGCCGTACATAGAGAGCAGTGCCTGGCGATGTCGGTATCCAATCCTTTTCCAGACGAACAAGCTCTTCAATTCCTTTTATAAAAAGTTCTTCAGGAACCTGAGGCATACATAGCCTTTCAGCAGACCGGTTAAGTCTCTTCAAGTTCATATCAGGACGGAACAATACAACACTTTCGTCTTTCCACTTATAAGCTTTAAGCCCTTCAAAAATCTCCTGAGCATAGTGCAGAACCGTACATGCAGGATCCATAATAAACGGCTGATACGGTTGGATTCTCGCGTCATGCCAGCCCTGGGTTGGATTCCAGTCGGCGATAAGCATTCTGTCGGTAAAAAGTTTTCCAAAGCCAAGTTTGCTTTCATCGCTGTATTTTGGCTTCATCTTTTCCGGCGGAAGGGGGAGTATCTTTATATCCATTTTAAGTTACCTCTTGGGAGCGGGATTGCTCATGTTCTATAAACTAAAAAATTAACATATCAGAAAAACAGGGGCAAGTATTTATATGTTTGCGACCTATATCTGTAATGATATAATAAAGGGCATCGGACGGCCAATGGCCGCCCCTACGATGTTGACTGTCATTAATCAATTTAAAATTGTAGATATTATGCGAGTTCTGCCAGAAAGAAAAGATATCCGGTTGAAAGATTACAATTACAACCAAAACGGCGCGTATTTTATAACTGTGTGTACAAAAGACCGCGCGGAATTATTCGGAAGAATTATTGTAGGGGCGGCCATTGGCCGTCCGCTTGGAATTACCTATGACAACATTTGCAGTAAGTGAAGAAAAGCAAAAACTTCTTAAGGAGAGAATGCAGGAAGTAGGCCTTAAGGAAGAAGATATAGAAGAGAGTTTTGTCCGCTCTTCCGGTAAAGGTGGGCAGCATGTCAACAAAACGTCTACCTGCGTAAAGCTTAAACATAAACCTACAGGGCTTGCAGTTACCTGTATGAGGGAGCGGAGCCAATCTATTAACCGGTTTATTGCGAGAAGGGAACTGGCTGAGAAACTTGCGGAAAGTATGGGACTGGTCTCAGTTAAAGCGACAAAGGCTGATAAGATAAAGCGTCAAAAAGCCCGTAAAAAGAGGCGGACAGCGAAAAAACTTGAAACAGCATCTAATGAGTAGAGATGGAGATATATGGAAAGAGAAGCGCTGAAACATCTTGAATTTGACAAAGTATTGGCCAGAATTGCCGGTTTTGTTAACAGCGACCTTTCGGCAGAGATGGTGGGAGAGATAAGCCCTTTTAAAGAGAAAGAAGAGGCTGAACTGCGGTTTGGCCAGGTTGATGAGATCAGAAAACTAAAGCAGTTGCGGATCTCTCTTCCTCTTATCCCTTTTGAGGATATAAGCCATGCTTTGATGCTGGCACGGCCAAAAGGGGCTGTCCTTCAGCCATCTGAGCTTTTCAGATTTATTCCTGTTTTCCGCATAGGTGTGGGGATTAGCAAGCAGTGCGGCTACAGAACTGATATTCCTCTTTTAAAAGCTGTAGCCGGAGGGATTACAGGATTTCCTGATATTCTTGAATCTCTTGAACATTCCCTTGATATTGATGGTGGCCTCCTTGATACGGCGTCAAAACTTCTGGCGGACATAAGAAGGGATAAAAAACAACTTATTGCCAATATAAGGAAGCGTCTGGAGGAGATAGTCAGAGAGCGGCAGGTAGCCATATTTCTACAGGACGACTTTATAACTCAGCGTAACGGAAGGTGGGTTATACCTGTAAGAATGGATTCAAAAGGAATGGTACCGGGAGTTGTTCATGATGTTTCTAACTCAGGGGAGACGGCTTTTATGGAGCCTATAGAGATCATAGGCCTTGCGAATGAGTTGGAGAACCTTATAGCTGAAGAAAAAAGCGAGGAGATACGCATCCTTCGTGAAATCACCTCATGGATTAGGGAAGACGCCGCTGCAATTCAGAATGAATTTGAAATTATCATCGAACTGGACAGGCTTAACGCAATAGCCTCTTTTGCGGATATGCTCCAATGTGAAACCCCTCTGCTTAGCAATGAATTAACCATTGATATTAAAGCCGGTAAACATCCTGTGCTTCTTCTTATGGAAAAAGAGCTTGGTGGGAAAGAGGTTGTTCCTCTTGATATAAAACTTGGCGGGGGCTCAAAAAATAGAATCCTTGTAATCACAGGTCCTAACACGGGAGGGAAAACCATAGCCTTAAAAAGCATCGGCCTTCTTATTATGATGGCAACTTCAGGGATTCCTGTTCCTGCTTCGGGAGGCTCTGTTTTCCCCATGCTTGATAATCTTCTGGCAGATATAGGCGATGAACAGTCCATAGAAGAGAGCCTTTCCACATTTTCCGCCCATGTAAAAAGAGTTTCCAAAATTCTTTCTCTGGCCAATAAAAAAACAGTAGTTCTTCTTGATGAACTTGGTACAGGTACCGACCCTCTCCAGGGGGCGGCCCTTGCTTGCGGTATACTTTCCGATCTTTATCAAAAAGAGGCGATGGTAATAGCGACAACCCATCTTACAGACATTGTAGCCTATGTTCACCGTAAAGATGGTATGGTCAACGGTTCTATGGAGTTTGACAGCAAAACTCTCTCACCTATGTACAGGCTTACCATAGGTGAACCGGGGCAATCCCATGCACTGGATATAGCCAGGCGCTATGGAATGCCTGATAATGTTCTGGAGACAGCAAAAAGTCTTACAGGGCGCTTTGAATCGGACTTTTATAATATTCTTAACGAGCTGAAGGAGAAGAAAGAAAAGCTTAGCGAGATGCTGGCAGAGCTTAATACAAAGGAATCCAGACTAAAGGAAAAAGAAAAATCAATCGCAGTCAGGCTTGCCTCCATTGAAACCGAGCGGCAGGAACTGCGGCGCAAGGGCGTGGAAGGAGCTAAAGAGCTATTACAAAAAACAAAGCATGAATTAAACCGGATTATTGAGGAAGCCCGTAAAGAGAAGCGAAAAGATGCCAGAGAAAAACTGATGAATGTTGAGCACGAACTGAACAAGCTTGATATTGCATTTCCTTCTAAGACGCTCTCTTATGAAGGGTTTAAAGTTGGGGCTAGGATTCATGCGGATTCTCTGGGGAGTGACGCTACCATTCTTTCTGTTGATGAGCGTCAGAAGCGCTGCAGAGTCAGGGCGGGAAATATTGAAGTAGAGATACCTTTTGCAGGAATTTCAGAAGCCAGAGGGAAAGAGGGCAAACCTAAAGAGGGGCGCAAAAAGCTATTTAACCATAAACTGGCTAAAGATGACGCTGAAACGGAACTGAATCTGATCGGCCAAAGAGTTGATGATGCTATCCCTGCTTTAGAGCGCTTTATTGACAGCGCATCACTGAATAATATTACTGAAATAAGGATAATTCATGGAGTAGGAACTGGCGCCCTGATGCAGTCTGTACATAAATATCTTGATGCAAGCCCTTTTATTGCAAGTTATAGAAAGGGAGAGGGGTTTGAAGGAGGAGAGGGAGCGACGGTTGCCAGGCTTGTGTGACGGCGCAGATTAAGGGCCATCTATTATGTGACGCAGACTTTTGGCCATACTTGTTCAGTGTGGAGTTTGGAGTGTGAAGAGTGGAGTTATGAAAATCAAGCTCGGTTGGACTAAAATATAAATTGGTCGAAAGCCAGCGAGGTCAGATATAACTTGAGGTTATAAGTAAAAAAAGCAATTAGTCGCTCAGCTAAAGAGAAACAAAAACATAAACTGCAAAGAACGCAAGGGATACGCAAAGGTCACAAAAAAAAGACGTCATTCCGGGCTCGCCCCGGAATCCCCTCCTCGTGGGAGATTGCGGCTCGGAGGCCGCAATGACAATAGCGTTCTTTGCGAAACCTTTGCGCACCTTGCGGTTAAAAGAAATAAAAGGTTTTCTCTGTGGTCTCTGTGTCTCTGTGAGAAACAAAAAAACAGGTATCCAGAAGCCGCAAAAACAAATTGGTCGAAAGCCAGCTAGATCAGGTATAATCTGAGCTGATAGGTAAAAAAAGCAATTGGTCGATTAGCTAAAGAGAAGTGTGTGACCTTGGGTTTTGAGCCATATATCAATTCAGTGTGGATAGAGGGTTTTAACTCCACACTCCACACTTCACACTACACACTATTTTATTGCCAAAGTCATAAAAACATGTTCAAAAATTCTTCCTCAGTAAGAACCGTAACCCCCAACTGCAAAGCCTTATCAAGCTTGCTTCCTGCTTCTTCTCCCGCAACAACATAGTCAGTTTTTTTGGATACTGAGCCGGACGCGTTCCCACCCTCGTTTTCTACCATTTTTTGAGCATCATTTCTCGTGAGAGTCGGGAGAGTACCTGTAAATACAAAGGTTTTACCTGTAAAACGGCCGCCGATTCTCTTTTTGGCTTCAGACGGAGTTACTCCTGAAGCCAGGAGTTTTTCAACTGTTACACGGTTATCCTGGTCATTGAAAAATTCGGAAATGCTCTCTGCGACTTGCGGCCCTATTTCGCGTATGGCAAGCAGTTCTTCTTCCTTTGCGGTTATTACATTTTCTAAGGTCCCGAAAGATTCTGCCAGGAGCTTTGCGGTGTGTTCCCCGACGTGACGGATCCCCAAAGCAAACAGGAAAATCCCCAATTCACAGTTTTTGCTTTTGGAGATAGCATTAAGAAGATTGTCCGCCAGTTTATCTCCCATTCTTTCGAACTTCATAAGATCTTCTTTTGTAATGCTGTAAAGGTCTGCAATGCTTTTAACAATGCCAAGCCTGAGCATCTGGTCAATATACTTTTCTCCAAGGCCTGTTATATCCATGGCATTACGGGAAGCAAAGTGGATTATGGACTCTTTTATACGAGCAGGGCAGTCAAGGCTCAGGCAACGTATTGCCACTTCTCCGGGGATCTTCACCACTTCAGAGCCGCATTCAGGGCATTTGACAGGTCTAGGGAATATTCTTTCCTCTCCTGTACGTTTATCTGTCAGAACCTTCACAACTGCCGGTATAACATCACCTGCGCGCTCTATAATAACGTTGTCTCCGACTCTTATGTCTTTCCGCTCAACTTCCTCCCAGTTATGGAGAGTCGCTCTTGAGACTATAACTCCTGATATCTCCACAGGCCTAAGGTTTGCCGTAGGGGTTATAACGCCTGTACGCCCTACAGATGGTATAATGCTTTCAATGACTGTAACAGCCTGCCGTGGCGGGAATTTCCATGCAATAGCCCATCTTGGAGAGCGGCTTTTATCTCCCAATTCTCTCTGCATGCCGAAATCATCAACTTTTATAACGACGCCATCTATTTCATATGGGAGGGAATCCCTTTTGTTTTCTATATTATTGTAAAACTTTATTGCTTCGTTTATTCCTGAAACCCTTTCTATAAGAGGGTTGACAGGAAGCCCGAATGTTGAAAGGGTTTCAAGGAGCTTGGATTGGGAAGGGAATTTTATTCCTTCTGTTTTCCCGATTGCGTAGCAGAATATAGTCAAAGGCCTGTGAGCGGTTATTGTAGGATCCAGTTGCCGCAGAGAGCCGGCAGCCGCGTTACGGGGGTTTGCAAAAGGGGGCTCTCCGTTTTCTTCCCTTGTTCTGTTAAGTTCCCTGAAAGGTTCAATAGGCAGGTATACTTCTCCGCGGATTTCAATAAGAGATGGCGGAGCAGGGCTTTTAAGATGTTTCGATATGTCTTTAACAGTTTTTAGGTTTGCGGTTATATCTTCTCCTGTTTCACCGTCTCCCCGTGTGGAGCCTTGAGTAAAAGTTCCGCTTTTGTAAATAAGCTCCACAGCCAGGCCGTCCATTTTAGGTTCGCATACATACTCAATTACTTTTTCTGCAGGGATTCCGAGAAAACGTTTTATACGCTCATCAAAGGCTATAATATCTTCTTCTGAAAATCCGTTTTCCAATGATAGCATCGGGAGGGAATGCTTTACCTGCAGGAATTTATCCGCCGCTTTTCCACCGACCCTGGTTGTGGGGGAATCAGGCCTAGCCAGGTCAGGATATTCTTCTTCAAGCAGTTTTAGTTCCTGGAAAAGGGCGTCATATTCCGCGTCAGTGATTTCAGGCGCATCGTTTTCGTAGTAAAGCCGGTTATGCCTGGCTATTTCGTTATAAAGAAATTCTATTCTGGCGGCTGCTGAGGGGTTATCCATGTGACTGCTCCGAGTATTTTAGAAATAAATTAATTTATTATAAAGCAGATCGTAACTTAATGCTTTAAAAAATTAGAGATAATGTCATATGAATAGACAGTAAAAAACTATTGACTTTTTGTTTTCACTCCGTGTATAATAAAAACATAAGTAAAGAGGTGAGGTATGAATATAGTTGAAATTTACGAAAAATTTCCAAAGCAAAGCGATTGTATAGAGTTTTTAGAAACCATCAAATGGGAAAATCAACCTACTTGCCCGTATTGTAGTTCTAAACAGCATACGTCTAGAAAAGATGGCAAGTACAACATGAATCGCTATCATTGCAATACCTGTAATACTGATTACACTGTTTTAATTGGAACAATTTTTCAAAACACAAAATTGCAGCTACAAAAATGGTTTTTAGCTATTTGCCTTATACTCAATGGGGAAAAAGGCATATCATCAAGACAACTATCAAGGGATTTAAAAGTCACAAAAGATACGGCTTGTCTAATTCAATTGAGGGTAAGAGAAGTCATGAAACAAAACCATGAATTATTGTTAGACATTGTGGAAATGGGCGAAACATGCATCAATGGCAAACAAAGAAAAAACAAAATATCTTGATAAATATGTTGATGAATTTTGCTACAAATAAAACAATAGAAAAAATAAATGTGATTTTGGCTTATTTTTAGATTTAGCAACGGAGGTATAGAATGAGTGAGAATAAGAAAAAAATGTCTAAAGCTCTTTATAGTGGCAAATTACCAATAGCAGGATTGGAATTAGATTGTGCTGTTTTAGACGATGGAACTAGAGTTTTAACGCAAGCAGCAGTATTTAAAGCATTTGACAGACCAAGAAAAGGAATGAACTCGCGACTAGAAATTGATGGGACCAAGATGCCTCCTTTTTTGGCTGCTAAAAACCTTGAAAGTCTTATAGGTAAAGAAATTTTGGAGTGGACCACGCCTGTAATTTATGCAGATGGGAAGCAAAAAAAAAGTGGATATAGAGCAGAGATTTTACCCGCAATGTGCGATTTGTATTTAACCGCACGCCGTCAAGAAATTTTAACGCCAACACAAATGAAATTTGCTGAACTATCAGAAATTTTGTTATCAGCTTTCGCTAAAGTTGGCATTATTGCCCTTATTGACGAAGCTACTGGCTTTCAATATGATAGAAAACATGATGCTTTACGCATTTTACTTGAACAATATATAGCAGAGGGATTACAGAAATGGGTCAAAAAGTTTCCTGACGTATTTTTTGGTGAGCTTGACAGATTATATCAAAATGAAAAAACAACATCTCGTACAAGGCCAAAATATTATGGAGGTTTTATAAATACGTACATTTATGACCCAATAGAAAACGGATATGTAAAAGATGAGTTGAATAAAAAAAACATAAAAGATGATGGGAAAAGAAAAGCTAGATTTCATCAATGGCTTACAGAATTTGGTAGCAGTCAATTAACTTTGCAAATAGGTAGAGTTATGGGTGTTATGGAAACTTGCGCGAATATGCGACTATTTAAAGATAAAATAGCTAGACAAAAGCAATTAGCTATTCAGCCTGAGTTATTTGATACGGAAGAATCTAAATAATAGTAATAAATTTACTGCTTACCTATATGATATTATTTGACGAGACAATATAAATAAATTTTAAAGGGGAATGTTAAGTATGCAGATAAAGGATCATAATAAAGTCACAGGTTTTTCCGGTAATGAAATCTTCTGTCTCGACAAGCTTGGATACAGAGCCGGCCAGTTATGTCTTGGAAATAATGTAATTGCCATGGGGGTTGGCCGGGGCATTGGTGCTGGTTTATCAAACCTTGCAGGCGGAGAGATCACAGAGATCACGAAAATTGTTCATGATGGCCGTAAAATGGCTTATGACAGAATGATGGAAGAGGCGTCAAGGTATGGCGGAGTTGGCCTTGCAGGGGTAAGCTTTGACCTCATAAATCATGTAGGGAATTTTGAATTTATTGCTCTTGGTTCAACGATTCATCAGCCTGGTATGGATCAGGAAAATATGTCCTTTTCTACCTCTGCTAATGCCCAGCAGCTATATTGCCAGCTTGATAGTGGTTTTACACCTCACAGCTTTGTTTTCGGAAATGTTGCTTACTCTATAGGTGTAGGTGGAAATATTGGCGGCGCTTTTCGCGGTCTTAAGCGCGGTGAAGTGCCTCAATTCACTGAGATTTTTGACAGGACAAGACATCTTGCTCTTTCACGTATTAAAGATGAGGCGAAACGTGCCAATGCCAACTCTGTAATAGGTATTGAGACTTCGATAATGTCTCTTTTCGGAGCACAGGAGATGATGATGATCGGTACAGCCTCCAGTCATCCTTTGCTGGAAGGGTACGCAAATGACCCTGTTACATCTGACCTTACAAATGAAGAGTTATGGAACCTGGTAAATATAGGTTATATGCCTCTGCAGCTGGTTATGGGGGTTTCCGTATACTCTCTCGGATTTGCTTCAGGTATTGCTTCTTCTATTAAAAGCCTTGTGGGAGGCCATATAGAGACATTAACTGAACTTCTTTACGAGGCCAGAGAGAAGGCTTTTGAGCGGGTACAGAATGCTGCCCAGGAGTGTGGCGCCGACGAGGTTGTCGGGGTTAAGACTTATATTTATGATCTTGGCCGTGGTTTGGTTGAGTTTATGGTTATAGGAACCGCTGTTAAGAAGATGGAGGGGGCTTCAACACATAAGGATACACTGCCGCCACAGGCTATTATTCAGGATAGTGATACTTTTGTAGATGATACTATGGGTAAGAGTACAACTCTTAACTTTAATACCAAGCGGACTTCCGCAACACTTATGCAAAAAGGGCCACTTTCCCTTATTATTTCGATTATCGTAATTTTGTTCTACCTCTTTATCTTTATTGTATTAAGACATCATTAATGCTTAAAGATCGTGCTTCAAAGATGAAAGGGGTGGTATGGCTGGCTTTGGCGTGCTTTATAGGCGTGCTTTTTGCCTTTGGCTTATCACCCCTTGCTCATGTTATCCCATGGAGTTTTGAAAAGAGAGTAGGAGATTTTCTGGCTGTCTCACAAAAGGATTCCCCAAATAACCCAAAAGCGGAAGCTATCCTCCAAAAGCTGGTTAACAGGATTTATCCTGTTAGTCCAAGTGATAAAAATTTTTCAATTGACGTTAAAGTGGTAAAAAACCCTGAAGTAAATGCGTATGCTACTTTAGGAGGTAGAATATATGTTAATTCAGGGCTCCTTGAACAGGCTGAATCTCCTGAGGAACTTGCGGGAGTTCTGGCCCACGAGATTACCCATGTTGAGCATCGTCACCTTATGGAAGGGGCTTTGGTTCATCTGGCCACTTATGAAGGTATAAGACTGCTGTTTAATTCAAGCTCTTCTCCCGTTGAATGGGCAAATTTTTTCGCAAAGATGAGTTTTACACGCTCTCAGGAGGCTGAAGCTGATAAAGGGGCGCTTATGAGGCTGCAAAAGGCATCTGTGGATAATAGGGGGTTCAGAAGGTTTTTTGAAAGAATGGAGTCTTCAGAAAAGATGCCTGGTTTCTTCTCTGACCATCCTGCCGATAGTGACAGGATAAATATGGTGAAAAGTTTTCCCAATGGTCATACAACGCCTATTATGACCGGTGAAGAGTGGAAGATACTAAAAAACTATGGCCAAAGTAAATAAAGCCTGTGTTATAAAATTTATGAGATATAGTAATTTGCAATAAGTTGATAGTCCCGGTGTTTTTATTGGTAAAAAATAAAAGGATATAGTAAATTTGAGTAACTTGTAAGCCGGAGTATTATTTTGAATATACTCCGGTTTTTTACGGCTAATAATTTTGCAATATTGGAAAACAATTTTATACTCTGATTTATTGTAACTTTTTTCCGGTTAGACTTTCTAAGTATATTATCTGTGTTACTCCGTATGAAAGGCCATTTATTATGTTTATTTCTACAGAGGTTCAGGAAGAGCCGAAGCGAACAGATTCAGGTAAAAAAGGTAAAGGCAGACGTTGGTGGGTATTAGGTATAGCGGTGATCATACTGGTCGTCGTTTTTTTTGTTTATAAAGATAAAAAAGCTGCCTCATCCAGAGCTGGCGCAGGGAAACAGACTCAAGCTGTGCAGGTTACCGCGATAGCCGCCAAAGAAGGGGTTATAAACTCATTTCTTAATGGCCTTGGCACTGTAACGCCTGTAAATACCGTTATTGTAAAATCCATGGTAGATGGCCAGTTGATGGAGATTCATTTTAAAGAAGGGCAATATGTCCAAAAAGGAGCATTATTGGCCCTTATTGATCCAAGGCCGTTCCAGGTGCAGCTCACACAAGCCCAGGGCCAACTGATGAGAGATCAGCAGCAACTCAGCAATGCCCGTTTAGATCTCCAGAGATATAAGCAGTTATGGAGCCAGGATTCTATCCCTAAGCAGCAGCTTGATACCCAGGTGGCTCTTGTAGGCCAACTTGAGGGTGTGGTAAAAACGGATAAAGGTGCGGTTGACAGCGCAAAACTACAGCTTATTTACTGCCGTATAACAGCGCCGGTAAGTGGGCAAGTCGGCCTCAGGCAGGTAGACTTGGGGAATATAATTCATACAACTGATACAAATGGCGTGGTTGTTATTACCCAGGTCAGCCCTATGACTGTTATTTTTCCTATTCCTGAAGATAGTCTTTCACAGGTTTTGTCAAAGTTTAGGGGTAATGCCAAGATTGTTGTAGATGCTTTTGACAGAGAGAATAAACAGAAACTTTCAACAGGAGTACTTCAGAGTATTGATAACCAGATTGATACCACAACAGGGACTGTAAGGCTCAGAGCAGCTTTCCAAAACGATAAGAATGAGCTTTTCCCTAACCAGTTTGTTAATGCCCGCCTTCATCTTGAGACCTTTAATGACGCTATAATTGTTCCGACAGCAGCTATTCAACATGGTAATGACGGTACATTTGTATATATTGTTAATAACGATAAGACAGTCAGTGTACGCCCAATAACCGTAGGTATTACTGAAGGTGACAATGTCTCCATCACAAAAGGGGTCGCAAATGGGGACTTGGTAGTTATTGAAGGTTCTGAGAAGCTTCGTGACGGGACTAAGGTTGACGTCAGAGAGGCTGATCAGTCTGACAAAAAAGGTAATGGTAACGATTTAAAACAGCCGCAGAAGAAGACCGCTAAATAAAGATGGGTTCCGATTTTTGCACCTAGCCGTGTTGGCTACGTCGCAGGTCGCTCAACGATTGTAGGGGCGATCATTGATCGCCCGTGTTATCAGGCGCACACTGTGCGCCCCTACATATGCAGCATATGACCAAAAGCCGAAGTCATATAAAGGTTTTAGATGAACTTCTCACGAATATTCATAATCCGTCCTGTTGCTACAACTCTTTTGATGATAGCTGTTTTACTTGCCGGAGCTGTCGCTTATAAACAACTTCCTGTATCAGCTCTTCCTGAGGTTGATTATCCTACTATACAGGTAAGAACATTTTATCCGGGGGCAAGTCCTGATGTGGTGGCAACGTCAATAACCGCCCCTCTTGAGCGTCAATTCGGCCAGATGCCGGGCCTTACTGAGATGACATCCACAAGTTCCAGCGGGTGCTCTGTAATTACCCTTCAATTCAGCCTCTCTCTTAGTCTTGATGTGGCGGAACAGCAGGTGCAGGCGGCAATTAACGCGGGATATAATTTTCTTCCCACAGATCTTCCGAATCCCCCTGTTTACAGTAAAGTTAATCCGGCAGATAGCCCTATACTTACCCTTGCCTTAAGCTCGGATACAATTCCCCTCTACCAGGTGGAAGACCTGGCTGATACAAGACTGGCTCAGAAAATATCCCAGGTACCGGGTGTAGGCCTTGTAAGTATAAGCGGAGGACAGAGGCCGGCAGTAAGAATCCACGCAAATCCTACAGCTCTTGCAGCATATGGGCTTACTCTGGAAAATATCAGGAATTCTGTTATAGCGGCTAACGTGAATCAGGCAAAAGGCAGCTTTGACGGGCCCAGGCTGGCTTATATAATCGGAGCGAACGATCAGCTCTATTCCAGTGCGGACTTTAAACCTATTGTTATTGCCTATAGAAACGGCGCTCCTGTTTTTCTCTCTGATGTGGCAGATGTTATTGATGATGCTGAAGATATCAACCAGGCTGCCTGGATGAATGAGACTCCGGCTGTTATTTTAAATATTCAGCGTCAACCCGGTGCAAATGTTATTGATGTTGTAAACCGGATAAAACAGATTCTTCCCCAGCTTCAGGCTTCTATTCCGGCATCTGTTAAAGTTTCGATTCTTACAGATCGTACAACAACAATACGCGCATCAGTAGCTGACGTTCAGTATGAGCTTTTGCTTGCTGTTGCTCTTGTTGTTATGGTGATATTTCTGTTTTTACGAAATCTTCCCGCTACAACAATTCCGGCGGTTGCAGTTCCTCTCTCCCTGGTCGGTACATTTGGTATAATGCACCTTTTAGGTTTCAGCCTTAACAATCTCTCTCTTATGGCTCTCACCATATCAACAGGTTTTGTTGTTGATGATGCTATTGTTATGATTGAGAACATATCCCGTTATGTGGAAGAGGGAGAATCCCCTATGCAGGCTGCCTTAAAAGGGTCAAAGCAGATAGGATTCACCATCATTTCTCTGACGGTTTCTCTTATTGCTGTACTGATACCTCTTCTTTTTATGGGTGATGTAGTAGGCCGTTTATTCAGGGAATTCGCAATTACACTTGGTGTTACTATCATAATATCAGCCTTTGTTTCCCTTACTTTAACCCCTATGATGTGTTCCCGAATATTAAAGCATGTACCGGAAGAACGGCAGGGGCGCTTTTACCACTCTTCACAGAAATTTTTTGACCGTGTTATAGGATTGTACGGCACATCTCTTGCCTGGGTACTTAAACACCAAAAAGCCACGCTTTTTGTAGCTGTCGGAACCCTTGTTCTGACAGTGGTTCTTTATATTATTATTCCCAAGGGTTTTTTCCCTATTCAGGATACCGGCGTAATACAGGGGATTTCAGAGGCAAGGCAGTCTACATCCTTTGCTGCAATGGCTGAAAAACAGCAGAGACTGGCCTCAGTTATATTAAAAGACCCGGCAGTAGAGAGTCTCTCTTCTTTTATAGGGATTGATGGCATTAATACAACTCTTAACAGCGGAAGAATCCTTATTAACCTTAAGCCGGTTGATAAACGTGACGCAACCGCTACGGAAGTAATAAGACGGTTGCAGCCTGAATTGGATAAGGTCAGTGGCATAAGCCTTTTTATGCAGCCTGTACAGGATTTAACTGTTGATACTAAGGTGAGCCGTACACAGTTTCAGTATACGCTTGAAGATCCCAACAGTGACGAGTTAAAAACTCTTGCTCCTAAAATTATTGCAGCTATGAAAAAACTGCCTGAATTAAGTGATGTAAGCAGCGATCAGCAGGATGACGGACTTGCGCTTTTACTTAATATTGACAGGGTAACGGCGGCACGTTTTGGCATAACTACCCAAAATATTGATAATATCCTGTACGATTCCTTCGGACAGCGGCTTATTTCAACCATTTTTACCGAACTTAACCAATACCGCGTAGTTCTTGCTGTAAAACCCCAGTTCAGTGGTGGCCCCACAGGTTTGAATTCAGTCTATGTTAATGGCGGAAGCGGTACGCCTGTCCCCTTAAACACCATGATAAATGCCCAGGAGACCAGTAACCCTCTGGTTATTAACAGACAGGGACAATTCCCTGCTGTGACTACCTCCTTTAACCTGGCTCCCGGGCAATCCCTGGGAAGCGCGGTGGATGCTATTGAGTCTGCCATGAAAAAACTTAAACTTCCGCAAAGTTTAACAGGAACTTTTGAAGGAACAGCTGCAGCGTTTAAAGCATCTCTTACAAATGAACCGATCCTTATTCTGGCTGCGTTGATAACGGTTTATATTGTTCTTGGCGTTCTTTATGAAAGTTTCATACATCCTATTACAATTCTTTCTACCTTACCTTCTGCAGGTGTCGGGGCTGTTCTTTCCCTTATGCTTTTCAGAATTGACCTTAGTGTAATTGCAATTATAGGCATTATCCTTCTTATAGGGATTGTTAAGAAAAACGGCATTATGATGGTAGACTTTGCTATTGATGCCGAACGTAATGAAGGGAAGCCCCCTGAAAAAGCTATATATGAAGCTTGTCTCTTACGTTTCCGCCCGATTATGATGACAACGATGGCTGCTATTTTAGGAGCTCTGCCTCTTGCTCTTGGGCGGGGAGAAGGAGCCGAGTTGCGGCGGCCTCTGGGGATAACCATTATTGGCGGCCTTTTAATAAGCCAGGTGCTTACCTTATATACAACTCCGGTTATATACCTTGCCTTTGACAGAATAGCTCAAAGAAAACGGAAAAAACAGGCAGTGGAATCGCAATGAATATCTCTGCCCCTTTCATAAGAAGGCCGGTAGCGACAACACTTATTACAATAGGGGTACTTCTTGCAGGTTGCGTTGCGTACCGTCTTTTACCTGTATCACCTCTACCTCAGGTTGATTTTCCTACTATATTTGTATCCGCGGCTCTTCCGGGAGCAGACCCTGAAACAATGGCGACTTCTGTAGCAGCCCCTCTTGAGCGGCAGTTCGGACAGATAGCCGGTGTAACGGAAATGACCTCCACAAGTCAAAGAGGTTCCACAGGGATAGTTTTACAGTTTGACCTTAACAGAGATATTGATGGAGCTGCCCGAGATGTTCAGGCTGCTATTAATGCGGCTCGAGGGAATCTCCCAAGTAACCTTCCCAGTAATCCCAGCTATAGAAAAATAAATCCTGCTGATGCCCCTATTATGATTCTGGCGCTTACTTCTGACACAATGACCAAACCACAGATGTACGATGCTGCTTCTTCCATATTGCAGCAGAAACTTTCACAAATTAAAGGTGTTGGTCAGGTTTTTGTCGGCGGGAGTTCCCTTCCTGCTGTTCGGCTGGAACTTAATCCTCTTGCGCTTAATAAGTACGGTGTAGGCCTTGAGGGGGTCAGGAATACAATAGCTGCGACAAATGTAAACCGTCCGCGAGGTGAGCTTACTTCCGGAGGGAAAAGCTGGGAAATCATGGCAAATGACCAGCTAAGAAAGGCTAATGATTATTTACCCCTTGTAATAAACTATCAAAAAGGGTCTGCCCTCCAGATAAAGGATATTGGAGCGGCTGTAGATTCTGTTGAAGATATACGTACAGCAGGCCTTGTAAATGGTAAGCCTGCAATTATGGTTATTGTATTCAGGCAGCCTGGAGCAAATATAATTGAGACTGTGGATAATGTGAATGCTGTCTTGCCTCAACTGTCAGCAGCCCTTCCCGCAGCTATAAATCTTCAAGTCGTGTCGGACAGAACACCTTCTATTCGCGCATCTCTTCGTGATGTTCAGATAACTCTCATTATATCGTGTATTATGGTTCTGCTGGTTGTTTTCTGGTTTTTGCGCAGTCCGCGGGCAACCTTTATACCCGGGGTAGCTGTGGGAGTCTCTATTATAGGGACATTTGGCGTAATGTATCTGTTTGGGTACTCTTTGGATAACCTCTCTCTTATGGCGCTTACCGTTGCTACCGGTTTTGTTGTGGATGACGCTATTGTTGTACTTGAGAATATAAGCCGCTACAGAGAACATGGGGAAACAGCATTTCAGGCGGCTCTTGATGGTTCTAAGGAGATATCTTTTACGGTTCTTTCTATGAGCACATCTCTTGTTGCCGTATTTATACCGATTCTTCTTATGGGAGGGATTGTAGGCCGTCTTTTCCGTGAATTTGCAATGACCCTTTCCATAGCCATTATGGTGTCACTTGTTGTTTCTCTGACTGTTACGCCTATGATGTGCGCCACTTTTTTGAAAGAAGAGAAAGAACGGCACGGTTTTATATACAGAATTAGTGAAAATATGTTTAAAGCTCTTCACAATGGTTATGACAGATCTCTTAAATGGGCGTTAAATCATTCAAGAATTATGCTTTTGATGCTGATTGTAACAATAGCGGTTAACATTTATCTGTTTATTATTATTCCGAAGGGATTTTTTCCGGAGCAGGATACCGGCAGACTTATAGGTAATGTCCAGGCTTCTCAGGATATTTCATTTCAGGCTATGCAGGGTAAACTTTCAAGAATTGTGGAAATTATAAAAAATGATCCAGGTGTCCAGTATGTAGTCGGTTTTACCGGAGGCGGTGGAGCTGGCGGAGCTACAACAAATACAGCGAGAATGTTCATAGCCCTTAAACCCTTTGGAAATAAATATGCAAATTCCAGTGCCGTTATGCAAAGGCTGCGTAAGAAGCTTCAAAAAGTTTCAGGAGCTCCTACATTTCTCACACCGGTACAGGATATAAGAGTGGGAGGGAGAAGCAGTAATGCCCTTTACCAGTATACCTTGCAGGGGGTAAATTTTCAGGAGCTTGGCGACTGGTCACAAAAACTTCTGCAAAAACTGAGATCTTCCAAAAAACTTAAAGATTTGAACAGTGATCAGCAGGACAAAGGACGGGAGGCAACCCTTGTTATTGACAGGAATACGGCCGGTAGGCTTGGTATAACTGCTCAGGCGATAGATAATGTTCTTTACGATGCTTTCGGTCAGAGACAGATATCTGTAAATTATACCCTTCTCAATCAGTACCATGTGGTAATGGAAGTTGATCCCAGATGGTGGCAGAATCCTGAAACTCTTCGGGATATATATGTCCCTTCATCTAACGGTACCCAGGTGCCACTCTCTGCCTTTACTCATTACGAACCTTCACACACCTCTCTTGCCGTTGCTCATCAGGGACAATTCCCGTCAATTACTCTTTCTTTTAACCTTGCTCCGGGTGTTGCTTTAGGTGATGGAGTAAAAGATATACAGGCGGCGGCAAGAGATATACATATGCCTGCTACTATAAGAGGGAGTTTTCAGGGGACTGCTCAGGCTTTTCAAGCTTCTCTGGCAAACCAGCCCATGCTTATACTGGCAGCGCTTTTCACTGTTTATATAGTTCTTGGTATATTGTATGAAAGTTATATTCATCCAATAACAATACTTTCAACACTTCCGTCAGCCGGCGTAGGGGCTGTGCTGGCCCTTATAATTTTTCGTACAGACTTAAGCCTTATCGCAATGATCGGAATAATTCTTCTTATAGGGATTGTAAAAAAGAATGGCATTATGATGGTAGATTTTGCCATCTCCACAGAGAGATTACATAATAAGAGCCCGAAAGATTCGATTTACGAAGCCTGTATGCTCCGTTTCCGTCCGATTATGATGACTACAATGGCCGCAATTCTTGGCGCAATTCCGCTTGCCGTTGGAAGTGGTGTCGGACACGAGTTGCGGCGGCCTTTAGGGATATCTATTGTCGGAGGGTTGATTCTAAGCCAGATGATGACCTTATACACAACACCTGTTGTATATCTTTATATGGACAGTTTACGCATGTGGATTGCAGGGAAACGGAATAAAGCTGCTGGATAAAGTGTGGAGGGTGAAGAGTGGAGTGTGGAGTTAAAACCGTTAAATAAAGGATTGTACGTAGGGGCGGCATTTTGCCGCCCGTTAAACAACACGGGAAGCAGAATGCTTCCCCTACGAGAGACACGATACGACGAAGGCAATGCAACAAATGATTATGTAGGGGACGACACCCTTGGCGTCCCGAAACAAAACACGGGTCGTCGAGGACGCCGACCCCCACAAGAAAGTGGTTTATGATTTTAACTTCACACTCCACTCTTCACACTCCACACTGAATAAAAGAGGTAGATATATGAATTGTTATAAAAAAATTCAGGGTACAGGAAGGTTATTATTACAAGGGTTATTCATCGCCTTTTTGCTATTCGTTGTTACAGCCTGCAGTGTTGGCCCAAACTATGTCAAGCCGGGTGTTACAGTCCCGCAAGCTTTCAAAGAAGAAAAAGGCTGGAAAGCGGCTTCTCCCAATGATGGGAAATTAGGGGGTAAATGGTGGGAACTGTTTGGCGATAATGACCTCAGTAAGCTGGTAGAGCAGGTTGAAGTATCGAATCAGAATGTTGCTGCTGCTGAAGCCAGTCTACGTCAGGCCAGAGCCATGGTAAAAGAAAGTCAGGCAGGATATATGCCTACTGTTGCTATCGGTTTTGGTGCCTCCAGAGGTAGAAATTCAAGCAATCTCGGTACAGCAGGGAATACTTCATCCACTTCATCTGATTTTTCCCTTCCTTTGGATTTTTCATGGGAACTGGATATATGGGGAAAAATCCGCAGAACTGTTGAGGCGAGCAAAGCCAATCTGCAATCAACATCTGCCAATTATGCATCTGTAAGGCTTGCGGCACAGGCTGAAGTTGCTCTGGATTATTTTCAAATAAGAACTATTGATGTTCAGAAACAGCTCCTTGATGAAACAGTTGATAACTATCAGAAGAGCCTTGATCTTACCAAAAACAGATATAATGCCGGTGTAGCGGCTAAAACCGATGTTTTGCAGGCAGAGTCACAGCTTAAAGCGGTTCAGGCACAGGTTCTTGATTTGGCTATACAACGTGCCCAGCTTGAGCACGCAATTGCCATCCTGATCGGTAAAGCTCCTGCTGATTTTTCTCTTCCTGTCATTACAACTATGCCAACACTTCCTGGCGTACCTGTTGGAGTTCCGTCTGAGCTTTTGGAGAGAAGGCCTGATATTGCCGCTGCAGAACGCCAGATTGCAGTTGCAAATGCCAATATAGGCGTTGCACAGGCAGCTTACTATCCAACAATAAGTATAAACGGTTCAATAGGATTTGAGGCTTCTGATATTGCCAAATTGTTTGCATGGCCCAGCCGTTTCTGGTCTCTTGGCGGGTCTGCTTCACAAACTCTATTTGATGGCGGTTTCAGAGGTGCTCAGAAAGAGCAGATGGAAGGAGCATATGACGCTACGGTTGCTACTTACCGCCAAACTGTTCTAACGGCTCTTCAGGAGGTTGAAGATAATCTGGTAGCTTTGAGAGTTCTTCAAGATGAACTTAAAGTGCTAAATGAATCTGCTGACGCGGCGCGTCAAACTACTGTAGCTACTATGAATCAGTATAAATCCGGTACAGTAGGTTACCTCAATGTTCTTGTCGCTCAGAGTACGGAGTTGTCTGCCAGGATTAATGTAATAAATGCGGAAGGACGGCAGTTTTCTGCTTCGGTTACGCTGATAAAGGCGTTAGGAGGGGGTTGGAACGTATCAGGCATGTGACGCAGGCTTTTGGCCATAATACGAAAAGTGTGAAGTGTGAAGAGTGGAGTTAAACCCACTAAATAAAGGGTTGTATGTAGGGGCGTACACTGTGCACTCGAAACAGCAAATAACAACCATGAAATACACGAAAAGCGCAAAAGAATTATTGCCTAATCCTCTCACTGCTTATACAATTAGGCAATCATATCTTAACCACATTTCTCATAGCACAATTTCTGTCAGCTGAGGTAGTACCTGAGCTCATGCATAACCATGATCAAATATCATGATAATATCAGCATTGCCTAATTCTACAACTGTTCATACAATTAGGCAATAATTGATATATCATCGTAAATAGATTCCGCTGCTTCTTGCTTCATAACGAGAGGCGCGAAAACATGTAAACCTAGGATACACCTGACTCTGTAGAGTTTTAACAAACTTAATGATACAGGATTTTGGTTTTAACTCCACACTCCACTCTTCACTCTTCACACTGAATAAGCCGCAAAGACACCCCAAAGCCGAAGCTATAAAAATGTTCTGGCTACAAAGGTGATTTCTAGCTATATTTAAACATTAAGTTTAATTTTATCTTTATTGTCGGAGGCATATCTGATTCCCTATCGTACTATTCTCAGGGCGTTTTGCCTTACAACCGCGCTCCTGCTAAGTGCCTGTGCGATTTTTCCTAATTCTTCACCAAGTTCAAAAATTGTTGAGCCGGACAAATTGAATATGGGAGGAAAGTTAAAACCGGCAGGTAGCGCTATGCCAGACTGGTTATCTCAGGATTGGTGGGAAATATATGGTGATCCTCAACTTGATAACTGGGTAGCTTTGGCTACAGAAGGGAGCCCTTCTATACATTTAGCCAAAGCCAGGGCGGCAGCGGTTGAAGCGGCAGCCGGTGTTGTCGGGTCTGCGCGTTTTCCTTCATTAGGTGCTAATGTAAGCTTAACAAGAGAGCGATTTACGGAAAATGAATTTATACCACCGCCGTACGCAGGGAATTGGGCATGGGAGAATATTGTTACTGCTGATCTTAGTTATGATTTGGATCTTTGGGGTAAAAACCGAAGTCTTTATCAAGGAGCGCTGGATAGTGTTCAACTTGCTAATGTAGAGACTCAGGAAGTTAAGCTTCAGATTGAAACGGCAGTTGTGCGGATGTATTTAAGGTTGGCGTTTCAGTTTGCTCTTAAAGATATTGCTGAAGATACCTTGAAGCAGAGAGAGCAGATGCTCAGCATATCAAAGAAACGCCTTAGGGCCGGACTTGGGAATCAACTTGAAGCCAGAGAGGCGGAGGCAAGAATCCCTGAAATAAGAATAGAGCTCAAAAAGATTGAAGAGACAATAAGTATTCTAAAAACAGAGCTGGCTGCAGTCGCAGGGAAAGGGCCGGGTGATGGTGAAGGCATAAAACGGCCGATTATTAAACTGGATTCTGTAATAAATGTTCCTGATAGTTTGCCTGCTGATTTCATTGGCAGGCGGCCTGATGTGGTTGCCGCACGTTGGAAGATTGAGGCTTCAAGTAAGTATATAGATGCCGCTAAAGCTTCATTTTATCCAAATATAAATCTTAGAGCTTTTGCCGGATGGCAATCTTTGGATTTTTCCCGTCTTTTCTCTATGAGTTCTCTGATAGCCGGTTTTGGCCCTGCCGTTTCACTCCCTATTTTTGAGGGAGGGAAGCTCAGGAGCCAGTTGAGGGTATCTGTAGCAGAGTACGATATTGCTGTTGAGAGTTATAATTCTACTATTGTATCGGCTTTGGAGAAGATTTCAAATCAGCTTGTTTCTCTCCAGTCCCTTGAACAGCAACGTACTGAGGCTGATAAATCTCTCTTAATAGCTATTAGAAGCTATGATATTGCTTTAAAGGAGTATAGGGCAGGACTTACTGATTTGCTGCACCTTCTGGAGGCGGACAGCAGGGTCTTAGCTGCAAGAAGAGAAAAAACAGTTGTTGAAGCTGCTTTTTTAGACACCTATGCTACTCTTATGCAGTCAATAGGCGGTGGTATACTTGTTTCTCTCCCTCCGAATTTGGGAGTAGCTGGGAAATGAAGAGCGGTTCCATCCATAATTTCGCCGCGGAGATCTGGAAAGAGTTTAAAGAGTGGGGCGTAACAGACGGAAAAGTATGGATATTCGTTTTTAAATCAACCCTTGCAGTTCTGTTGGCATTATGGATTTCTCTAAGGTTTAATTTTGCCCAGCCAAGTACTGCCATGATTACGGTTGTAGTTGTAATGCAGCCACAGACAGGGCTTGTTGTAGCAAAGAGCCTTTACAGGATTCTGGGTACGTTTGCAGGGGCTTTTGTAAGTATGATTCTGGTTGCTACCTTTGCTCAACAATCTGTCCTGTTTCTTCTTGGTCTTGCGACAT
>Ga0123357_10001751_pt1 | contig 23451 bp, 12 predicted proteins | sample TergutEmb28metaG_FD_89873 | JGI IMG/M metagenome (GOLD analysis project Ga0123357, IMG submission 89873) | Embiratermes neotenicus P4 segment gut microbial communities from Petit-Saut dam, French Guiana - Emb289 P4 | ecosystem: Host-associated > Arthropoda: Insects > Digestive system > Gut ... | reverse complement strand
AGCAAAAGACAATGTACGACTTTTTTTGTTAAAAAAAGTGGTTTCCCGGATTAATCGTTTTCCCACATTCATCGTTTGTTTTCTCCAACCCCTTGAAAAACGATAAATCGAGGTTCTACTGTATTAGAATGTAGTGCAGTGTAATAACCATGCATAGTTTTCTTAATGCTGTTATCAGATTTCATGAATTTTGTATTCGAGGATGGTGCATTGTAGGTAAGAAGCAGACGTGCCCATATTGCAAAGAGAAGGTGGATTTGAAGAAGATGTTTTGTAATCCGTATCCTTTTTCCTAAAGATAAGTTTTTCTTTGTTAAGCATTGAAGGCCAGGAGCAAACTTGAATAACCTGGAGAACAGAAAAATAATTTTACAACACAGACATGATGAAATCTCTCCAGCATAACTTAAAACTGCAACGTTGTTTCATTTATCAGTGTTTAGCGTTGAGCTTTGTTGGAAGAACATAGAATTGATCTTAATGACATTGATATGTGAGTTTGCAGCAATGCCATTTTTATTCTAGATTTTAAATTTTGATTAATAGAATACTCTACGTCTAGAAGTTTCTGTATTTAATTCCACTTCTCTGAATTATGTGAAGTGGTTGTGATTAATGGGTTACCTATCACAATTGAGAGTTGTGAAGTGTTCTGGTATCAGCATATTTTGGTTGCTGTCTTTCTGCGTGCAGACTTGCTTTCATGCAATTTTTTATACAACATGTAGTTGTGCTGCATAAAGATGATTTGCGACACAGTCATTGAAGTTTACAAATACATTTATCATGAATTTCCTTCTGATAAGTAAATAAGTAGTTTACAAGAAACTCATTCAGTGCTGTATCTCACCATGGTTGAATACAAATCAGAAGATGCTAGTTTGTGGCGTGCTACAAGAACACATGTAATGATTACCCTGGACAACAAAGATTTTGTTCCATGAGGGAAACTGTCTGTTTCTGATGTATTTTTGGACACTGAATTCAAATATGTTTCCAGAATTTCTTTATCACCCACACCTTTCACTTCAGGTTAAAAGGCTGGAAGCTTCTGCACCTGGACACTAAGGTGTGTTTTTACCGTGGGCGCCGTGAAGAATTCAAGGACTTCTTCTCCCAGGAAGATGGTGTCATATTTTTCAATGATGTTTGTTTCATCATGGAGGTTCTTGGCCATGAATATAACCCAGATCAGTGGCGCTTGTTCATTGATTCATCAAAAGTGAGCTTGAAGGTGGTTCTACTCCACAGCAGAAATAGATTCCCCTCCGTTCCTTTGGCTCATGCAGCCAGCATGAAGGAAAGTTATGAAAGCATGAAGCTACTGTTGGGAAAGATTAAGTATGACGAATTTAAGTGGAAGTTATGTGGTGATCTCAAGGTTGTGGCACTGTTACTTGGAATGCAACTCGGGTACACAAAATACTGCTGTTTCCTGTGCGAGTGGGACAGCCAGGACAAGAAGAATCACTATGTAAATAAACTGTGGCCTAAACAAACATCACTGACGCCAGGGGAGAAAAATGTCATCACTCCTCCTCTTGTTCTTCGGGAGAAAATTTGTCTACCTCCTTTGGGCATAAAGTTGGGCGTCATGAAAAACTTTGTGAAAGGTATGAATAAAACTGGCCATGGATTCGAATATGTGAGGAGTAAGTTTCCAAATGTGAGTGACACAAAAACAAGGAGGGCATTTTTATAGGACCCCAGATCAGGGAACTGATGCAAGACGAGCAGTTCCATGAAGACCTGAATGAGACTGAAAGAAATGCATGGTTGTCATTTAAGAGGATTTGCAAGGACTTCTTAGGAAATCAAGAAGCAGTGAACTATCAGGATGTTTTGCAGGACCTGTTGACTTTGTACAAAGCTATGGGATGCAATATGAGTCTGAAAATCCACTTTCTGGAGTCACACTTGGAATTTTTCCAGAAAATCTCGGAAAAGTCATTGACAAACATGGTGAAAGATTTCACCAAGACATTATGACTATGGAAAAGCAGTACCAAGGCAAGTCAGCCTCGAGTATGTTGGCAGACTATTACTGGACACTAAAGATAGATTTACCTGATGTCAAATACCGGTGAAAGTCATACGCCTCTTCATTTTAGAGGAAAGTTTCTGCTTGTTTCATGAGCATGTAAAGTACAATTTTGCACATTTAAATTCCTCTCTATCTTTGAAACCCGGCCTGATAGAAAAATTCTGTATACATATCTGAATTCAGCATAAAAAGTACTGCTAAGTTCATCTATTGAAATTCGTGGTACAAAAAAAAAAGTTAAATTTTGTTGACCAGTGTTATTGAACTGTCTATCTTTACCAGGGTCCAACTTTTCCAGTTGTGAGCCCCTGCCAATTTCTACACATACATTATTTTTGGGTGTGTTTTCATGAACAGATTCCTCATTTTCAGGATAATTGCAATTGGAAAAAATATTTTGTTATTTCACTGTGTAATGTTACTGTTCTCAGAACTTATAAAACCATCTGACAGTAAGTTCATAGCTTCAGTTTTGGTGTTCTGGGCAACACTGGGTCAGTATAGATTCTTGGCCATCCATCTGCTAACATGCATACATACTGCTCTTCATAATGTCACTTGTTCTGCAAATTCATTTTGAATATATTGGCATTTGTTTGCATTGCATAATTGATATGCAGCCTTGGAGACAAATGAAGAATATTGAAGTGTATTGAGGTTGGTCTGGGAAGATTCCCTTTTGTAAAAATAATATTTGGAAATTGAAGTTACCTTAACATATACCAGTTGGGAGCGGCCCCATGTGCTTTATGGTCAGCTGTTGGACTGGATTAGATGGCTTGTTGCGTGGCAGCCTTTAATTCTTTTCCTTGTGCAGGGTATAAACTGGGCACTTGGACTAGAATGAATATTATGGCTGTGAATTTTCCAATATGTGTTTAAGTCGTCATCGATTACAGTTTCCTATGTGTGAATGATGATGTCCGTGAATATTCAGGGTTATTTCTTGTTTCTTAGGGTAATGAAATTGTTAGCCTGTGAGAGTACGAAAGATTTGCAATTGAATGATAGTGAATATTTTTAAAATTTTGTATCAACACTTTTGCAATGTAAAGTACTGCATTTGTGAGTTTACAAGTTAAGATACAGAGCATGTAAACTGTGAACAGATGGTCAGTTTTTAAATGATGCCTGTTTTCTGACATATTTCGCTGCTCCTAGTAAAGTGTAGTTACAAGTTTAAAACAAATAAAGGGCTGTGTCTGTTGCAATGGAAAGGAGGTCACTGGGGAACATAAACGTTTATTTATTTGATTCCATTGCTTTTGATTAATTTATGATTTGAATTGTTATTTTTATGTAAACCATGTGAACAGACCATCTTTTATTCTTTTTTGTGAGCATAACTGTAGTTATTAAACATAAAAGCTGATCACTACCAGATGTGTAACTGCTTGATTATCTTTGCTTGCAGCAAGTATTAGATTGTGATAACACCAGCTGCTGCACATTCCATGTTTTATAATGAAGTTTATCCACATTGGGCAGTTTTTTGTTGTGATTTTTTCAGTGCATAAGTGGCTGTAACACAGGTTTGATCATCTGTCCTTCTGTAAATGAATATTAAGCTGTATTTCAGCGAGGGGGTTTTGATCTCTAGTCACTATTTGTATGGCAGTGATGGATTTATTAGTTATATTAGGGGAATGTGTATTTTTCTAGTAGGAACAGAAGACCGGAAGCCTGCTTTACACAGCTACATAGAAGATGCAAGTTTAACCTCTGTGCAACAAATAAGTACAGTTCCAAGAAGAGTAAGGATAAGAGAATGGACATTGGAGTCATGGATGGTGATTTTGTATACAGCGTTAATGAATACTACAGTACAATTAAATTAGTGACAGAATTGTCACTGTGTAAGAAATTTCTGACAGAGTGGCATTTCAGGGAATATACGATGTGACACCTTTGCTATCATTTAAAATATTGTTCTTTATACATATGATTACAAACCCTGTATAACACTCCATATGTATAGAGCATATGGATCTTTTCTAAACATTGTTTTTAAATATCTTCACAGTTTCTTTAAAGTACGGTTGTAATATATGAAAATTACATATTGAATGTTGTTATTTTTGTATATGTTTACAATCATTTCCTGTATAATATGTTATGCTGTTCTTGGATTTTAACTGTCTTCTAATGTCAAGAGCAAAACACCCAGTAACAGTATTAGGACAGAGTTGACATATAATGCTTAGTGCATCAAAATATGTGCAGATAGAAATGAGTCATCCCTGCATGTACTGTGACTGACTCACATCTGTCAAAAGATGTACTGAATTAAAATACTTAACTTTTTGTAAATATTTTATCTTTGAGAATAGTTACTGTGATAAGGAAAAAAGTTTGTTTAGTTCTTGAAATTCTACTTGACCAAGGTGACCATTATAACTCAAATATTTAGAAGATATATCACGAAATATTATCAAACTAAGATCAGTTCCTTTGACTCAGATATAGACAGCAGAGACATGACACATTTGTGTTAAAGCAATTTTAAATAATATCAGTATCTGTGTGAGTTCTTTCCCCACCTTTGTGTGTGTGTGTGTGTGTGTGTGTGTGTTGGGGGGGTTACAGAGAAAGAAATCCATACCTGCTCCAATCATGGCGACTAAGACCATTTTTGGATTGGTTAACTTTTTCAAGTTTGATATATTTATCAGGTGGCATTTCTGTACTGGTTGGTTTCAGGCTTCCAAAAATATTTAGTGTGGTCTTTTGGGTTACAACAGTGCACTGTATAACAGATTGTTACCAACCTTCCAGAGGGTCCACTTGCCAATCACCTGCCTGCTGTCTCCATTAATCATGATATCATGATAGAGTGAGGGGGAAGAGAAGCCATTGGAATTTGTGGTGACACTTGAAATGCTTCTCTGGTTTTCAGTCAGTACTGCCAAACCAATTGCAGATGCTGACAAAAGTGTCGAGGTCTGTCGTGTTTTATTAGCTACCCAGGACTTACAGTTGGAGGGATGGTTGATAATCTACAGGATCTCTAGGTTCCATGATTTCAGGGCCCATACAGTGTTAAAGCAGTCTTTATGTGTAGTGAATCAGAAGAAGGAAATTACACCCACCCTTTGTAGTATAATGCAAATAATAAACCAGCCGAAGGGTGTTTACCACAAGGGAGAGTACAAATTTGGAAGTAAATATTGACAAGGTGCAGAAAGCATGAAGGCATAAAACAAGGGGTGGGCATATTTGCTGCCTGTTTTCCTTGTGCACTGTATGTTAGTTCAAAGTCAGGTCTCACAAGAGCGAACCTTCTGCTTCAGACAGTCCCAAAATCTTTAAGGAACATGACAAAGTTGCCTTGGAATAACAAGAATTTCCTGCCAAATATTCCTTTCAGTTCTTTTACTTATAGCAAATGAGGGTTGATCACATACGTTTTCAGTGTGCCCCACACATAGTAAGTGTCACAAAGATTGAATTAAATTGACTGAGTGGTCAGGCCACATTCTTTTACTTACTGTATATTCACCTGAAAATTCAGCTATCACATTTACAGAATTATTGGCACCGTGGGCTTTAGCACTGTCCTGCATGAATTCCATGGAATGTTTGTTTGTGTTCTAAATCAGTTAATGAAAGGTCAGAATCTTTCATAATGTGGAATTTATTGTCCTATCAGAAAGAATTAACTCTGTCATTCTTTGGGCACTAATTGCATAACACGCTGTGATCATCAAATTGTGCAAAGCCACTTTGTGAACAACATGATAATTTTTCTGATGACCGTTTCCTATTATTTGGAATGTTTAATTACCCACTTAAAGAAACCATGCTTAGTCAAAATGAAACACAAACTCTGGGGCACAAACACCATTATTCCTTTGAAGTCTGACATTTATGGAGATGATTTATAAAGTTTCAGTTCATACCTGACATGGAACACAAATTCCATGTCCATTAGGAAGCCTACTTGGTTGATGCTGTTAGGTAAGTAAGGTGTATGTATTGTGAGATTCATACAAGGCCCATAAATTCACTGTAGCAAAATGCAGAATTACTTAATTTTATGACAGGTGGTGTATGTAGTTGCCACCGGGCTTTAAACTGTTAAACACAGAATTGTGAACCCCACCTACAATAGAACACTATGTACTTCTGTGGTTTTGCAGGATCATAACTTCAGCAAATTTGTTCTGATGTGCAATGTACAAGGTGGTTCAAATATAACCGGGACTGATGTCGCCAGATTTACACACAAACAGTCCCGGTCATATTTGAACCACCTTGAACTTCTTTCTTTCAAGGTATGAAACATGACAACTCTTTTGGGCTTGCTTCTTACTGAGCATCAAACCAAAAAGGATGCCCGTGAACTTATTTTAGACATCCCATTGTGGTATGTAGAAAGAAGGTAATATATAAGCCACCAATTACAGCATACCCATTTTTTTAATTCCAAGCATACAGCATGTTTCACCTGCAAAGTACAATCATCAGGCATCAGTAATAAAAATATTGGAGAAAATTATGTGTATAAGCATGATATTTGTATTGAGAATGAGATATCATTCAATTACATAGGAAGATTTAAGTTTTTATCAAGTTTTTTTTTTTTAAATTCCTCAACAATTTAACTGAAAAGTCTGCAACATGCATAAGCTGTGGGAGATTTCCTTTTATTGGTGTGTCTTTTTTAAGTTTTCTTTGGTCTGTCACTGATCTGGTTTCATGAAATGCCGCTACTCTTTTTCTGTAATGTATTCCTTCGGGAGGCATTGCACTTACAGAACATTTTCTATGAAACTGATATTTCCTTTGTGACTTGTGCATTAAGAAAATAGTAAACTTATTATTTATTTAGTGCTGTATTTCTTGTTATTTCACAACACAGTACAGTCCTGTCAGATGCATACAGGAAGTCACTGTTCTAAGAATGACTGCTGTGATCTGACAAGTCAGTATGCTATTTATGGTTGGCTTTCCAGGTGGAAGCCAGCCACAGACTACAAAGCCATTGGTCTCATGATTCAACTGCAAATGTGATGATAGGCACTTTTAGTACTTTATTACATCTAGTCACACAAATTGGGCTATTTTTCTTCAGGATTGTGTATAGTGGGCCAAATACTTTCAAAAAACATAAGTCTAAGACCTGTTTCTTTGACCATGTGCAAACTTTTTATGTATCTAGAAAACCTGCCCTTGTGAAGTGACCAAACGACTGGCCTTAAATGCAGAACACATCATAATTGTGTGAAGAAACATTCTGTCACCAGAAAAGGCAAAACTCCCCATATTTGTAGAGGTAACTTGCATTTCATAGAGTAATAATTATGCTGTATGCCATGTGCATGCCCTTTGTTGTATAAATAAAGAATGGACCTAGTTTTGTTTCAATCATAGTACAGTTATGTCCTTAGAAGGCAACTTTTATTACTAATGGAAACCAGCATTTCACTCAGTGTTTTGGTTTCTAACTGCAGTGTCTTAATGAATATAGTATATACAGTATAGACACATGCATATTAAAGTTGCTTTTGTGTGTGCACATATAACAACTTGGTAATGAATGAAGGAGATTTTGATGAAGTTTTATACATATATTTTATGAGAAGATTATTTTAACCAGTTGTATTTGAATTTACATTTAATGACCACCTGGTTTCACAGGCCAAAATGAAGTTTGCCTGTACCTGTAAATATCAAAGTGAAAGTGTTTAAAAAAAAGGTTAGAGAAAAATGTATGCAATATATACTTTCCATAAGTTTTTTTCAGTTTTCTAGATGAGGGAAAGAGAAGTAAGCTAACGTTCTGTTGTTATGCTCTGCGTTCGTTTGCCAGTTTAATTTTATGTTCACAGTAGAGGTTTCATGTTACTGATTAAATGATAACTGATAAAAGTGTCCAGATATCGGTACACATCTTAAAGGCATCGAAAGCCCACGGTTTCCTCCGTTTTAATTGAAGGGAGTAAAAACAATTTTAAAACGCCCATGCTCACACAATTACAAAGGAACAATTTCAAACTTAGCGAAGGGTAAACATTCTTGATCGCATCACGGCATAGACAAAAAAATCCAGCCCAAAACTAATGACATAAATTTTAATTAACTTTGCGAAAGGCGCCATAGAACACGCTTTTTCGTTTCAACGTGCACTACACTTAGCTGGCAAGTCCTTAACAGCTCGATTTCTATCATGCACCAGGTTTCTACCCATAGAAGAGGGATTTCATTGTCCTCCATCAATTTAATGTATCGAACCGTTTGTCGGTATAACAGCATTCTCGTATCGCTTTTGTATACTGTAAGCATGCTGATTCATGTTCCGAAAGATTGAATTAACTCCCCAACTTTTGTAAATTCGACTTAACGTAAATTTTCGCTGGCCGGTCTAAAGTTACAAAGAAAATCGTAACATATTTTGCACCCCGTGTGAAATAACTGGAAAACCCGACTTGGATGGTAAAAGCACGTAGACGGCGTTGTCTTAATCTTTTTATTGTACATTTTCGAAGCACACTTTTGTAATTTTTCCTACGCGCGAGATAAAAATATTGAATTGAATTTAGGGAAAATCCGACTTAAGTTAAATTCGATTTGCGTAAAGTTCCGCGGAACGGAACCCTGACGTAAATTGTGGAGTCACTGTACTTTGTCAGAGGCCAACGAGTGGAGGGTAGCGTTACATGCAATGTTAAAGGTTTTACTGTATTTTGTTATCACCGCTGTGGGAACTTCAAATCTCGCATTATGTATACCTTGTATGCGGACTGGAATTCCAAGTTTTAGCACCAGTGTACTCCACATAGCATACAATCGGTACGTTTCATTTGCGTAATTTATACAAGCAACGAAGGAAGTAACACGAAAAGTGTAAGTACAATTACTTTCGTATGTGACGTGGTATTACACATCTTTTACAATGTCCCCTAGTTTCTGAACGCTTACAAACACGTTGAAGGTTGATGACAGTATTCCGTGATTACAAGCCGAATTTTTGAATGTACAACATGGCAGGCATTTGTTTAAAGCTCGGGGTAAATCGTGGTTTGTCGGCAAGGTTCCGTAAGTTAGCCACGCCCAGCAATGCCTGGAGTAGATGCTAGTGAGTGTTAATGGTGGAATGTTGTGCGTAATATGAGTGTTCGTCATATTGTTTGAAAGATAAACTTGTTATCTGCCACTGATTTAATGAAACCCGAATTTGATACCGTCTACAAATTGGTTGTAGTGCAAGTGTCTGCAGTCTTTACGTTGTGAATAGTGTGACCGAAAACACCGGAGTACGTATACTGTATCTCCCCAACACCAGGGCATCGAGTGCTGGGAAGGAGTGTTATTATCAAAGGTAAAAAGTGACAATGTGACGTTTCTTTCCATAATTTTGTCACGCTGAGTGAATCGTACATATTCAGAGATATGTGTCACGGTCACCTTTACTTTCTGTGTTAAACCGTGTTAAGTCTTGTTTCAAGTGTGCCAAATGTCTCATGAGATGCCTTTTCAGCTACAGGTATCAGCGGGCGTTCCCAGATTCATTAATTGTTATTGACACTCTTTCGTGATTTATGATTAGAAGCAGTGTTGCTGAGTTGGCTACTGATAATGAAATATAGTTATGTATGCTACACGTTGCGAAATATTGCACATTTCTTCGGAAACCATGGGTAGCTTTTTTATTTATTTATTTATTAAATCGTAAAAGTGACATGTAAAAGTTTCCGGAGGGCTGTGTGCTGTAGCTCAGGCGGTTAATCACCAGCTTGTTTCCATGGAAGCCTGGTAAGTGACAGTGTTTTCTGTGTGGACAGAGTGCACTGAGACATGTTGATCTCAGAACGTTTGTTTTAACCCTGTCAGTCATAATTCCACAATTGCTCCGTATTCGGTCGTCGGTTGTATGGGGTGGTAATTAGAGGTTGCGCTTATTTAGAGACCTAATTTCACCCTTCCTTAAGAATGAGAAATAGTTTCGGAAGAAACTTTAAATATAATTTGACAGCAAAACCTGGGTCACAATCGTAGTGTAACACGTGAATATGTGCAGGGTGATGTTCAAGGAGAAACACAAATTTGCTTTCCTATTTAAGGCTGGAATTAGGTATTTGACATTTTAAAGTGCTTCCCTGGAATGTGTGTTGCATATTTTCTCTAAACATGATTGGTGCTGGTATTCCGCTGTAGATTTTGGGAGATAATTTTATGGCATTTCATCCCTGTTGTGACCACATACTTGATTTACTGCCTACCCATGCTTTTTAAAGACTTTTTTATATAATCTGTACTTATTATCACTGTACTATATATTTTTGTAAATAATTTTTCTTGTACTTTTTACTAATAATTTTTTAATTTATTCCTGTGGTGTACTTTATAAAGGAAGAGATACCTTTCCTGACTGCAGTCGTATATTGTATTGAATGGTACTTAAAAGAGATGGCTTGTGTTCAACCGTAACTTGTCACCTAATTGACTTGTGTGGTGTATGGCTGTGTACTGGGAAATATATATCTTTAATTGAATGATATTTTGTAAAGCAGTTTGAAAGTATAAACAAAAAAGTTTTGAAACCTTATTGGTGGGTGTGGAAGTATGCTATAGTGAATGAAACCAAATCACGATGTTTTATCCTTCGTGTAGTAGAATCGAGTCACATTTATTATGGTTATTCTGTTTGACGGAAGTTCATTATCACACTCAATATGCCACTGGATTCATTACTGAAGATTGCAGGTTAAATATTTTGTGTTGTATATATTCAGTGTAACTAACTCCATTTTAGTTCTGTATGTGGGCTTCACCAGTCATTTATTGCCTGTAAAGTGCTATGTGGTCATTTCTATTTATTGAGAGCATTTATTTGATAGTAGTTCATGTTTGATAAATACTGTGTATCAGTTGTTTGTAGGAAGCTTACCATTAAAAGCAACACAGAAGTGAATTTCTTGATGGTGGAGTGGGTAATGAGCTTTTCAGTCAAAATCCTGCATCAGTTACAGTTAAAGTTACAAACTTGGAAGATCATATTTGTGTTTATCCGTAAGAACATGGTGACAGTGCAGACTGTTTCTGTTTAGTGTTCCACACATTAGAATTACTGTAACTAGGAACATTATGTTAGGGATGTTGAAGAATATAGATGCAAATAGACAGTTATATTTTTAGCAGTATGGGTGTTTGTGGTAAGTTTTTGATATGTGTTGACAGCAACTTTTGGTAGGTCATGTCTTTTAATTTACCCATCATTTAACTGGTAGCAGCAGAAGGGAGTATTATTGGTCATACACGTTTGAATATATGTATTCTTATTGTGGTTGGTCTTATGAGTTATGATGTTATGTAGGCTGGTAAAAGGATACCAGTGAAGAACAGAGAAACATACTGTCTCCATGTAGGCAATATGAATCTTAATTGTCATGAAATCCCACATTTTATGCATGGGATTTTATTTGCTTTCCTTTATTTTGATAGTCTGATGCTTTTGCACCTTTTTATTGTATTTGGAATAACTTAGAAGCTAGTTACAGTAATTGCAATATGTATGCAGGATTTTGTATCTGTAGACATTAGTCTGATGCATCTGTAGATTACAGTATACCAAATGGAGGGATGCTCTGTCCCAACTGAGTTTTAATTTTGCTTTAGGATTGTGCTTCTTAAAGTTTTGTTTGTGGCCACAAAACCCTTTTGGTGATAAAATATTTTTGCAGAATCTTCAAACAGCCATCCTTTGAGGACTCCTTTTTCAGTTATAATGTTGCATGCATACGGTTGGGATTAGTTTGCCATGTACTTCAGCAAACTGTATGTACTGTACTTACCCATTATGATGGATCATCTTATGGTTTACAGGGGCGTTAAAATCATGTATAATGTTAGCAATCTGTGTCTACATTCTGTGCTCTGCATTTTGGCTACGAAAGTATTTGGTGTTTTTGGCTGTATATCTTGAGAATGCGACTTTTCTTATTCGGGCACACCCAAGATGGCTGCCAGACTTCAGCTTCTGTCCCCCAGAAGGACTTAATCAAAACGAAACAAAAAATTACTTTTGTTTGAATATAGTTGTGTTTTGTCTTTCTGGCTTTTCATACTTTTATGGTAATATTGCAGCCATTAGCAATAAAGTTATGTGGCGGTTGACAAGTAATGTGTCCTTACAACTATCCAGAAATTTTCTGTAGCGATTCTGATCCTACATCCCCACCCCCAAAAGAAAGTTCCTCGGTGCGCACTGGAGCACAGGCAAGTAGACGTAAAACGAATTGGCACGTGTAACAGCTACGCTCGTAGTAATTGAACTCCGTGGAAACTTTTCAGACCAAGAATCAGCCAGAAGAAGGTTCTTGTATGTAAAGAGAAGTTTAAAAAAATAAGGTTGCATGTCTCATGTGAAACAGCATCTTCTGACCGCGGATTCCATAATGTAACAGGCATACGTATATCTTCGGTGTCGTCATATAGCCAAGAGGTTGAAACGTTTGTTATATTGCTATGCAGGCAGTTTAAAAATGGCAGGCCAATTAGAAACATGGTGAAATGTCGAAGAGCACAGTATGATTTGATTTTGTATGTGATAGGTGTCGTTATTAGTTGGTTGGAGTTTGCGGACCGTGTGTCATTTCACGGAAACAGGTGTACGTGTGATGCTTGGTGCTGTGCTTTCAGTGGCGGTGGGCCAGATGTTGACGAATAGCAGCGACCTGGACGCTTAGCGCACACACTACAGATGACAATCTGCCTACGAGCATTTCCATTATGTGAGAGGACCGCCACTTTGAACTGATACCGCCTCTAGAGCTAGACATTTAGTTCGGTAGTACGCACAACATTGTCCACGACCAAGTGCATTATGGCAAAGTGTGTGTGGGCATCCTGGGAGCCAAACCTCGCAGATGGCCACAAACTTGTCGTATGGGAGCCTCTTCCATGCATTTGCTTGTTACACCGACCAAGGAGATAAGTTTATGCTGTGATTTATTACAGGGAATGAAACACGTGTTAATCAATTGACATCCGAATCCCGAAAAGCGTCTATGACGTGGAAACACCCATCATAGCCCCGAACGAAGAAGTTTAACGCAACGCCGTCAGTAAGGAAAATCACGCCAACTGCCTTTTCGGACCATAAGCGCGTGCTTGTTGTCGGCTTCGTTGACCATTGTAACAACACTTAACTGGTGACCATTACGGAGGTGCGTGAGAGGTTGCGGCGGTTTGTCTAAAGGCTTGGGTTGCTGCTCCAAGACGTCATTTTGCACGGTTACGCTGAGCCTTATGCTGCCAATCGGATTTGTGACTAGTTCCGACGCAACTGCGGGTAGGTCATGGGGCACAGTCTGTACTGTATCGATATTTCCATCTTTTTTGACAGCACGAGAAGTCCCTGGATGACAAGCGATTTGTAACGGACGCCGACGTGAAGCAAGTTGTCTCCTCCTGGCTATGAACAGAATACTGATTTTTTCTACGCCTGGATACAGATGTCACGGTGGGGCATATGCATAGAAATCAGTGATAACGTTGACGTCTGAGTATACTATTTTCTACCAGTGTGCCATGTGTATGTCGCAGTTGGGATACTGTGTTCGCGGCCTTAGAGTGCTTCTTATGTTATTGTTATTATTGAAATTCAAACCCGTGTCTGTTGGAATGTCAGTTCTTTGCGTGGTTTCTGTATATGAGGGTGCATCAACGGATTATATCACAGCTGAAAACCCTCCCTCCGATGGAAAGTACTCTTTCACTGCTGCTTGTTACGCTTGTGTTTCATTGCTTCTAGATGGACGTAGTTACTGATCTGACTCACAGGTCAAGTAGGAGAAGTCGTTCCACTTACGACAGCCGCGTGAAACCTTTATTTTAAACATCCCATTGTGTAAATATATTTAAAGTGTAAAGGAACAGACCGTCAGGCACAACAAAGCTTTTTATTTTTTCAGAGGTTTAGTGCGTTTTGCAACATGCTTCGGACAACTTGTTCGTCTTCAGGTAATACAGCTGTGTGTGGATTATGTGGGAGGAAATTATCAACATAAAATATTCGATAAAGAAACTATCATTTTTATATATAAAATAGTATTAATAAGTAAGAGTAATAAGAAAGGTTATGTTATAGAACTCCGTACAGTTGCAGGACTTCCCACTAAAGATTTATTTCTATAACATAACCTTACTTATTACTACAATTTTATGTAAGAAAAATGTGATATTGTTTCTTTTTATAATACTTTGTGTTTATAATTTTCTGCCACGTATTCCGTACATAGGTGTATTACTTGAAGATGGCCAAGTTGGCCGGAGCATGTCTTAAAGTAAATCTGTGGAAAAGGTTCTGTTGTGACTGACTGCTTATTTCTTTACGCAATAACTGCCTGTAGCTTTTTTTTTTGTTTAAACATAGATTCTCCGTAACTTTATTTTGTGCAAGGACACTTTTATTTCGCATGAGGATGCTATGAATGTTCGTACTATGCACTGATAAACTTGAGTTCAACTATTTTTGTAAAATTCCTGCAAAATATGCTAATGTCAGTAGTTACGCACACGTGGCGACAGTTGGAAGGCGAGATCAACAGCAATTAACAAGACATTTGAAAACATCGTGAACGAATGAATGAAGAAACATAGAGTCGCCGCGTGCTTTGTTGTTTTGAAGCATTGCCCATTTTGTTACACAGTTCAGTGGTCATCATTTTGTACAGTTTACATTCTTCTCAACTTCCGTAAACGCCATTTGCATGTCAGTGCGTTTGGAATTTTTTACTGCAAGTGTGGCGATGAATGGGACGACTAGTGCGACAGTGGAGCAATGGCTAACATGTGCAGTAAAACCACGCCCCCCTCCACCTACAATACAATCGATTGTGTGCCGTCGGTGAAAGTACCAACACATTGTTTTGCAATTAACATATTTTGCACTTACGTACGATTTAATTGACTTTGAAGGTATCTTCTGCTGTAAGAGGAAGAGGCGTAGGTTTGCGCTGGGTATTTGCTTTCAGCGTAATTGTTATCTTGTTCATGCAAGCAAAACAGGAAGATAGGCAGCATGAATTGATTCCTCAACTTGCATAACATAATCCACACATTTTAATCCCGTCAATAGCTCGCGTTCCTGTGACACCCCACGTCCTCGATTCTCCTTGGAACTGTGGATTGGTGGAATGATTGGGATCCGGGGTAGTGCAATCGGTATACTGACGAAGCTACGGGCAGGACGACCGAGGAATCGGAGTACTATAGCCGGAGGGGCAGTCGTTTTGTTCTACGAAACATCCAGTCCCACCCACTCTTGGGTCTACCCAGCCTCTTGTTTGATAGGTACGGGTAGGGGGGCTTCGTCAACAGGGGCCAAGTGGTCGGGTTGTGAAGCTTACCATTCGTCTCTACCCATTGCCAAAATTAAAAGCGTACATGGAGCTGTACCTCCGCTCCCCCATTTCCGTTCATAGCGTGGTACCTGATTAAGCACACGGACAATTTAACTTTTGCCTTTAAACACGTCTGGGACCCATAGCAAATAGCGCTGTCCAGCTCACTTCACGGGATGCGTCGTATGCATTCCTTTTTACCTTTAATGAGAGGTGTCAGGTTTAGCTGAGAACACGCCAGATCATCTCGCTGGTGTTTAAAAATCACATGTGATTTGCCCTTGGAATCATTGTGTTTGTATGTAAATGTGTTTGTAATTCTCCTGGAGGGAGTAGCAGTATGCGTTGGGCATTTGGCACTCTGGAGTAATGGATTCATGTAAATCCTAAATGCAGATGATTGTCACTTTACAATTCATGTGTTATTCGTCTGATGCCTGCGGTGCTTGTGGCAGCATCTCTGCGCGTTGTTAGAGTGAACTTGGCCTCACTGTATTTTCTAAAGTTAACAGTTTAAAGCCGGCGATCCTTTATGAGAGTTTAAGTGATGCGATTGAGTCCACTTTTCGTATTGCATAGATTTCTCGTTTTACTTGTCCATTATTATTATTATTATTATTATCTGAAGAACTAGTTTATCAGCTACTTATCGATTCTTTGTGCGGTAAACTTGTTTCGCATTGCTCCCATTTTTGACGTCAAGTATTTAGTGTATGACGCGTGTAAGTATTTAATGGTCTGTGTCAGAACCAATTTGCACCTGCCAAGCGCCGGTGGTTCATCAGTGATCGCCATGGAGCCTAAAGGTAATAACATTGTTACACGGCTGCTCTATTTGTGTCCTACGTTTCACATAAAAAAGTATTTTGTCTCCAGTTTTGCAGATCTTTGTACGGTGTGTTACCGTACATCGTATTAGGACAGTGGTTCCCAAAGTGTGGGATCCCAAGGGATCAGCTTCCAGTTCCTAGGGGATCCGTGGATACATTTCTGTAATGGTACGTTTATTTCGTATGACCGTTTAGAATATGTAATTAAGAAACCCCCTGTATCCACGAAGCGAACGACAATCAGTTTAAGACCAAATCATGCATTTCATTGTGACGCTACTGGTATACATTCGTAGCTATCTAATTTATCTGAGGTATAATTTTTAATTTAGGATACTTATTATCCGGACATTGTATAATCACGTGAGCAAGAATGTGAGGATCCGTGGTTATTTTTCGAAGCCATAAAGGCCCGCGAACTGGAAAGTTTGGGAAACAGTGTATTAAGACTTAAAGATTAATTGGCGCGGGTGTCGCTTCTGCCTCACAAGTCCGCGTCTGTGTCATGTTGTTGTTGTTGTTGTTGACTGTAGGAAATGTAAAAGTACGGCTTTCAGATGTCGTTAAGTGGTCATAACGCAGGTATAAAATTGCCTGAAAATGGTCAGCCTGTTCATAATTTGAAATGTGACACACACACCCACACAAATCAAGGTTAGTTTTTAGTATTCATATATATAGTAATTGCACTGAGGGAGTGATAAATGCCTCAACTCATAGTTTCCAAAACTATGTTTCATGGAACACTGGTGTTCCGCAAGATGTGAATACATTTATTTGATAAAGACGATACCACAAGACATGTATGTTCCATGAATATTTACGAAATTAAAAGGTTTTCCGTGACCAAAAAAGTTTGGGAAGTGCTGTTTTGACTGTAAACCGTTCAGCACAGTTTTCGATGCGCGCGCGAAGAGAGCGTCCAGATGTCAGTATCGTCATTGGTTTAGTCAGTTAAAGAAAACAAGAAGCGCATTGATTCAAAATCATCGGCAAGATCCTAGACTTCAAAAGGGGATGCTGAACGTATAATGCTCTCGCGTGTAAAACTAAATGATTGTTAATTATGAATATTAATCTGTAATTATGCCGCTGCCCTTGCGGCCTGAGGCGTGGGTCTGTAGCTGCACGATTTCTGTGATCGCGGGTTCGAATCCCGCTGAGGGCATGACTTTCGTCACTTGTGTTGGTTGTGTGTTGTGTGGGTAGCTGTCTCTGCGACGGGCTTATCACTCGTTCAGAGGAGTTCCACCGAGTGTGTGTGCGCGGTGTGTGTTTGTTTAATTGTGTGATAAGCAACCTCAACAGCGAGGCGGCCTAGGTCCGATTTGGGTTGTAGCGCCACAAGAAAAAAAGGGTAATTTTACATAGTCACCAAAAATAAAAGCGGCAAACCTGTTAAATATCATGACAATCACTTTTCCAGGTTATCACGAAAAACTGCTAACGTCTGTTAGTAATGTACAGTATTATTGTGGTCCACTGTCGTGCACTGGGCACTTTTGTGTTTACGTGTGATGAGACATGTATTCGTTTGTTATGGTCGGAAACTAGGTGAAGCTCGATAGTGGAAATTGCGGTAAATTCCTTATCCCTTGTAAATGATGGCGTTGGGGAGGAGAGGGAGGCTGGTTCAGAAAAGCCGACTAGCCGGTCGTTCGGGGCCTGCTTCCTCGCCTATAGCCTGGCCTAGAGATGCGAATTTAGGAAGCCAAGTAACCGAACTTAGGAAAAGGTTTAGCACAAAACAACGCACATATAATGTATTTATGCTGTAGAATAAGAAACAGTCTAAAGCATATTTTACAGCCGAATTATATGCTGGGACCTTTCGCCACATAAGTAGTTCGACCTATATCGCGTAGGCCTAAGTAGAGCTAGGCTAGCTGAAGTGCCATCTCTTTGTAAGTGTAGTTCTGAAGCCCCATTGTTGGCTGTCACAAAAGTGCGGCATGGTATGTTACTCAAATGCGAAATTCAAGGATTTATACACAAATTCGGATTTTTGTTTTCGTTGCGTCGTGAGGACGGGTTAATTAATGTGGGGCTCGTTTCATCGACAGTTTGATAACCGAGTATGTACTGAATGTACAGACAGGATAACTAACTTGTAGTCTTATAACTTCTGATTTTTCGGACCTGATATAGCTACTTCTTCTTCTTCTTCTTCTTCTTGAGGCACTACAACTTCAGAGAAGTTTTGGCCTTCTCAACAAGTTTCTTCCATTTGGTCCGGTTTCTGATGCATTCCTTCCAGTTTGTTATTTTCATCTTTGTTATGTCGCTCTTTACATCGTCTTCCCATCTATTTTTAGGTCTTCCTAGCGATCTTGTTTGTGCGGGTGACCACTCATATGCTTTTTTTACCATGCTGGTGGTATCTGGCATACGATGTACGTGTCCGAACCAAGCTAATCTTTGTGCTTTGATGTAGTTTATGATGTTTTTATTACCAGTCAATCTATTCAATTCTTAATTCGATTTAATCCGCCATGTGCCATCCTTTTGTTTGATGGGTCCGTAGATTCTTCTTAGTACCTACCTGTTAGAAATTATATTCCCGACTTAGTGCGGGGAAGATTCCCCTGTTTCCGAGATAAATTAAACCTTTATTCATTTTTATGACAATGCAGACACGAAGAGGCTGAAGCAGACTTTAATTTATCCTGATCGAGCGTTCCGCTACCGATAAGGTACAGATGGTTTTATTTTAAAGGCTAGTGTAATGGAAATAAAAAAATTGTTGCCTTCACAGCGGGATCAGATGACCAGCCACAACAATAACCGGTAACCAGTTTCAAACCACTATCACCTAGTCCTGTGTGATCTAGCATAGTTTGTCAGCACATGCTGGGCGGTGGCTGTATTCATTGTAGCACCCTAGCTGCCCTTGCCCGGCACTGTTTAGGTTCCAGATCTCACGCATTATAAAGCACGGGTTTGCAACAGGCGTTTGTTGTGCGTTGTGTTTGTATGAACTGTCTTTGAAAACTGGATGTGACATCATTCCATTTGCGAGCTTACGTTTGTAGGTTAGAAACTTTCTTTTATTCCGCCCGTTTGTTGCAAACGATCAAGCTACACGACGTGCATGGTTGACTGGTTGATTGACTGAAATTGAGTAAATTGTTGATTTCTGGGATATTTAACGACCTTTTCAACCACCTAGGTTATGTAGCGTCGAATGGTAGAATGATTTTTGAATAAGTAAATTCTAAAGAACGTGGAAGACGCCATGACGGTGGTATTCCTTTTTTTGACTGGAGGGACCGAGAAGGGTCTCAAACCGCCCGCTGGAGAACCGAGATTCGAACTCATTGGCTTCAGAATAAGAATGTCGTGGCACAGCGGTTTGAATCTCCGCACAAAGGGTGACGTGGATACGTAAGAACTAGTAGTGTGGGTATTTGTAGACTCTATGACTGTGGTTCGGTTCCCGGCTAGAACACTTTTTTTTTTTATTCCCCACACTCGTTCGTGCTTACCGTTATTCCAACTTGCCTGTTTGACCTGAGCCTAAGAATGCATCGAGCTCTAACGCTGTCCTCCATATGCAGTAATAATTTGGTGCTTAAAGCGTTATTTCTGAATCAGTACTTCACTCTTTCCGAAACCAGTATCTCTGTGTTCGTGCTGCCACGATATTACTCGCAGATAAGGCATGTAAGCAGATAGCACACTGCAGATAGTGTAAAATTGTCTCATCTCTTAAATTCTTGTAATGTTCGGTCCCAGAATCACGTGTGATGTCACAATCCTCATCTACACTTCGCATTTCTTGGCAGGCCTACGGTCGCATAACTTTAAGCTTCCTGCATGGATAACCCTAAACCTTGTACTTGTCTGATATCATGATTTTGTAACGAAATTCCACATTGAATTAATGCCAGTGATTCGATATCGGCTGTTAGTTAATGGTATATAATAAAGCTTTTTGATTGATTAATAGACGAATAGTGTGCAGCACTTATTAATGGCTGTCACTAGGTTTTAAATTCTAAACCGAACCCAAAACGATGCCAAACATGTAATATGGTTGTAGTTTTTCCTCCACACCGGATACAGCTATTCTGTGAAGCAAGGGTATTCAATTTCAGTAGTGGGCCACGTGATCATAAATCCACATGTTTGTGGGCCGCACGAATTTTTTATCGTTGAAAATGGTGCCGTGTCGCCTGTTGGCTATTCCGAAAGGGTTGTTTTATTAGTCACACAAAAGTAGCGTCAACATGGTTGGGCCCTACTGCCCAACTCGTTCATGTGTGTTAGCAATTTCATGCTAAAAGTCATCGGCGTGCCGCATTTGGCCTACGCACCGCATGTTGGATGCTCCCGCGCTGAAGGTTTGTGAAAGTGCTGGGTTTATTATTCGTGTGTAAATGTTACGTTTGACAATGCCCATCATGTGATGTACGTGGTGGTTGTAAAGTAAATACATAATATTAGATCACTGTATGTCCTAAACGGAATGCTATTTTGCCGCAATTCTCGCACCATTTTAAAGCCCATACACTACCGTTTGCTGTAATATTTCAGCATTTTGCACACACTTCTGCAACGTGGAAAACACAGACGCTACACTTTTCCGTAAGACGTCGAGAGGAACAGCCGTAAAAGGATCTGGAACTTGCTGTTCCACTTCGTTAAGTGTTCTTGCTTTCGATCGGTATACATCCACTTTGGTCCATCCCCTTAAAGGGAGATCACATGCAATGAGAAAAAGACTTCATCGAGGATGTTCAGTTGGTCCCCAACGCCCAATCCATCAACCATGAAAGTGTTTGTCAGTTGAGATTGCAAACGAAGAACATAACGTTAAATGACCGTATTTCACAAACTGAATGGTATATTGCTGCGTTTAGTGCACATTTTTTTATACTGCCATTTTTTTAAACAAATATATCTACTTTACAAATATTTGTATATTTTATGTTGTTTTGCTGTACTTCCTTCTTCAGGTAGTCTGAATAGACCAGTACTTCTTACAGTATATTTCAAGCAGGAAATCTGTGAGGTTTGAAGTATCACACCATACATCACGTAACAGGAATCTTTGTACTGGGTGCAGGGTCTCCAATTTTGCTTGTGTGGAATCACTTACGTGTATTGTGTGTTGATGTAACTGGAGTGACATAATGTGTTTTTGGGCGTTGGTGTATTGTGTCCTGAAGCACGTGACTGAGAAACTTTGTACGTTATACCAATATAACTGTAAGTGATACTGGTCCTTAAGGACCAGAGTCTCCCACATAAAAATACTACGGGGGAACGCAATGAAAACCGTGCTGATACTAATACGCAATTAAATAGAAAAAGACAAAGAGTGCTCCTGGATGATTGCAATATCAAACAGTTCTCTGTATGAATTGTCATTTGCCGCAGGTTCTTAGTATATGAGCGTAAATTAATATAATTTGAAGTCAGTATATTAAAGTTTCAATCTCATTCGATTAACCACTTGGTAATAATAAAAATATTAATAATGTTAATAAGTACATAACTTTAATTATTATTATTATTTATACAAATTGAATTGGACCAATCTGGGATCCCATAGTTCGTAGGAAGTTGGCATTTCATGTGCAATAACTTTTTTACATGCCGAAAAATTGCGTGAAGATGTCTGGCTTCTAGCCGAAACCTGTAACAAACAAACAGCGACAAAGTATATGTGGTTGTGTCGACTGTGCTAAGTTCCCGAATTGTTTAGGGAGTCAGATAACTTTATTTTTAGTAGCTGTTGGTTGATACGAGATGTACAATACGAGGGTCGGCCGTTTAATTTCTTAACCAAAGAACCGTGGAACGTCCCGCATACAGCTCTGATGTGACGCCGAGCGATTATCGTTTGTTTTCAGCGCCGAAGCAGAATCATGGCGACCACAAGTTAAAGAATATCGTGAGAATGAAACAGTTGTGACATGATAGCTGATAACACAGAACACGGATTTATGCCAATAGGGAAAAGCAACACACATCTTACATTGTGATAAATGCGTTAAGCGTGGCGGGGATTATGTGGAAATGTAGTGGGGTAGCAGTACATGTAGATCTAAAGTATCGTTATTGGTGTTGAGAATAAAGAACCCGAAGTGTGTTCATTGTAAACTGATTTTCTTATGACCCCTCTTATATGCCATTATTGTGGGAAAACCTGGAAGGCGTCAGTTGTGTAGGTGTAGAGAGAGTGCAGTATTAAAGCTGAACAGAACTAAATGAGTAAAGTGGCTGGACCTCATTTAGGATAACGTCCAGTTTCTGGCTGCCAGTAGGGATGGCGAATTTATTAATGCCAGAGTTGTCTCAGTGATATATTATTGCATATAATCCACGCACTGAACCCTATTTGTTTGGTGTAACGATTTGTCCGAACAGTGTGAGCGTGGTGTGCGATAATTGATTTCTTCGCGAAGTCAGGCACCTGTGTTTGTAGTGGACTGAAACCTACTGGACAAGTTACAACTGGCTCGTAATTCTGTGTGCCGTCAGTGTCGTAATAAATTTATTCTGTTGAAGATAACCATAACTTCCTCATAATGTCACGAGCACAGTAGCCCATCCTGTTACGGTTTGCTGTTTGAATATGCGGAGGGGAGGAGTGCATGAAGTGTGACTAAGAAAGTACGAATAGTAGCCGATCCCTGTGGCCGTGCGGTATGAGGCGAATCCCGCCTGTGCATGGTTGTCTGCCGTGAATGATGTGTTGTCAGGTCTCTGCGACGAGCCGATCCCTCATCCAGAGGAGTCCTACCGTTCGTGTGTGTGTGTGTGTGTGTGATTAAATGCAACAGGCACTCTCAACACCTGCAATGAGTATGTAGGAGAGATCAGACAAAGAAGGAATGTTTCTAATATCCTGGCTGATGCTTTGAAATGTGATAGTATGAACATTATTTTGGTGATAGGTGTGATGAACGAGCAGGCTGGAGTTAAACACCCACCTTCAGTAGAATTTAATAATAGGACGTGTATAAAATTACCCGTCTTGTGCGTTCTTTATAAAGAATGTGCATTCAGCCCGTATATGACACGTCAGCTCTTTCCGCCCGCTTCTTTCGTCTCCATTACTACTGCGCAGATTTCAAAGAAGTTTGGTTGTGGGAAGTTTGGTGTGAATGTTATGTTTCCCTTAATTTGTGTGATGGATAAATCGAAATCATCCCCCCCCCCCCCCCCCACAACCTGTGCAGGTAAAAAAAAAAATTTTTTTTTTTTTTTTGTCTTACCAATT
>Ga0123357_10001749_pt1 | contig 23467 bp, 21 predicted proteins | sample TergutEmb28metaG_FD_89873 | JGI IMG/M metagenome (GOLD analysis project Ga0123357, IMG submission 89873) | Embiratermes neotenicus P4 segment gut microbial communities from Petit-Saut dam, French Guiana - Emb289 P4 | ecosystem: Host-associated > Arthropoda: Insects > Digestive system > Gut ... | reverse complement strand
TTCCCGCTCTCAGTGACCCAGGAAGAGCTCGGGCAACCCCGTGGGCATGCCTTCGAGTTTCGCATCAACGCCGAGGATCCGCGTGCGGACTTCCGCCCCAGCCCCGGCACGATCACACGCTTTGTGGTGCCCGGCGGCTATGGCGTCCGGGTCGATACGGCGCTCACGCAGGGCGCTCAGATCCCCCCGTACTATGACAGCATGGTCGCCAAGCTCATCACCTTCGGGGCGACACGCGACGAAGCGTTGATCCGCGGTAAACGTGCGCTTGCGGAGTTCATCATCGAGGGAGTAGCGACAACGATACCCTTCCATGAGAAGATGTTAGAGCAGGATGCGTTCATTAAAGGAACGATGACAACCGATTATGTTGAGCGTGAAGCTGAGAAGTGGAGTTATGATGCCTGAGAATCTGGTTTTTGAAGGCGGCCTGACCATCGCCCCGAGCGTGCTCGATACGATGGTGCGCCTGGCGACACAGCAGGTCAAAGGCGTTGCGGGCCTGGGCGTGGGAGTGCGCAAGACGGCGCTGGCGCGCGCGGTAGAGATCGTGTCAACAGAAGACGGCGGCTTGTCGGTGGACATCCACATCCAGGCCTATGTGGGCGAGCAGCTGCGGGAGCTGGGACAAGAGATCCAGGCCTCGGTTGCTGACGCGCTCAAAAGCCAGCTGGGAGTTGACGTTATCCGCGTCGATATCTATATCGACGGCCTGGCGTTTCCTGAGTAAACCCAGAAGCGCCCCTCGCAATGTCTGCCAGTAGCTCTACCGCTGAAAATCGCGGCATGCTCAGTTACGCGCACGCGCGCACGCGGTCGCGTGTCTTTGCGTTGCGGCTGCTCTATCAGCAGGAAATGACCGGCGTCAATCTTGATACCATTCTGGCAGAGCGCAGCTATCGTTTTGGCATCGACCGGCTTCAGGAGTGCCTGTACGAGTGTGATCGCCGCAAGTCCTGTGAGCGCTACCAGTTTTTCGCGTTCTTTGATACCGAGCCGGATGCCTACGCGCTGACCCTGGTCCGGGGCGTCAACGAGCGCCACCGTGAACTTGACCGGCTGATCCGCGAGGCGAGCGAGCACTGGGCGATGTTTCGTATGCCGGTGGTTGACCGTTGCCTGCTGCGCCTGTCTGTGTGGGAGGTCTGCTACAATGACGACATCCCCGCAGAGGTCGCCATCAATGAGGCCGTCCAGCTGGCCAAGGAATACGGGGGCGAGGATTCCCCGAAGTTTATCAACGGTTTGTTAGGGAAAGTCGCACGATCCGACGCTGAGCCCGTAGAATAAAGAGGGACAGCGAGCGCTTGCAAAGGAGTTCTGGTCGATAATGGATAACACAAGCCCTGAACACGACATCGATAGTATCGGGCAGGACGTTGCTGCAGACGGCGCGCCTGATGCAGATGCAGCCGACGCAACTGCTGCAGAGGCAGAGGCGGGCGCAGATGCGGGCGCAGATGCGGGCGCAGGCGCAGAGGCAGAGGTGGGCGTGGAAGCAGATGTTTCCTTTGACGCGTCTGCCACGCTGGATCTGGGATCGGGTGCAGTCGTAGGGTCAGCGGCGGGCACAGACAGCTCCGCTGTTACCTTCGAGGGCGATCCGGAAAACTATGCTGACGCGAAGGCCCGCCTTGACGAGATCGTCAAGCAGGTGCGCGCAAAGGATGTCTCGCTTGAGCGGAGCCTCGATCTTCTGGAAGAAGGCGTCAAGCTGGCCAACCAGTGCACTGAGCTGATTGACCAGACGCGCTGGGAAGGCGAGTCTGACGACGACGATGACGATGAGGATGGCAGTGACCCCGTAGGGGTTGCGGAGCGCCCGGCTCCCGACGCCCCCGACGCCCCGCCTGCTGAACCCGGGCAAGACCCTACAAACGAGGCCTGATGCCTGATACCACTCGCATACTCGATACGATCGACTGTCCGGGCGATCTGAAGGCCTTAAACGAGGCCCAGCTCAAAGAGCTCTGCGCAGAAATTCGCGCACAGCTTATCGCGACCACGTCGGTGACCGGTGGGCACCTGGCGCCAAACCTGGGCGTGGTGGAGCTGACGGTTGGCATGTATCGCGCCCTTGACTGCCCGCCTGACATGGTGGTCTTTGACGTGGGCCACCAGGCCTATGTCCACAAGCTGTTGACGGGGCGCCGCGACGACTTTGACACCCTGCGCACCTACGGGGGCATATCGGGCTTTCCCAAGCGCAGCGAGTCCCCCTACGACCTCTACGGCTCCGGACATGCCAGCGACTCGCTCTCGATCGCGCTCGGCTATGCGCTCGCGCGTGACGCGCGCGGCGGCGATGAGGCCGTGGTGGCCGTTATCGGCGACGGCTCGATGACCGGCGGGATGGCCTGGGAGGCGCTCAACCAGATCGGCCAGTGCCAGACCCGGCTCATCATCATTCTCAACGATAACGAAATGAGCATCTCACGCAATGAGAGCGCGTTCGAGGCCTCGCTGGGCTGGGCGCGCATGAATCCGCGCTACTGGGAGACGCGCGAAAAGATCCAGCGCAAGCTGAGCCGCCCCCGGGTGGGGCGGGGACTGGTGCGCCTGGGCACGCGGGTCAAGGATTCGTTCAAGCATCTGGTTGTGCCCGGGATGATTTTTGAGGAGCTGGGCATTGTGAGCGTGGGCCCGCTTGACGGGCATGACCTCGGGCTGGTTGAGGCGGCAGTTAAGGCGGCGCGCGAGATGGACGGGCCGGTGCTTATCCATGCGGTCACGCGTAAGGGCAAGGGCTATGAGCCGGCGCAGTCCAATCCGTCGCTCTTTCATGGGATTGGGGCCTTTGATCCGGCGACCGGAAAGACCCCGCCGCGCGCCGAGGGCGCTGCGCCCACCTATACGGAAGTTTTTGCCCAGGCTTTGATTGCCGAGGCTGACCGCAATCCTGACATTGTGGCGATCACCGCCGCGATGCCTGCGGGCACCGGGCTCGATAAGTTCAAGCAGGCCTGTCCTGAGCGGTTCATCGACGTGGGCATCGCCGAGGGGCATGCCGTTGGCCTGGCGGCGGGGCTTGCCTTTGGTGGCCGGCTCCCCGTGCTTGCCGTGTACTCTACGTTTTTGCAGCGCGGCTACGACCAGCTGATAGGGGACGTGGCGCTCCAGGGCGCGCATGTAGTCTTTGCGCTGGACCGGGCGGGATTTGTCGGTGACGATGGGCCAACCCATGCGGGGCTTTATGACCTGACCTACCTGCGCACCATCCCGACGATGCGCATTCTTGCGCCGAGTGACGAGGCGGAGCTGGTCTGCGCCTTGCATACGGCGCTGGGTCTGGATGGGCCGGTGGCAGTGCGCTATCCGCGCGGCGCGGGCACAGGCGCCGTGTTGCCCGAGGCGCCCACAAGCTGGGAGGTCGGGCGTGCGGTCCGGCGACGCGCGTGCGCGTGCGCGGGCGAGCGGAGCCAGGGTTCGGGCCGGGGCCAGGTGGCGATCCTGGCGGTCGGGCACATGCTTCAGCGCGCGCAGGCGGCTGCAGAGCTCCTGGCAGAGCGCGGCATTGAGGCCTCGCTCTGGGATATGCGCTGGGTCAAACCGATCGACGAGGACTGCGTGCGTGCCGAAGCGCGCAGCGGCAGGCTGCTCGTGACTATCGAAGAGAACACGATTCGCGGCGGCTTTGGTGCGGCGGTTGCCGAATTCCTGAGCGCCGAAGGCCTGACGGTCCCCCTGTTGCAACTTGCGGTACCCGATGAGTTCTCCGTCCAGGGACCAATCGACACCCTGCTCGATGAGGCGGGCCTCTCGCCTGCGCGGATGGCGACGCGCATCGCCGAGCGCCTGACAAAATTACCCCAGGGGTAATTTTGTCAGCGGGACGACACAGCTGGTAAGTCGCATGGCGCACAAGAGGCGCGTTGACGAACTTCTCGTAGCCGCTGGCCATTACAGCGACTGTGCGGCTGCCGAGCGTGCGTTGCGCGCTGGCGAGGTGCGCCTGGCTGACGACCAGAAAACCCTCCTTGAAAAACCCGGGCAGATGATCGATGAGGATAGTGCATTTCTCTGTCACTCACCGCGCCGCTTTGTCAGCCGTGGTGGGGAGAAGCTGGCCGGCGCGCTGGCTGACTTCTCTTATCCGGCTACCGGTCTGCGCTGTATCGACGTGGACGCTTCGACGGGGGGATTTACCGACTGCCTGCTTCAGGCGGGCGCGGCCAGTGTGGTGGCCCTTGACGTAGCCTATGGCATCATCGACTGGAAGCTGCGAAGCGACTCCCGGATACAGGTGGTCGAACGCTGTAACATCCGGACGGCGACCACCTCCGAGCTACAGGCGCTGGGCGCCCCCTTCGACCTGCTGGTTGCCGACCTGAGCTTCATCTCGCTTGCTGCGGTGTTTCCCGCCCTGCAGCGCTGCGTAGGTCTGCCTGGTGACAGTTACCCCAGGGGTGATTGTCACGCCAACGTGACAATCACCCCTGGGGTAACTGTCACCAGGCAGACTGGCGAGATGATCCTGCTGGTCAAGCCGCAGTTTGAGGCCGCGCGCGCAGAGGTCGGCGCTGGCGGCATCGTGACGGAGGCGACCGTGCAGCGCGCGGTGCTGGAGCGTCTGGAGGCGGTCGTGGTCGGCGCGGGCGCGGCGGTGCGGGGCTGGAGCTACTCTCCAATCAAGGGAACAAAAGGAAACATCGAGTTCTGGCTCTGGGTTGGCGCTGATTCTGGCGCTGCGCCATGCGATAATAGGGACAGCGGAAGCGAAGTTGTCAAGCGCGCCCATGAGAGGCTGGACTGAATGAAAACGATTTCCATACAGGTAAACGAACGCCTGCCCGAGGCTGTTGTCGCGAGCACGCGCCTGCAGGAGTACTGCGACGAGCAGGGGATTGCCTGGACGACGAGCGCAAGCGCGGGCGACATGCCGCAGCCCGACCTCATTGTGACGCTGGGCGGCGATGGAACGGTGCTGCGGGCAGTCCATGCGGCGCGGTCCTTTACGGCGCCGTTTTTATCGATCAAGTTTGGGCGGCTGGGTTTTTTGTCCGGCGCGCCGTCTGACCGGCTGATTGAGGCGGTCTCGGCCGCGCTCTCAGGCGCCGCCCCCCTGGAGTATCACACCCTGCTGGAGGCCCGCGTGTTTTCTGGCACAGCAGAGATCGCCCGGTGCCGCGCGGTCAACGAGCTGGTGCTGCGCAGCGCGACCACTCACATGCTCACCACAATGCTTGCGATCAACGGCCATGCCTTCAACGAGGTCAGCGGCGACGGGCTCATTATTGCCACCGCCACCGGGTCAACGGCCTACGCGCTTTCTGCGGGGGGCCCGGTCCTGGCGCCCAGCTTTGAGGGCGCTGAGGTCGTGCCGCTTGCGCCGCATACGCTCACCAACCGTGCGATAGTGACGGCGCCCGATGACCTGCTGCGTATCGAGCTCCCTGACCCGACGCGCGCCGATGCGGTCCTGCTGTTTGATGGCGAGCATCTGGAGCTTACCGATCCGGTGACTGCGGTAGAGATACGCATTGCGCCCGAGAAGCTGTGCCTGGTAAAGCTCGACGCGCACAACGCCTACCGCGTGGTAGCCCGCGAGTTCTTTGGCCTGGACGCCGAGAGAGAAACCCCATGACCACCCCAACTCCGAGGACAAACCAGGCCCCAGCCCCAGCCCCCACCCCAAGGACAAACCAGGCCCTGGGCCTGTGCCCGAGCGAAGCGAGCGACACAGGGCCGGTGCCCACATGTCCGAGTAATAACCAGGAGCGCATCCATGCTTGAAGAACTCCACATCTGTGATCTGGCCCTGATAGAGGAGGTCTGGCTGCCGTTTGAGGCGGGCCTGACCGTGCTGACCGGAGAGACCGGCGCCGGAAAGACCGTCCTGCTGTCCGCGTTGCAGCTGGTCATGGGCGGGCGCGGAGACGCGAACATGCTGCGTCCCGGCGCTGACAGCGCCCGTGTTGAGGCGCAGTTCACCGGGGATCTGGTTGCGGCGCGCACACTCATGGCGGGCGGGCGCAATCGCTGCCTGCTCAATGGGAGCCTGAGCACGGTCGGCGCGCTGGCAGAAGCCGTGGGCCCTCGGGTCGATCTGCACGGGCAGCATGACCATCAGGAGCTCTTACACCCCGCTAACCATCTGGGCTATCTTGACCGCAGCGCCGCCGCAACGATCACTCCGCTGCGCGACGCCTACCAGGGCGCGCTTGCAGACTGGCAAGCTACGCGCGGGGCGCTCGCGGCCCTGCAGGCGCAGCTTACGGCCTCAGCCGAGCAGCTGGAGGCGGGTCGGATCGCTCTGGCAGAGATCGAGCGCATCGATCCTCAGCCCGGAGAAGATGACGAGATTCGCAGCTTGCTGCCGGCCCTGGAAAATGCTGGGGAGCTGGCGGAGCTCTTAGAGGACGCCTATGGCGCGCTTTATGACGAGGGCGCGGCGCTGGACCTGACGGGGCGCGCGCTTGAGGCCCTTGAGCAGGCAAAGCGCTTTGACCCGGCGCTTGCCGCGCTCCGGGCACAGATCGATGAGGCCCGGGTGCTGCTGAGCGATGGCGCAGACGGCCTGCGCGACCGGCTGGGGCACATCGAGCATGACCCGGCGGCCCTGGAGGCGCGCCTGAGCCGCCTGGCGGAGCTTGACGGGCTGGCCAAGCGCTTTGGTCCTACCTTAGAGCAGGTGCTTGCGTTGCGCGCGCGTCTGGCCGCTACGGCGGCGGTTGCAGGCGGCGGCCAGGAGGCGCTGGACGCAGCCCGCAAGGCCGAGGCCAGCGCGCGCGCCGCCCTTGAGGACGCCGCCGCGCATCTGGCAGAAGAGCGCCGCGTCCAGGCGGCAACCTTTCTTGAGCAGCTGGCTGCAGCCGCCGCTCCTCTGCAGCTGGGGCAGGTGCGCTTTGACTTCTCCTTTGAGGATCTGCCCTTTGAGCGCTGGACGGCCACGGGCTCCCAGAAGCTCGAAATCCTCTATGCGCCAACGCCGGATTCTGCCCTGCGCCCGCTGGCAAAGATCGCTTCTGGTGGGGAGCTGAGCCGTGTCATGCTGGCGCTGCAGACCATCCTGGGCGCGGCTGACGTTGCCAGGACGCTGATTTTTGACGAGATTGACACCGGCATCGGGGGCGCTGTGGGCACGGCGGTCGGGCGCGCATTAAAGGAGCTGTCGCGGCGCCATCAGGTTATCGTGGTCACGCATCTGGCCCAGGTAGCCGCCTTTGGCGACGCGCATTACGTGGTGCGCAAGATCGGCGGAAGCGGAGACGCCGGGCAGGTGGCAACGACCGTCAGCCCGGTCAGCGGCGAGCGCCGCACAGCCGAGATCGCGCGCATGCTGGCAGGAGATACCAGCGAGGCCGCGCTCACTCACGCCAAAGAGGTCCTCGCCTCCGCCACTGCCAAATAGTTATACTGGATACCTATGGAAATCACGGCCCATATACAACGGGGACGAAAGACCAAGGATCTCGTCAAGCGGCTGCGCCCGGGCGAGATCGCGGTCATCGACCACCGGGACATGGATCACATCAGTGCCGAGAGCCTGGTCCAGTCCGGCGTGGTTGCGGTCGTCAATGCCTCTCCCTCGATCTCGGGGCTGTACCCTAACGCCGGGCCGCTCGTGCTGGTGCGCGGCGGCGTTGCCCTGCTCGATGACTGCGGGCAGGTGGTTTTTGACGACCTGCACGATGGCAACGAGGTCACCATCGATACCGACACGGGCGTGCTCACCTGCAAGGGCAAACCTGTCGTTACCGGGACGATTCTGACCCAGCCGATGATCGAAGCGGCGCTGGATGAGGCGAGCGAAAACATCGGCGAGCGCCTTGACGAGTTCGCGCGCAACACCGTTGAGTATCTGGAGCACGAAAAAGACATTCTCTCAAGCGAGACCTGGGTGCCCAAGACAAAGACCTCGCTCTATGGCCGCCATGTGCTGGTCGTGGTGCGCGGCTATCACTTTAAAGAAGACCTCCAGACGCTCAAGCCCTATATTCGCGAGATGAAACCGGTCCTTATTGGCGTGGACGGCGGCGCCGACGCGCTGCGCGAGGCCGGTTTTAAGCCGGCTATCATCATCGGCGACATGGACAGCGTCAGCGACGACACGCTGCAAAGCGGGGCTGAGCTGATAGTTGCGGCCTACGAGGATGGCCGCTGCCCGGGCATGGCGCGCCTGGCCGCGCTGGGCCTGGAGAAAGGCGCGACCGCCTGGCCGCTTGCCGCCACCAGCGAGGACCTGGCGCTGATCCTTGCGTGGGAGATGGGCGCCGACCTGATCGTTGCTGTTGGCACCCATGCGAACCTGATCGAGTACCTCGACAAGGGCCGCAAGGGTATGGCGTCGTCGTTTCTGGTGCGCCTGAAGGTTGGCTCGCGCCTGGTCGACGCCAAGGGCGTAAACCGCCTGTATCGCAGCTCGGTCTCTGTGGGAAAAACATTCCCGCTGGTTCTGGCTGCGGTCGTCGTCATTGGGTCGCTAGTCTTTATCTCACCAAGCGCGCGGAGTCTGTTGCTTCTGGTGATCTACCGCCTGCAACTGTTGTTGAGGCTATAATAGCTCTATGTACAATTTGCGCTACCACATTGTATCGATCATGGCGGTCTTTCTGGCCCTGGCCTTAGGGCTGGTGCTGGGCGGACTGATCGGCGACAAGTCAAATTCATCAATCCAGGCAAGCCTGGTGAGTGGCATCTCTCAGCAACTGAGCCAGATCCGCGAGGAGAGCGCGCAGGTCAATACCGCAAACGAGCGCCTGACGGCGTTTGGCACAGATAGCCTTACGCTGCTTTCGAAGGATCGGCTGACGGGCGACACGGTTCTGGTGATCGGCGCTTCCGGCGCAGCCAATAAGCACGTGACCCAGGTGTTGCAACAGGCTGGCGCGCTTGTTGTGGTTGCCGACATCAATGAGAGCCGCTACAAGGCAGACGATAAGAACTCGGCAAGCGTAAAGCTGGTCGCAGACTTGAAGACCCGCTATAAGCAAACGGATGACTTAAAGGCGCTTGCCGCCGGTTTTGCCGCCGAGTGGTCAAAAAAGGCGCCCGCGCCGACCGGTGGGACCGGCGGGACCGGGGGAGCCGCGACGGCTGCAACGACGACGGCAACATCGACGCCGCCGGCGCGCCCCGTTACCGCGGCGCTTCAAAGTGATGGCATCCTGAAGCTTTCAGGAGACATCACGGAGAAGTTCGCGCTGGACAGCGCAGTCGATATCGCGCTGGGGGCAAAAGATGCGCCGGACAGCTTTGGGCTGCAACTTGCGCAGGCCTTCAGCCAGCAAAATACCCCGACGATCGTAGCCCAGATGGACGGGGCGACCTCTACGCTGGGCTCCACCGCGGCGGGCCTGAATCTGGGAGTAACCAACCAGTTAGGCAACCCGATGGGGGACTGGACCGTCATCGCCGTCTTAAGCGGCGCCCCCGCAACAACCTACGGCACCCTGGATGGCGCAGACCAGGTCTACCCCCCCGTGAAGTAGCCCTTAGCGGACCTCAGCGCCCGGCTTTCTCTGGCTCTGTAAAGGTTGGGTGCATCCCTTGATATCTTCAGTGATGCGCAACACCGTCTGCTCCGGTACGGCTGCAAGCTCTGCGTAGTGAGGCCACCTGTTGGCTACGGCCAGCATCGAGTCGAGGCTGTCCTCAGGCGATGTGATATGAAAGCGCTGTGCAACTTCCAGCAGATCGGCGCGTGTAATGTGGCTATACTTCCCGTTTACTGCCATCTGATGCCGGTTGGTCCAGAGACCGTTTGGGTTATACGCATGAGTCAGGTCGTAGGCAGGCGCAAGGCTCCAGACACCCTGAGGATTCATCAGGAAGCTGAGATTTTTAGTATGGTCGTCATTGTTGGCCAGGGCCACATTAAATACCATCCGTCTGAAGAGCTCGTCAAGCGCGCGGTAGTCAAGGCCCAGGTCACAGGCGGCCATAAAGGCCTGATTATAGTCGTAGGCATCGTGCACGTTGAAATCAAGACCCGCCAGAGCGCACAGGGTCTGCGCGTGGAGCTTGTTACCCGCAGGATCGCGGTCAAAGCGCCGGGTCATGAAGTGCGCCCGCCCTGCGGCTTCATAGAGGCGGCAGGGCTCAAAAGCTATCCCGCAGGCTTGTGCCATCAGGTAGTAGGCGTATTCAATGCGCCCGTATGCCTGCTGGTGTCCGGCGCTGCCAGCGTCCGTACCCGTGTCGGAGAGATCAAACTTGATGATCCAGTGCTCATAGCCCGCGGGCAAAGAAAATTGCCCGGAGACAAAATCATCGGTCTGCTTGTTGTAGCCAACAACGGCTTTTGCCCGCGTTCCCCCTGCGCTGGTCCCGATGGCGATAAGCTGCTGCAGCTCGCTTTGGGCAGCCTTATCGTCAGTGTCTGCCTGCGCGGAAAGCTCAATACGCGGGTTTTGTGCGTCTCGTTGCAGATCGATCAGCAGTGCGCGTCGCGCTTCTTCGACCAGAGTATTCATTTCCAAAGCAGTGGGGGCTGCGGCGTCTTCGCGCAGGGCGGGACGAAACTCCAGGGCGCCCATGGCGCGCTTTCCCATATAAGCGAGGCGGTCAAGCGAGGTGATCTGTTGGCTTAAGACGCCGTTTGCCGCCATCCAGCGATCTATGAGCAAGTTGCCAAAACTATCCGGCAGGCTATCGGCAATAAAAGCGGGCAGCCCGTAATAGGTCTCGCGCGACAAGTTAGGGAAGGCCATTGCTCCCTGTGTGTCTAAGGGCGCCAGCAGGGGAGAAAGCTCCCAGCCACTACGGCGGAACTCCTCGTAGTACTCAAAAGCGTACGCGTCGTAGCGTGGGTCAAAGACCAGCGCGCCGACCGGATGGCCCCAGCAGATTACTTCGATGGTGGTGACAGGCTTATAGGGCATGTTATTCCTCTGGGATTTGTGTGGCGGTGGCAGACGGATCGGTCGCGAGGGAGGCGGCGGGGTAGTGCCCGGGGCTGGGACGTCTTTGCGCGGTCCGCGCGCGGGCACGTTGACGGGGCTTACCCAGAGCGTGTATCTGGATAGGGCTGACAGAAGTCTGGGGAGCCAGACACTCAAGCCAGTCCTCTTGCCTCAACACCTGCGCCACTTTGATAAATGATCCCAGAGAGGAGCCCTTGCCGCCCTCCAGCCGCGAGACCGTCACCACGCCAATCCCGGCACGGCTGGCCAACTCATCCTGGCTCATATTCATACGCAGCCGCCGGTCCTTAAGCTGCTGCCCCAAATAGTTCTCCCATTCAACTGCGGTACGGTACATAGCTAACCAATCAAAAATAGTATGATAACAACAAAATATCAGTATAGCACATCATTTTTGATATGACAGCATAGCTTGAATAAATGTTCGGCTATATAAAAGTGGACATACTGTCAACTTGCTCAATTGGCACGATTGATTCAGGAAATGTTCTTTGGATTATCCACGGCCATGCCTCTGTGAATAGAGCAGATCTAAATAACAAGACTTTTCTTGGCTCTGGGCAATTGAAGTGATTGAAAGTAATAGGATAAACTGAGAGACGTCAACAATAGATTGCAAAAATTAAAGATTGAGCTCAAAGGAGGAAATCGTGGTTGAAACTGCAGAGGTAATCAAGTCAGAGGGTGATAATAGTCTTCTTATTTGGAAGTCGCCCGTTGAAGACTTCAACACAGGTACCCAACTGATTGTTCATGAATCACAAGAGGCTATCTTTTTTCTGAATGGCCAAGCCCTCGATCTGTTTTCTGCTGGTCGGCATACGCTGACTACGCAAAATGTTCCTTTACTCAAAAAGATTCTGAATAAAGCAACAAGCGATAAATCGCCATTTCACTGTGAAATATACTTCATCAATAAGGTCAACTTACCTAATGTCCCCTGGGGTATTGGCGATGTTGAATACATGGATCCAGAGTTTAATTTTCCGCTCAAAATTGGCGCCAGCGGCTCAATGGTGTTGCGAGTAGATGACTCGCGAAAATTGCTCTTGAAATTTGTTGGCACAGAATACCAGCTTACCGTTGATAGCTTTACGATAAAGATGAAAGACTTCGTCAAGATGAAGGCGAAGGCATACCTGGCAAAGTTCATGCCAGAACAGCATATTAACATCTTTGAAGTTGATCAGAAGCTTGATGAGATCGCGGGCGGCTTGCAAGGGCTGCTTCAAAGTGACTTTGATGACTATGGCGTTGACTTGGACACGCTACTGGTCACCACCATAAAGAAGCCCGAAGAAGATCCGCAGTACAAGAGATTTATGAGCTTGTACCGTGAGCAGTATCTGAAAATCCAGGAGGCGGAACTCGAGCGGCGAGCGGCCGAAGTCGAGGCTGAAAAGAGGAAGATGCAGGAGGTTAAAGCGGCGGAGGCACGAGCGGAAGCTCGTAAAATAGAGGGCTGGGATATCCAGCAAGAACACGCGTTTGGTGTCGCAGAAAAGGTTGCTGAAAATGAAGGGGTTGGCAACTTTAGTGGCATGGGCATGGGTATGGCATGATGGGCGGAATGGCAGTTGGGCTCGGCGCTGGCGTTGCTGATATCACCGCGCACGCTTTGGATCCGATCCGCCAGGAGCAATCAATGTCATCTGCTGTTCCCTCTGGAGGTATCAGTAGTCCTCCGGAAGAGCTGGGTATAAAAGAGAAGAGTGCTCCAGTGAGCCCTCCATCACCCAATGCGGATTTCAAAACCACTCTCGACAATCTTATGATGATGAAAGATGTTGGCGCATTAACTGATGAAGAGTTCGACTCAGCAAAAGTTGATCTCATGAAAAAATTTGGTCTACGATAAGAGCAACTGACGGTTAAGGAGACACCATGGGAACCAAGAACAAAATAATGCCTGCACTTATAGCCCTGCTGATTCTTGTGATTTTTAATGTGGTGGCGCTTGCACTGCCATTCACACGGGATAACAGTTTTTGGGTGGGATACGGATTCGCAATGGCTGCGATAATTCTGTTTGCTGGTGTAGCTTTTTATGTGGGGGGCCAAAAGACGCTGAAGAGTAAGATATTTGGCTTGCCGCTTATTTTTATTGTCGGAGGTTATTTTGGTGTTCAGCTTGTTGTTGGTCTGATCGAGATGACAATCAACACCAATAACGTGCGCTACCAACTCATCATTAATGTGATATTGCTGGCGATATGTTTGATTGGTCTTATCGGCACGCAAATGGGACGTGAAGCGATTCAGGGCGTAGATGAAGCAGTTCAGCAAAAAGTCTTTTATATCAAATCATTACAGGCTGATGTAGACGGCCTACAGGGCCAGGCCACAGATGCCAGCCTGAGAAAGGAGCTTAAGGATTTGTCGGAGACGATTCGTTTCAGCGATCCGATGAGTAGTCCGCAGCTGGCTGCACTGGAAAACAAGATCGAAGTGAAAGTGGCTCAACTTTCAGCAAATGTTGAAGCGCAGAACACCGATGCAGCAAAATCTGATATTGCCGAAACCCAGCGCCTGTTCGCCGAAAGAAATCAGAAGTGCAAGCTTCTGAAGAGTGCCTAAGAACCCGCATTCATAAGTGAGCCACAATGAAGATCGTCACAGACTCTTTGCGTGATGACCGTTTGATCGGTTGCGCTGTTTTTGAGATAGCGTCATTTCCTGAATTTGAAGCGGTTAATGCAACTGATCGCCACGGGATTGAGAGCCTATATCAAAACTTCACGCACGCGCTCAGTGAGTATTTTCACTTTGGTCAGGGGACCGATTCTGCCATCGAGCTGCTTTGGCTTACCCAGGAAGCAAAAAACCAGGCCTTTCGTTCGCGCCTCAGGGTCTTTTGCGTTGTCCGGGCGATTGCATCCGCTAAAGAAGAAATCGAGATGCGGGTCAGACAAACGTATCAGCATCTTGTCTCAGTCTTTTCTTCCGAAGGGTTTGAGGTCACCAAAAGTGATGACGCGTATGATGACATCTTCTCTCTTTTTGGGAAAGGCGCCCAGAGATCGCTTATTGCTGTGGAGAAATCAGAAAAACTGGCAGGTAATTTGGGCTCTGTGTATCCGTACTACTATCCGGAAGCAATACCGGTTGATACCTCTGATAATTTTACGTCGTTAATTTCCATGCTTAGCGAGTGTAGTGAATGCGGAGTTTCGCTGCAGCTTATTCCTGCGGTGATGGAGTCGCAGGAAAGAACATGGCTCAATGAGGCTTCCGGGGAGTTGAGCCGATATGTTGAGGGGGTTTACACGGGTCGCGGGTTCTATAGAGATCCCGCTGCGAAAGACCCGTACCAAGCGCTCAACTATTATCAGAGTCACATGAATTCCCCCTTGTTTCTCTACAACATCCTTGTGTTTGGCCATGCGCAAGACTGCAATCAGGTAGCGGCAAAGATCGTGAGTTTGCTTCAAACCGGCAAACAGCAGGTAGTGAATATCGACTGCCGGACTATTGATCTTTCCCGGGATGATATCAATCTCAAGGAGCAGTTTCTGTTCTATCCTTGGAATATCAATCGCAAGCTTATCTATCAGTATCGCAATCTTCAGGCGCTTAATTCGATACCGACGGCTCAGGCGCTATTCCGCTTACCCTTCCTGGTGACTTCTGAAGAGGCGGCGGTATTCTTCAGGCTCCCGCTGCATGAAAAAGAGATGGGCGCCATCAAGAGCGCGCAAGTTCAGTCTGCGGCGGAGCACTTCGATGCTTCTGTTGTATCCGAAGACAATATCCAGTTTGGAACCCTTGCACATCCTGATGCTTCGGCACTAACGATCGGCTGTCCAGAAAAAGCCTTTTCTAAACATGCGCTTTTGGTTGGAATGCCAGGATCAGGAAAGACGACGTTTTCAATCAATCTGCTCTTACAGTTCGCGAAAAAGGGGATTCCCTTTCTAGCAATAGAGCCAACGAAAGCAGAGTACCGAGCATTGATCAATGCCATACCTGATATTCAGATCTTTACGCCGGGTAACAATACAGTTTCCCCATTCATCATCAACCCATTCCTACCGCCGAAAGGCATTATGGTAGAGCAGTATGTTCCAAGTTTAGCAGTAGCTTTCAAAGCAGCGTTTGCAATGCCGAGCCCTCTGGACAATATCTTTCTTAAGGCTGTCCAAGCGAGCTATAAGGAATACGGGTGGAAGGATTATAGTAAGCAGGGAGACCCGGACGTTAAGCCTTTCGGCCTCTACGAGTTTATATTGCGCTTCAAGCAGATTGTCGAGGACTCTGATTACGGGAAAGAGGTCAAGGGCAATCTTGAAAGTGCGGGCGTTATCCGGCTAATGAACCTTATTGAGCAGAATAGTAATATCTTTGACACGATTAAAACAGTGCCGTTAGAAGATATACTACAAAGACCAACCGTGATCGAACTGAACTCTATTGATAACACCGAACAGAAGGCTCTAATAATTGCTTTGCTACTTATCGGTATTGGGGTACATACTAAGAACAACAGTGTAAGTGATGGCAAGCTGCACAACATCATTCTGATCGATGAGGCGCATGTATTGTTAGGTGGAGGCTCTTCAGGGGTAGCTGATGAGGCGAACCCACAAGCCATCACGATAAAATCTCTTCAGGATATGATCGCAGAGATTCGTGCCTATGGTACGGGGATTATCATCGCCGATCAGTCGCCGACGAAAGTAAGCCGGGAAGTGGTCGCGAATACTGACATTAAAGTAGCTTTTAGACTGGTGCAATCAGTAGAAAAAGAGTTGATAGCTGACAGCACCAACATGGATGAGAAGACCGAGCAACAGCTTTCTCGGCTTAAGCCCGGCGAAGCATATATGTATTTCAGTGGGCTTGAAAACCCTCAAAGAATTATCACGAAGGACATACGCGAGCAAGAGGGCATTCCTCTCACGGTGTCAAATGACGAGGTGGCCCAGAAGATGACCTATTGGGCTGATAAAAAAGATCAGCTCAAGCCTTTTATGGAGTGTAAGTATAGCGCTGAATGCAATAGTGGCTGTGACTTTAGGTTGCGTTCACAGGCGGATTACTATGCCGCGAAAATCCTTATGCGCTACTCGAAAGAGCTATCAAGTGATAAAACAGCTTTAAGTTATCTCAAGGCAATGAATAAGATTTTAGGTAAAGTAATCAATAGCACTGATGAGGCGAAACGTGCGCAGATGATCCAATGTGCACGGATTCGTTTTGCTCGAAAAGTGCGGCTGGAAAAAGGCTTCAATATCTCTCCAGTGACGCTGAAGAAAATCCTTGAAGATGGTGTCGCTGATGGCCCCACAGACCCTCCAAAAGAGTAAGACGAGGCGGTAATTCATATGGCATCCTGTCCAACGTGCGGAAATGACAATAAGCAAGGAGCAAAGTTCTGCCGAGCATGTGGTTGTGCATTGCAGTCTACCGGTAATAGCGAGAGTTTCTCAGTTGTCTCAGTCGGCGCTGAGGAAAAGGTAAGTACAGAAAGTGCCGTGCCGGTTTCTTCATCCGAAGCGGGTGGCGTCCGTCCGTCTTCAAGGCTGATTATTCCGATAGTGGTTTGTGCTGCGATTGTAGTTGTTGCAGTTTGTGGAACGATAATCGCGCTGAATATGAATCATTCAAATCAGAATACAGGGGGTGGCGCCAATACAGCTACCGTAGACACACCTTCTTCGCAGACAGAAGAACCCGCCTCAGGGCAGGGTGATACGGCTGGTGTAGCCCCCCAAGAAGAGACTAATGCCAATAATGGGAGTTCATCTGGTCAAGATAGCACCACCCAGGGCGGGTCTTCATCATCGACTGACGAACTACATAGTGGTAAACCCGCAGATGATTACGCACCAGCAGGAGGTTTCTGGGGGATTTGGACGGCGGCTTCAAAGAACGAGGATGTGCTGGCAAAGCCGTTTGGAAAGCTCGCAAGTGCTGGTTATCCCACTTGCGTCATAACAACGAGTAAATGGAGCAACTTGAATCCTGAAACATGGTACGCCGTGTGTTCGGGTCCCTATAGCTCAGAGGCAGAGGCAAAGTCAAAGCTTGCAGAAGTACGCTCTGTATCGGGCGATGATAGCGCTTATGTAAAATGGAGCGGGACAAGGAAGTAGTGTGGACATGGCAGAAGAGATAATACTTGAGGGCGGTGTTTCCGATGGATGATTTTGGTGATGGCGCTGAGGGCTTTGATGACAGCAGCGTCGATGTTTCTGATGTAGATACAGGCTCAATTGATGTTGATTCAAGTTCAGAAGACGTAGGCTCGATACCTGAACTTGATTCGGATGCTTTTGAGCTAGGAGATATTGCTGAGACAGAAGTTCCTGATATTGAAGAGCCAGTAGAGGTTGAGGCCCTTGAGCCTGAAATAGTTGAATCAGACATTCCTGATGAGTCGGAGTCTGCGGCTGTTGAGGCTATTGATGAACAAGATATTCCCGAGCTAGAGGACGATGCCACAGGGCCTGTCGAAGTCTCTGATACGCCCCAGGAGTGGACTGAGGGCGAGACAGTAACAATCGACCACGATGATACTGGTCAAGAAATCAATGAAGCACTACAAACTGAGACCGATTCATCAGATGCCGATATTCCGGTATTAGAGGACGGTGACGAAGCCTTTATTCAGGAAGAGGCAGATGAATCAGGAATAAACCTAGACACAGAATCAGTTGTCGCGGAAGAGGAGATGGCTGATGTGGATGCCAATGAGCCTCAGCAGCTAAATGAGGGTGAGGTAGAAGAGATTAATCATGATGATCTCATTAACGAAACCTCAGAGGCCGATACGCAGGAAGCAACTGCTCTTGAGGAGGATGAAGTGAGCTCAATCGATATGCCAGATCACAGTGACGCTCCATTTGATACGAGCGTTTTTTCTGATGATGAGATTCCAGAGCTGGAAGATGATGCACCATTCGTGCAAGAGGAGATTGACCCGGCTGGAGGAGGACTACCTGAGACTGAAACAAGCCCTGAAGAACTCTCGATAGGTCCAGTTGAGTCGCCTGATGATGCTCCAGAGCCAATGGAGGAGAATGAAGAGATTAAGATTGATCACAATGAGGTATCGGAATCAACAGAGGACGAGATTCCCGAGTTAGAAGACGATGCCCCCTTTGTTCAAGATGAGATTGACACTCCAGGGATGGACTTGGATGGTGCTGAGAACCCTGAGGAGATATTAAAAGATCCGACTGAGCTACCAGATGACTCTTTTGATTCGTCGCCAGATGTTACCCCCCAAGATATCCAAGAAGGAAGCGATGCCCTGCAGTATGAGATGGAGGAAGATGCTACTTCTCTTGATAACAAGTTTGTTGAGCAGACTGATCTCCCTTACGTTGGGGAACAATTTCACGATGTACTTCCAGCAGAGGCGCAAACTGATGTAGGCAGTTTAGATGAGAATGCTACGGAAGCAGGGGACGTTGAAGACGCGGGGGAACCTAAAAGCCTAGAAGATATTGGAGGCTGGATCAGTGATATCAACCCCAACTTCGATCCTTTTGATTTGGATTCAGTTTACGACAATAATTGTGGTTCTTGTGCTTTTGCTGTTGAGCAGCAACTAGAGGGCAATACAGATGCGGTAGCTGAGCCCAAGGTCATAGGTACTATCGAGGAAATGAACGCCCTAACAGGAAAAGAGCAGATATCCATGGGCCCCGAAGAGATAAAAGATTATCTCATAGAGCAAGGTCCTGGCTCTCACGGAGTAGTGGGGATTGATCGTGTAGATAGTTATGGCCACTGGTTTAATGCTTATTACGACGGAGACAGGGTGGTGGCTCTTGATGGGCAAACGGGAGAAATTCAGGACTGGCCACCAGACTACGGACAAGTAAAAAACTGGGATTTTAGTATAAAAAAGAAGGAGTTGTAACGTGTGCGACAGTAGAGTTGAATTGGCGGCTGAAGTTCTTCATATTTCCATTGATGAGGCGAGAGAACATTCAAAACTGATACCAGAAATTGATGCGATGTATTACTGGAACCCCTCCCGCAGCGGGGGAGGTGTTATCATCGATGCTCAAGGTGAAAAGCTTGCAGCAAGTTCTGCAGTGAGCTTTGAGAAGCACCTCCAAGCCTATAAAGACGGTCGGCGAAATTAGGTTTCAGGCTCCTGGATTTGTACACGGCTGAGAGGGTAAATTGATATGGCAGGAATGACTTGCGACGTGTGCGGCGGTAAGGTTGTCGCGTCTTCGGATCATGAGGGCTGGTTTGTATGCGAGAACTGCGGCACCGAGTACCCGCTGGAGTGGATGAAAGCAAAGTTTCAGGAAACTCAGACCGTTAAAGTTGAGGGAAACGTTCAAGTTGAGGGTATAGCGTCTGCAGAGAACTTATATCAGCGGGCTTTGCTCTTCTTGGAGCAGGGTGACTTCAATAACGCCACTGTGTATTTTGATAAAGTTCTCGATATAGATGCTGGGTACGCTCCTGCCTATGTAGGAAAGCTGGCTGCTAAATGTCAGATGAAGTCCGAGTCAGAATTAGTCAACGCAAAAAGAGCCCTAGTTGAATATACCGACTATAACTTAGCCTTTCGTTTTGCGGATGACAATTATAAAGTTGTATTGCAAGGCTATGCAGAGAAGGTTATGCGTCGATTATTAATCGAGAGAATTTCTGCGATAGCAAAAGAAAAAAGACGTAAAACGGAGCGTGAAATAGAAGAGGCGAGGCGCCAGGAAAAGCTCCAAGCTGAAGAAAGAAAAAGAAAGGAAGCTGAAGACGCAGAACGTCGCGTACTAGAAGCAGAACGCCGCGCTCTGAAAGAGATGCTCAGCAGCTTTTCGCGATTTGGAGATTCTGCCCTTGAGCGTAAGATGCGTTCTCGGCTTGAGGAAAAACTTGACAAAGGCTGTAGGACGCTTGGCTACAAATGGCGCGCATTGGGTCTTGATAGGGGGAGCAATGCTGCCCTTGTGACTACTTCAGAATGCGTTGCCCAAAAATCCTTAAGTGAAAAATGTAATCTGGATGAACAGGAAAGCTGGAGGCAGTGTAGTTTACCTGATTGGCTCAATGGGACTTTCGTCGCTAGCCTGCCCTTTTTCATTCAGGAGATAATAATAAAGCCTCCATATTATTTTACGAGCTTAATGAACGATATGGTATTCTGCCTGAGTGTTGAGGAGGCGGACAGCTTGTTCCCAAGTAAAGAGAGTCGCGCTACAACATATGATGGAGCGATAACGACTTGGTGGCTGCGCTCACCGGGAGGTTTTGCTGGCTATTTTGCTCGTGTTGGATCTGATGGAAGTATCGACGATGAGGGCATTAATCGCACATGGCGTGCGGGTGTTCGACCAGCGATGTGGGTCAAGATAGATTAGGCGGTAGGCAGTGACAGTCTTTAAGTGTAAGATGTGCGGTGGGGACTTGGATGTCTCTCAAAAGGATAGTATCGCTATTTGCCCATACTGCGACACCAAGCAAACGCTTCCACGACTCGATGATGATCGACGTGCTAACCTTTATGATCGGGCGAATCACTTCCGCCGCAATAACGAGTATGACAAAGCGGCAGGACTCTATGAAGCGATCCTGAGCGAGGACCCTACTGATGCTGAGGCATACTGGTCACTAGTGCTTTGCAGATACGGCGTTGAGTATGTAGAAGACCCTCGGGGCAAAGGGCGCATCCCGACCTGTAATCGGACCTTATATGCTTCTGTTACCGTGGATGCCGATTATCTTTCTGCTCTGGAGCATGCAGATTCTAATCAAAAAACGATCTATGAGCAAGAGGCTAAAACTTTAGACAGCATCCAGAGAAGCATTCTTGAGGTGTCGGCCAAAGAAGAACCATTTGATATTTTTATCTGCTATAAACAGAGTGATACGGCAGGTAACAGAACATCTGATAGCGTGCTGGCACAAGATATATACACAGGGTTGTTTGAAGCTGGCTATCGGGTATTTTTTGCAGGTATTACCTTGGAGCCCCTATTGGGCTCTGAGTACGAGGCGCACATCTTTGCTGCCTTGCAGTCGGCAAAAGCTATGGTTGTTGTTGGAACTAATAAAGACAACCTGGACGCCGTCTGGGTGAAGAATGAATGGAGCAGGTATCTCGCGTTGATCAAAGAGGGTGCTAAGAAAACTCTCATTGTGGCCTATGGAGATATGAGTCCTTATGATCTTCCTGAAGCGCTGGCGCCGCTTCAGGCCCAGGACATGGGTAAGATTGGCGCTATGCAGGATTTGCTGCGAGGCATGAAAAAAGTTATTGGTGATACGACTTCTGCGCAAGCATCATTGTCCGCAGACCCCAATGCTGTTGCGCCGGGCGCCGAGTCGTTGTATCAGCGCGCTCTTATCTATTTAGAGGATAAAGATTTTGATCGCGCCGGTATATATTTTGACAAAGCGCTTGATGTCAATCCAAAATATGCCCCTGCATATGTAGGCCTTCTGATGGTAGAGCTTAAAATTACTCAGGAAGAAGATCTGACTACAAGATCAGCCCCGCTTGCAGGGTCCAATAATTATGATAAGGCTCTGCGTTTTGCCGATGAGGGGCTAAAGGCAAAGCTGGAGGGCGTCAATCAGGCTATCCTTGATCGGCTTGAGGCAGAACGTCGCGCGCAGGAGGAGACGCAACGTGAGGTGCAGCGCAAAGCGGAAGAAGCAGCACGTCGTCAGCAGGAGGAAACCGAGCGAAAGTGGAGAAAGATAAAGCAGCTTGAAGATGAACTGAATGATGCGAGTGCGGGGTCAGGTGGTGCTGCCTATGCGGTAGGGATACAGAATCAGAGCACTGCTCTTAAGCAGGAAATGACGCAGCTTGTAGAAGAGCGAAAAACTCTGGGTGTTTTTGCGTTGGAAGAAAAACGGCAAATCAATGCGCGCCTTGACGCCTTGCGATATCAGGAGGCTGAGCTTCTGGGGCCTCGATCTCACTCACTTAAGTCTGCCCAATGTCGTTGGCATGCGCTAACTCTGGATGAAGAACAGGGGCTCGCACTTCTTTTGACTGAGGATTGTGTTGCCCAAATGCCGTATCACGCTTATCAGGAGGCTCCAACTTGGGAAGCTTGTAGTTTAAGACACTGGCTTAATACAGAGTTTCTTGCCGCTTTGCCTGCTGAGATCCAGTCGAGAATACATGCGACGCAGCTGGTAAATAGCGGGAATAAGGACTTCGGAGTTGCAGATAGCAGGATGACTACCGATAAGGTTTTTTGTCTGAGTGCTGATGAGGCAAGGCAGTATTTACCGAAAGCAGAATCCCGGATTGCTACTTACTTGGGGGAGAAAGTATCATGGTGGCTACGCTCACCCGGCGAGTATCAAAACCTTACTGCGATTGTTGCTATGTATGGAATAGTCTTTAGCAGCGGAGTGGCTTCAAACGGCTCAAAATACACCGCAGGTGTGCGTCCGGCGATGTGGGTCAAGATAGATTAGGTGGTAAGCAGTGGCAGTTTTTAAGTGTAAGATGTGTGGCGGGGATTTAGAGGTCACTTCCAAGGACAGCATCGCGACCTGTCCTTACTGCGACGCCAAACAGACGCTTCCTCGTCTGGATGATAATCGTCGGGCCAACCTCTATAACAGAGCAAATCATTTTCGACGCAACGGTGAATATGACAAAGCTACAGCGCTCTACGAGGCGATTTTGAGCGAAGACCCCACTGATGCTGAGGCCTACTGGTCACTGGTGCTTTGCAAATATGGTGTTGAGTATGTTGAAGATCCAAGTGGCAAGGGGCGCATTCCAACCTGCAATCGAACGTTATATACTTCAGTTTTTTCTGACGCTGACTATCTTTCAGCGCTAGAGCATGCGGATCAAAATCAGAACGCAATCTATGAGCGGGAAGCGAAAGCTTTAGACGGCATCCAAAAAAATATTCTTGAAGTATCAGCCAAAGAAGAGCCTTATGATATCTTTATCTGCTATAAGCAGACAGATGGCAATGGCAGCAGAACATCTGACAGCGTTCTGGCACAAGATGTCTATCTGGAACTTAACAAAGCTGGCTATCGCACCTTCTTTGCTGGGATTACGCTTGAGACTGTCTTGGGCTCTGAATATGAGGCGCATATATTTGCGGCACTGCAATCAGCGCGGGTCATGATCGTTGTAGGAACAGACCCAGCTAATCTGGACGCCGTCTGGGTAAAAAATGAATGGAGCAGGTATCTCACTCTGATCAAAGATGGCGCCAAAAAGACGCTTATCGTGGCCTATAAGGATATGAGTCCTTATGATCTTCCGGAAGCGCTGGCGTCGCTCCAGGCGCAGGATATGAGCAAGATCGGCGCTATGCAGGACCTGCTTCATGGGGTAGAAAAGGTTGCAGGCGACACGCACGCTGAGCAAGCGTCGCCTGCGTTTGATTTTTCTGTGGCATCTCCCGGAGTGGAATCGCTTTACCGGAGGGCTCAGCTCTATCCGGAGGACAAGGATTTCGACCGGGCAGGAAGTTACTTCGATAAAGTCCTTGACGTTAGCCCAGAGTATGGCCCGGCTTATGTAGAGATTTCTCCGTAACCTAAAACTAGCAGGTAAGAGAAGCGTAAAGGCCATATTCTGCTATAATAAGTGCATGAATATTGAGCAAATAAGCCAAAAAGCCTTGCACCCATAAACAGAAAAG
>Ga0123357_10001748_pt1 | contig 23476 bp, 12 predicted proteins | sample TergutEmb28metaG_FD_89873 | JGI IMG/M metagenome (GOLD analysis project Ga0123357, IMG submission 89873) | Embiratermes neotenicus P4 segment gut microbial communities from Petit-Saut dam, French Guiana - Emb289 P4 | ecosystem: Host-associated > Arthropoda: Insects > Digestive system > Gut ... | reverse complement strand
GGCTGTCCGCGACTGCTTATTCAATTTATTCGCAGCTGCCCTCCTTATCGGAGGCCGTTCCTCTATCCGCAACCTGAGGACGCGCCATGCCGTGGTGACAGGGACCCACTACATAGAGCTTCGTGAGGACTTCCTCACTTAATTTCGCAAGTATATATATGTTTTCGTCTTTATTCCGCATGGTTGTCATTGAGATGCCTCAGACCAGTATGATGAGTAGTGCGTTTCCATATTTCCATATTTCCCACCTGGAAGGCCTAACGTGCTGCCATGTCTGCGTTTCCAGTTTGCAACAATATAGTAATATTCATCAGAATGTATGTTGCCAGGCAGTACCTGAATGTGACACCTTCCCTCGTGACGCGAATTTGCATATTTCGTCCTTGAGATCTAACATTATTAGCATACGCCATTTATTTCTTGATTTCAAAGAATGTATGTTTGTCCTCTCTCCAGTCGCATACTTTCTTTACCAGCTGAGCGACCTTCAGCTTCTGAATAAATTCTCTGTTGCATGAAGTTGTTTCCTTAACTTATGGTCTGGACATGTCAATTGTTCCAAAGAACTTTATGTTTCCTACTTGACCCCTTTGTGTTCATCGCCAAACATCATCTCTGCTAAATCGGACCGCATTACTAATTGACCCCTTCTGCACGCTGTGCAGCCTCCGCGAACACATGGACAGAAACCACCTAAGACAATGTACCGCACTGTTTAATAGGGCAGAGTGTGAGCGATACTGGGAGGCTAGGACAAAAATGATGGAAAATTGACTTTGTTTTTTTTTTTACTATTACTATTTTTGTGGCTACTCCTTATCATTAGGACTTTTATATTTACTTTGAATGTTTTTAGTATTCATACTTTAATTCTAACGTTTTATTTGTATTGGTCGCATAGGTCAATGATAAACAGTCAATATACCTGCCATTAGGAAAGTAAAACTATTTTGGTTCTGCCACATGTTTGATGTTTCCGATTAACCACCGGTACCAGAACTGCTTCCAACATGTTGTTTTGTTACAGGAGCGAGACCAGCTTTCTGACATTCCTTTGTTATGGTCGAGCTAAAGCAAACTCCCCCTAAGGAGAGACGAGACTAGCTTGCCCATCTGCCGAGGTTCAGGAAACCTCCCCCAAGATTTAGGGAAATGCTGCAGCTGTCCTTAGCCTACTGCGAAAACACCACGAGGTCAGGTTTCTTAACAGTAATTAACACAAATGGTTTTGCAAAGGCAGTACGGATAAAACAGGCTACTTGTTTTCCCACGGCTTGGCTCAGGCAGTAGGCATATTCGTTTGAGAAGGAAACGTTTGATTGAAAGTGTTTGAAAACAGGGAGACCGTGAAGTTAATTACGCTCGTGCTTTGCATGAATCGAGGAAAGTGAACGCATAAGGGACCGTCGATTCGTCCTTTTGTTTTGTCTGCAATATTGCCTGATGGATTCAGGTTGAATATGTATGCAGAGTTGTCGTGCGTTTCATTTAGTTATACAGGGCAGGTCCTAATTTACCTAAAGCTCAGTAGAGATTACGACCAATTTGAGAACTGTACCTGTGGGGTAAAGTATATGAAATACGGATTTAATTAATGATTTGAAGCTTCTGCGAGGACTGAATACCATCATCTTCTCTCGTTTTGGGCGATGGGACGTAAAGATGGTGTTCGTATCGAGTGTTTCGGAAACTGTTGTTATCTCTTTTTTTATATATCTCCTTCGTGAGGGGTTGATGTGACGAATAACCCGGCCACACGTATCTGCCAAGACCTGCATGCTTCATGTGAAATACTTTTACGCCAATTAGGCCATGTAATAAACAAAGTACAAAGAAGTATATTTATACATTTTAGCGAACCTAGGAATGTACGACTGTGTACTGGACTAGGTCCCGCCATAGTACATGAGCATTAGGACCAGTCAGCCCCTTAAAACCTATGAACGAACGTTATTTAACCCCTTGACCCTGGGTCTAACTCAATCAGCAAATCAGCAACTGACTGTCCGTCTTGGTGTCGAGCCCTCCCTCCCGCCGGATCTCATGACCACATCCTATAGAAAAGTGAAAGTAGGAGCATTGCTTTTTGTAAGGTTCCCAGGCTTCGCCCGTTTGCCCTTCTGGTAAGAGCAACAGCTTGATAAAGATGAGTGTGGTGCATCGGTGGAATGATAGTGGCAGGGGAAAACAGAAGTACCCGCAGAAAAGCATATCCTAGCGACATTTTGTCCATTCCAAATCTTGCATGAATTGACCTGGGATCGAATCCAGGTGTGCGTGGAGAGAGGCCGGCGACTAACCGCCTGAGCCCTGGCACAGCCTACGAGTTTCTAATACGTAATTAGTCCGACTGTCTCTGCAGTTTCTACCTCACAGATAGCACAGTCTGAGTCCATTATAAAGATCATTTGGTTATTCTGTTTACGCTGTTCACATAAATATAAGTATTTATTGGATGAATCATACGAAATGCATAAATATACTGTGCGGCACAATACAGAGTATCTGAAAGCCACAGCGAGTTGTGCCTGTACTCTGAATTACCATTGCACATTTATTGTCGTCTGTTGACAGTTACGACAAACTGCTTTCAAGGTTAGAATGAAGGAAATAAATGAACACGTCTTAGAAATGCTCTTATTCTATGCAAGAAAGTGTGACCTCATTAGGGGGCACAATTTATACATGTGCAGCTGAGGATTAAGGTCGGTGTTGGAGCTTGTGAGCAATCACAGTAGTTTGGGAATGCGTTTGATGTCCGATGAGGCGAAAAGTTACATGAGGCATTCGGTAAGTAGGTCAGTAACGAAATTTCATTCAATAAGATTCGATTGCCTTCTGGCATTGGTCACAGCAGTCACCGTTACTAGGGCGGCAGGAGCTGTGTGAACACAGCTGTAGGTGTTACCACCTGTAGCAATCACCATATGACAGTGTTGACAGAGCTGGTCTGGGTACACGTAAACACGTTGTTGTAGTGTTGTACACTTTACTGCGTTGAGTTTGGTGCACGTTCAGTTTTTTTAATACAAAATCACCTGTGGTCTTATTATTAGTGGTGCTGTTGTTGCTTTGAGTTTCACGGAGTAGGCACTCGGGCCTGTTCAACTTCAGGATTATATCTGAAATCATGCATCCGTTTGAGGCATTGCAGTGTTTCTTTTCCGGTGTGTCGATCCATGACGAGGTCCATACTGACACAGGGCTATACAAACACGGAAAAGCGGGAACATAATCCATGCCCCGAGTGGAATTGGAACACGTGATACCTGCTTTGGAATACTTTCAGACAGGCCTACTCCAATTCAGGATTGAGTCTGAAATTGTATATCCTTCTAGATATATGTTAGGTTTTGTTCGAAGGGGTGTCAGCTTATCGTAAGTCCTCTGTTTACACAGGACTACAGAAAACAAAAGCGGAGACATTTCGTCTTGCGAGTGGAATTCGAACGCGGCGACCCTGCGGTCTCTGCGGCCAATGTGATCGGCGCGTTCCGTGAATTATACAAAGAGAATACATTGCCGAACTGAAAGTTGTTCTTGCCACAGTGAGTTTATTTTATCGTTGTCCTGAACGCCCCAGCTGTCATGGGACCACTTACCTATGTGTGAAATAATCTCCATTCAGTAACACGTGACAAACTGTAGCCTGATTTGTTTAGTTTCCTTAGCTCAGTGAGTGCAGTTGAATCAAATACCGGAACCGCATGTGTTCCCAGGGTCAGGTGTACTGTTCTGCCACTACGGATTTCTGTAGGTTGTGCAGTTGTGCTATTGACAGAGTGGTGACCTGATGGTGTCTTTTTTGATGCAGATCTGTGTGTATCACGCCTTTGTGTGCCTTTGGGCTGCCAATAGTTTATAAGTATTTAGAGATGGGATACGGCTTCCTGGCTGTCTCTTCGTAGCATATTGAATGTTATTCTAGTATCTTTGCTGTTGACATGTTGAGGATGCGACTTATGTATCAGTGCTTCGAGTTTTCCGCGGATTGAAAAGGGAAGGTAAGGACGACAAGACAAGGAGCAGTAACAAGAACAGGGCTTTTTACCACTGCAGGATTTCGATGAGGCATAACCGTTGTCTGTAAAGTGACTTAGAATATGCATGGCTATAATATATGCAATAAGTGTAGCATTTTTTGAGATACTGACTTCCGTTATTTATACGATACCCTTCTGTTATAATGTAGATTTTTCGACATTTGATTCGCGACAGAATGAAGAGAGTTTTCTGTATTCCAAAGCATCCAGGCGGGCTCTGAAACCGCCCAGCCTTATAGTCGGTGCTTACCGTTGTTGCTGTACGTGGGGTGAAGCACCCGGAGCGTGAGGCTAACCACTAACCACCATCTAGTGCCGAAGTTAAGAATGAGTGGCAGGTATACCTCTATTCCCCCATGTGATTTCTTGGCTTGCATAGGGACAACGTTATCGTATCTAATATACTGCGATACTTCTTTAGTGCTGGGGATCGAGTCCTGGTGTCGGCGAGATTTTCCGCACCCGTCCAAACCGGCCCTGCGGCCCACTCAGGCTCATTTAGTATGGGTACTTGGTGATTTCGTGGGGTAAAGCGGCCAGTGGCGTTGACCAACCACTTCCATCTAGCGCCGAGTTTAAAGAAAGAGTAGAGTTACACATCTACTTCCCCACTGTGGCTTCATGGCAGGATATACGAGAACTTTACCTTTTTACGGTACTTTCTTATGAACTGAATGAATTTCTCTTCACGCCAAGGATGGGTCTGAAATTAAATGATTTGTTACTAAATTTATGTGTTTTAGGCGTGAAACTGTGAAAATGATGATAATGGTAACAGGGACAGATTTACGCATCAGTTCAGAACCTTCCTCTTTTTACTTTGCCGAACGTGTTGGTGGGTGAGATTGCTTCCATGGCTGGTGAAATTACGGGAGGTCGATCGAATCCAGTGAAAGGTTCATGCGAATACAGCGCTGATCCTTCGGTTTCATGCAGAAGGCGGGAAGTCTAGTGCCCAGGAGACTATCACACCCTTAAGACACTGAATGCATGTTGTTATTGCCTTCACTATCAAACACAGTCTTCCATTTCTAGAAAGACACGTCTTCTTCACACAGTGGACTTATGTTCACTTTCTTTAATGGACAGACGTGAGAAAAGACTTTAGCGAGCAGGTAGTTGAATGAGGGACTGGAGGTTCTCACAGCTGTGTTGTTGCGTATTAAATTGTTCCGGGATGTATTACGCCGTGTGGACTGGAAAATGTTACGAACGTTTCGAAGGACCATTGTGTCCTAAACTTCATGGTCAAGCAGTTTCTTGGACTGATAAACCCTGGAATCTGATTTATTACGCTTCTCCGAAACGTCGCTAACTGTTTACCCGTCGACACGGCGTAACATCCTAGAAGACTTGGATCTTCAGGAAATATAATGTTTTATATTCCCTCCGTAAATGACATTTTTCCACTTCCTAGAAATGAATGGACGTCTCGTTGCGAACTAATATTGTTGTAACTGTAGGGCAGGGAAGGTGAGACTGTGGTCACCTCATCTGCCACCAGAAAGACCTTCAATATTTTTTGCAGCGAACTGTACATCAAGGTGTGTTGTCTGACAGGTAAGTGCCAAGGGAGGTCGTCTGTGATTGCGAGGAGCAGCTGGTGTCTCGACGTGCAATGCCCCGTGAATAGAAACTCGATTGAACCTGAGTTGCCTTAAAAGAAAACTTTTTTTTTTGTTGCTAGACGTAGGGTAAGGCATGGGGGTGGGGGGTTTGAAAAATAGACGTGTGGGCGGACGTCCAACGATCCGTATCCGACGTATAACTGTCGGTTTATTCTGGTTCCCGCACAGTGCATTGGACAATCTAGAGATTTGGTCGGCGTGAGAAATTCAAATCCTTTAAGATTTTATTTTCAGATAGGGCTGTTCCCGGAATCTTCAGACGTTGATTTGTTGGTTATATGGTTATTTCACAGCTCTTCTTCCTTTTCTGAGTCACTGTCCTATGACCGAATTTGATGAATCAAATGGAATGTGACAGGAATCAGCCTAAATCCACTTTAACCATTTGTGGTCCAAATTATTATTGTGACTTCCTACACGATGGTGCAAATTAATTTTCTAGGATATCTCTGAAACTTCGTATTCCAAAAGCAGGCACTTGACAACAGGAGCTTAGAGAAAGCAAACACAAAACACTCAAATCGACACGTGACTTGTCGATTTGAGCTCGACATTGGTTCTGTTACGGCGGAAATGCTGTCGAATTTAACTCGACATTGGACAATGGACCGACAAGGATTAAGGTGCTGTCACGGTATTGCCTAGAGGGTCTGTGGAGTGACTGTCCTGGGTGTTGTGACCATAGTCTTGCTGAACACCAGTTTGACGTGTTAGCGCTGACTCACCTTCACATAACAGCTAACTTCTCACCTCTCTAGAGACACCGTTGTGCTAACTTCTAAACTCTTGACACAGTAAGTCTAATACGGAAGACAGCTGTACACCAAGGTAGCGGAACATTCGTACCTTGATGGGCATCACATCTCGTCGTTCTGTCGTTATACTGACTTTCCTGATTTCTTAAATCGATCATAAATTTTCGGACCACAATGGAAACTGTGTCCCAGGAAAGAGGTGGAAAATTTAAGGCGAATTATTCGTTAAGTGTACAAATTAATTTCGAAAATAATTTGTTATAATAGTAAGTGGTACCGTCACTGACACTCGGTGAATGACATGCCATTTTTCCTACCTTCCGAAGAGCCCTTCGACTCAGCTGTCATCCTCGAAAGCGTCTCTACACCAGCATGTTTTGTGTACTTTGTCTTGTGTGAACTAAAATGTAATAAACAAAAGAGAATAAAATTGGTTTTGATGTTTTGCTTACCGCGCATCTCAGTATAATCTTAGTAATTAATCAACAATGTACAAAATCTTGTTCTATAATAAATTTATTATATGCCTCTACATGTTTCGAGCACTATGTGCTCATCATCAGGAGGTCAAAATTGTATTATACAGCATCTGGTATCGTCACACCTGTAGGTGGCCGTCCCGTGCACAGGTTGAGAGTCTTCTGTTTAATACAATTTTGACCTGCTGATGAGCACATAATGCTCGAAACATGTAGAGGCATATAATAAACGTATTATAAAACAAGGGTTTGTGCATTAAGTTGGTTAATTACTAAGATTAAAAAGAATAAAATTGGTCTTTGAGAAATTGTTGAGGTGTGAAATTCTTGAAACAGGTTGATTTATAATATCGCGTTGTTAATATTATTTTTACTTCTGTCTATTACTGATCATTTTTTATGCTTGAGTACGGGATACTCACACACCAAATTTCGTATAAGATATAATACAGGTTAGTTACAAACCTGCATATTGTGCTTATGTGAAATGAAGTTTGATCGGTTGATTTCTTCTCTCTTTACATTTCTTATTACTTATTAGTATCACGTAGATACACAAATAACTTTGGATCTCAAAGCCCTCTACGACCCCGAATCTCTGCTTGCATACTGTCACGATAGAGAGGGGTGTCTAGTAATGTTTAAAAATAGTGAAGGATGTTTGAGTGAGTATCCCCCTTAGTGGAATTTCCACGTAATAAGTGGAATGAAGTAGAAATTAGTGCACGAGTGTGGAGGAAAATGCACTCGCCCGCCACGTGGCGGGACCGCCCGTTTCAGCCGCTCAATAAGACGTTGAGCCCCTGCCTGCTGGTGCAGAAGAGCCAACAGCTGCCGGAGAATGGCTGCCGGCAGAAAGCAACTTGATCCCTTCCATGATTGTGTGGTTCTTGTGGCCAGATTAGTTGCTGGAGGCTAATGTCCTCTTTCTGTTTATTTATGGTGTACTTCTGTTTGGATACCGCACACGTAAGATAAAAATAGTGTAACATTTAACATAATATTTCGAACAAGGATATTTTTGGAATTTTAACTAATAATCATATTCTAGTACAGCACATTGCAACACGTTACAGTAGTAGATAAAAACAATACTGTATAATGTTCGGAGTTGAAGCAATTAGTAAATTAAATATTAATGGAAAAAAAAACATTGAATTCCCATGGATCTAATGGGTTAATTTTAAAGGGCGAAATTTTAATATTGAAGGTTTGTTGTATTGATGATAACAAATTTCAGAAAGTAAAGAAATATCTCATGAGCCAAATAGATGCCAGTGCGCACGGTAAGTTGTTTTATACGTATTTCAAAATCCTGACAACGGTGCCCTAGAATACCGAAATCTGTATACAAGATATAATACATATTACTGTGGTAATGTACACATTGTTGTGGTATGAATAAAAATGTTGTATTTACCGTGAAGAAGAAAGTTGATACTGCCGAATGAAACTTGTGGCTGTGTTAACGAAGGGACACGAAGCTGACAAGGAATGTAGGTAAAACCTTGTTTCAATGTACAATGTTGAATAAAGTTTTGTGTGAACAAAAAAAAATGCAGTTGCTGTAGTGACACACAGCCGGTTACACGAACAAACGTTATAAAATCAACAGGAACAGGAGAGTGGTGGTGGTGGTGGTGATGGTGATAGTGATAGTAGTAGTATTACTAGTAGTATTAATAGTAGTAATGTTGGTAGTGGTGGTGGTGGTGGTGGTAGTGGTAGTAGTAGTAGTAGTAGTAGTAATAATGTTGGTAGTGGTGGTAACAATTGTTATATTTCTTTCATCTGTGCGCGAGCCAGTTTGCCATTAAGACAAGCCATACAAGATGAGTGGAAGTAAGACTCCGCGCTCTGGAATTAAAGCTTCGTGCACCTGTAGACAGTTGGCCCCCAGAACCTTTGGAATCAACGAAAAGTACGTATGTCCGCAGCCACGTATCCTGTTAGCGCAATGCAGAGTAGCATTTGAGAGCAATATAAATCAGTTTATCTGTAAACGTATTAGTTTCTCACGAAGGACTCTGCTTCGTAGAGTTAGCTAGATATAAAGCAATTTACATCGATGGCTGCTAAGGGCCTCCAATTCTAAAAATTCTTTCAGATTATTTTACTGAGCTCGCGGGAACATAAACGAAAACAAAACTCTCAGCTATCCCTCCTTTAAAACGTACAAGAGGTTGGAGTTTCAGACATTCTTGCCAGTGTATCGCGCTGCGATTCGTAACTGATTTTCAGACAACAGACGAACAAGACGGGCAGGCCAGATTGTGCCAGTCATCAAGACCCAGACGCAGGCACCAGTTGGTATTCGTGTTGTATGGTGCCGCAGTCGTGATTTAGTATGTGAATGTGACTGCTTTGTAAAACAAACGTTGTTGAACCAAGCGACCATTGGCATTCGGCTTAACAGTATGTGTGTGGAAAAATTGTTCAGTGATTGACTGGCTTAATGTTCGTGCGCCACGCAGAAACACAAGTAGGACTTTTTTTTAGAATGATGGAACAACTAGTGCTTTTACAGTTCATTTTAAGAGTAAACATTGAAAAAAAATGCGTATCTCCCAAACGCAATTTTTTGGCACTTGATTCCTAGAAGTATCCAAGCACACTGATAGGTTCAAGTACCATCATTGCATAGTTTAAAATTCTAAAGTCAGTACCGTTCTCTGAAAGAAAAATCGTTCTCTATATTTTGTGACAGTAGCTGCACTGAATGGACTACAACGATCGCCCAGCCAATGGCAATAAGAATAATTAAGTGTTAATGTAGATTCGGTTTTGGTTTATACCCCTATTTTTAATATCGGAAATTAAAGTAAACCTATCAGTATGTGGCATTTTATGCGCGAAATATATCTTGGACGCTTGGAAACCACTCTGCACCGTCGTAGCTTCGAATCATAGCCGCATTCATTTTCTTTTGTGTCCTAATGTGTTATTCACACCCTTTTCTCTTATTTTGTTCAGAGAAGATTACATCCTTATAAACTGCACTTGCTTCAGTGTGTTTTACACTGGGTGTACATCCTGGGTCTACCTGCAACACTAGCATCTGCCGGTAGCAGATGTCTGTGCAGACTGCCGCATTGGGCTTCAACTATTCAATGAAGCCCAGCAGCGTGGGATTATGAGAGATCTGTCTATTGGAACGAGTCTTTGGGCGCAAAAAAATTATGAGTTGCAATGAAAAAACACTGGGACTTTTACGGTGAACAGTCTAGGCGACCGGATATTCGAACTAATCCACCCCCTTAACAGACACCTGCTACAGCAGGTTGGTTGCTGTTATTATAGTCTCATTTGGCGTGACTTGATGGCAGTTTTGTTACTAACAGAATCAGTCGTTGAATTGGTGGGCCTGAAAATGCTTCTGACACGCAATTTGTTCGTTTCTGTAGCAGTAGAAATGTCACGTTTGAGGTGTAGCGGCGGTAGTTGGCTTCTTTCTTTCAGATTTGTTGCTGATATTTCCTATAAATTATTCATATTCAGGGCGCGTTCGCTGGGTGCTGTCGTTCATTCCTCGAGGTAAAGGTAAAGCACCCAATATTGTGCAGGTGATAAAATCAAGAAGAATGATACGGGCTGGGCATGTGGCGTGTATGGTTGAGGAGAGGGGGTGTGTAGGGTCTTGGTGGGGAAACCGGAGGGAAAAAAGCCACTGAGGAGACCTAGAAGTAGATGGGTGGATAATATTAGGATTGATCTCCAGGCCGTGGGATGTTGGTATATGGACTGGATTGGGCTGGCCCAGGATAGGGACAGGTGGCGGACACTTGCGAGTGCGGTAATGAACCTTGGGGTTCCGTGAAATGCGGGGAATTTCTTGACTAGCTGCAAACCAGTTAGCCTTTCAAGAAGGACTCTGCACCATGGAGTAAGTAAGTAAAGCGGCCGGAGCGTGAAGTTGACACCTCATCTCCTGTTGTATGGCTTCATGGTCTGGACATGGACAACTTTAACTTCTTCATATTGCGTGCTGTGTCCCCTCTGTCTCAAGTCATTTTATCTTAAGTGAATACAACAAATTCTGAAGCTTTAAATATTTTATATTCTCCATTTTCCTGTTACTTCATGTTCGATCTGTGTGCTTCTCTCCGAGAGTGAGATCAAGTTGCCAGCCCCTACAAAACAAGAAGTAAATCCCCAGTTTTGTACTTTTTGAACCGAAATTTAAGAGAAGGTACGATAGGGACTGCGAACCGAGAGGTAGCAAGCACTCCCTGAATGTAACTTGATCTTAACTTATTAGTTGTCGTTTGGTTATATTACATTCATCCCCTATTATTTTGTCTTTACGACATCTGCGAAGGATTTATTAGCTATTCCCCCCACCCCCCACATGACGCAACGACCTTCAGTGGGGTCAGGGCCTCCTCATTATCGAGGCTTCACGATCACACTCAGACACAACACAAGCGGTAGGAATCTCTGGACGAGGCATCAGGCCGTCGCAGAATCCTCTACCTGACAACACACAGCACTGACAAGAGACAGACATCCATGCTTCCGGCGGGATTCGAACCCACAATCCCAGGAGGGGAGCCGCTGCAGACCAACACCTTAGACCGTGCGGCCACGGGAATCGGCATTAGCTATGTTGGCATTGCTATTTTGTCTGCATTTTGGTGACGGACGTGTGAATGTGGGGGCCCGGATGGTTCAATCGGTATAGAGACTTCCTACAGGCTGGACGATTCAGGGTTCGAACCCTGATGGGAGCAAGGGATTTTCTCTTTCCCACATCCGTAGAGACCGGACCTGCAGCCCACCCCATCTCCCTTACAAGGAGTACCAGGATTGTTTCTGGGGGGTTAAAAATCCGAGGGTTGGCGTTGGCCACCAGCCCCCATCCAGTTCTGATGTTAATACTGGTTGCGGCTATGCCCGTACTCCCCATTTGTGCCTTCATATCGTGTCGCAGGATGAACTTCACATGACTATGTACTCTGTCTGCTTTCACTATCAATTACCATCCCCAGCGTCATATCTACTCTTCTTGTCTAACCAAACTACCAGAATTCAGGTCTTTGGGAGTCTGATTCGGTCACCAGAATTGGAGAAAGGTTTCCTTTTACGGTTGCACCCTTCAGAAATATAAATTACGCCTTCAGGTTGCCTGTAGTTCCGTAATTCCATACTTCCATGTTTCAGTCTTCAAATTGTGATGCGTGATGGCCTTCCGCGCACGGTGAGCTTGACATGAAAATTAGCCATCAGAAAACGCTGTTTATGACGTGCACATTTGCTAACTAATTAAGTAATTAACTTCTCGCTGTCTACTAGCTGTTTCCTCGAATGCCGCCAGTAAGTACAGTTCCGTCAGTCTGCTGTCTGCTGGTCCACGGGATGACAGGTTGCCCATTACCATTATACACAGGCCAATACCTGTTCAGTCAACATCTGCTATTTCTTGGTTGCAGCACTTCTCCGTGTTGAAGTACAGGATGTTCACTTTAAAATGCTCTTCAATTTTGTACGCAGAATAATTGTGTAAAACAGAACACTCAGTGCATACTGCACAACACGATACCAAGAATACTTCTTTACCATATGAAAGATTTGCTGGTAAAGTGATGCTGTGCAAAGAAGATAATTTCTCAGCAATCCTGGTAGATCGTAAACGTTCTTGGTTGGTTGTGAAGAGCTACCGTGCTCCCTTGTCCTTCGAGTTGCCACATACCTTTTCGATGACCAAATTCATAATTACGCCTCAAATGTGAAACGCACTGAACTCTTTAATTTACGTGATAAGCACGTGATACATAGCTGCGAGATACTGACTTTATTAGGAAGCGTCTGTGTGTCAATTGTGACGGTGTAATGGTTAGCCCTTAACTTCTTATTCGGAACGTGCTAGGTCGATATACATGTTCAGAGGACAGTCTGATTTAACAGGTATTATTATAGCGGAGGAACTCGTTTTGAGTTTTTACTTCAGTGGCTCCAGATCAGGGCTGGCGACCCTTTTGAGGGCACGTGCCCAAATTGTCTATAAATTTCGAAGAAATCCTTTCACGTGTCCATGGGAATTGTGAAGAGCAAAATAAGGTCTTGGAGTCTTCCATCATCATTATTAATTACTGAATTTTTTTATTAATGCACATTATTTTATAATTAATGTATAGTATAATTATTTCTCTAATAGTATAATCCTCGATGAATGCTGCAAGAAAGAAAATGTGACAGGAACTGGGGCTGCTTCTACTTCGTGTTGAAAAAGAAGATTGTAAAACGTTTTGTCCAATGTCACGTATTCGCCCAGCCACCGCCAGGCTGGCGCCCCAGTGATAAATAACTAGTCAATAATTCGCACCGCTCACGATTTGTGTAAAAATGTTTCACTTGCAGTACTATTTGTTAGCAACGGTAATTCATACACAGTCTCCAGCCAGTCAGATGTGTATTTATACACATGTTCCTAACAAAACAGAGATGCTGGTCGGGGGCAGCGGTGACTACCGCGTGCCTTTCTGGGCACGCCTACCATAGGTTCGTCAGCCCTGCTGTATACTGAACTGGAAGACGGGATCTGAACCCGCGACCACCATATACTTTTCTTTTTCTGTGGCGCAACACTCCACCTTGGGCCTAGGCTGCCTCGTTGAAGTTTCTAGATCACACAAAATCAGACACACACACACACACACACACACACACACGGTAGGGCTTCTCTGAAGGAGTGATCAGCTCGTCACAGGGGCCACTGCCTACACAACAAAGATAAATGGCGAACATACCATGCCCTCAGCGAGATTCGAACCCGCGATCCCAGCCGTCGAGCAGCTGCAGACCCACGACTCAGACTGCATGGCCACTGGGATCATCGACTACGTATTACGTTGTAGGATAGGCACTTTTATTTTGCATTAAGTTCACTACCCTTTTTAAAGTTTTCGTACTAAGTAAGCAGCCTGATCATTCCATTAGAATGTGGCCGACCCAGCACACCCGCTGTGTAATTGCAGATCACCAGGCGCAGTGTGCCACGGTGCCCCTAATCAGACCTAGCAGAGCAATACTGTAGTCTGCGCGTATTCACTAGCGACCTGCCTTTCGTACTGTTAACTGTTGCTTCCTGTTCGAAACTCTTAAGCCCGTTAGAATGTTCCCTTGATTGCAAATGAGAGTTATTTGTTTAAATGGTTTGCTACTTTTATTGGTCTGGATTGCATTGGATAGAGGAATTTGTAGAACAACACTTATCGCCAGTTTTGCATATATCACCGGCTGTAAGCTGAAACTCCAAATCCCAGTGTCCTAGAACCCCCCCCCCTCCGAACACGTGCATGGCCCCACTGCTCTAACTGTTGGTAGACGTTTACGGTCTGGGTGGACAGTTGTGAAAGTGATCCGATAATACTTATGATTAAAACCCAACAGAGTCCACTAAACACCTTCTTGCCTTCCAATTTCTCCCGGGTCGCTGGCGTAAGTGTGTATGTTATCCATGCATGGAAGACGTAGCCGTTCTCGTGGCCTTCGCCGTTAGACAGCCCTTACGTGTGCAGACTTTCGTCTGAAAGCACCGTCCGTGGTTTTTCAACTAGTCTTGTATAATAGATAAACCATTGTCACAAACCTTTAAAATGTAATTGCAACCATAACGTTATATTCTTTAACAAGTCACACTTTCACAAGGAATAAACGACAAGACATCATTCAGCCAGCTTATGGCAGCATGACCGGTAGCGCTGGCATAACGGTAACTCGTCTCACTGTCGGTCGCAAAGTGTCCATTTTGAATGCTGGACGAGGACCGGCTGTTGTGACTGACATTTCGTGGTTTTTATTTTTATCCTCTAACAAATTTGGGATATTAGTTCAGAATACGTTATGGTCGCTTCCTGTCACATCCTTTCCAGTTCATCGTTCATGATCCTTCCATTCCCGTAGGATACCACATAACCTGAGTAGTTGGTACGGCACGAGCGTTGTAGAACACAGAATAACCATCACTTCGTGTTGCAGTTTGAATTCATATAACAGATCAAAGCTGCGCTGTTTTATTTGGTTGACTGTAGCCTCCCGTGACGTTTCAAGAGTAGATAAATTGTGTAATAGGACGGGACAGAGGAAGACGACAGGACGGTAAAAAAGAGACAAAAAGACCGATTTGAGTGGGATTAGGAGGGGACATGAATCAAGCAGCAAGGGCGTTGTTGCTCAACGTCCCTGGACAGATTAGAAATAAATGATACTGGACTGTTATCCGATTTGCTGCCTGGCAGGTATGAGTGATGCTGGTCTTATTCGTACTTCAAAATGCAGAATGAAACAGTCGCTGTACCTGCCCGCCCACCATATCGTGAAGGCATAACGTATAGGGTCCTGTGTTCTGCACTGAGATCTGTATCTGTTGGAGACATTGACGCTTGAGGCTTCTCAGTCTTTCTAATACCGTATTTGTTGCAGCCCCCACTGGCCTTAGTCAACCAGCCCAAAATGCTATTTGTCAGCTAAGATTCTCACGGATAGTGCCTACCAGTAGTCTTGTTTTGGATAGGTCGTGCCTAACGAGAATGTTAATAATTCAAATGAACTCTTTCTGCGGGGTTTGGCAAAATCAGCTTTCGAAACTGGTTGGTTGGGGGTGGGGGTCCTAAATGTTATTGCCCGTTGTTTTGTTCGTTTCCGACTTCATAATAAAATAAGAGATACCTATATGGTTGTCAGTGAATAAGCAAAGATTTGTGTGACAGCTTCCCTTGTTTTTTTAAAAAGAAGAATTGTAGTTGATGTCGCCTGAGGCTCGTTCTTCTTGGATGTGATGCTACCTCAGTCGGCAGTCAGATCCCGACGTTTGATGTTCGCATAGTACCCTAGCAGAAGTGTAGCCTGTTCCTGTTACTTAGCTAACTAGGTTACCTAAGAAACCATCTCAGCATAGGCGCATTGGCCTCATAGCAGACGTACTTCTCACCCCGCCTACACACACACATTCTGTTAGCACTTAGTAATTATACAGTTCATCAACATATACACTGCTCTTAACGTAATGTGATGGTTCATTACCATTATTACAAAGCGGCGATTGGGCCATACTGTAGCCAGGCGAGTCCAGTTCCAGTCATTGTTCTGAGTTTCACGTTGTATAGGGTAGCTGTAATATCAGCTTTGCGGCTTAAGCTTCGTTGCCTCAGTGTGTTGTCTAGTTCTTCTGTTAGTTGATCTTCCAACCAAGGAGTCCTGCCGCTTGCCTGTGTAATAATTCGGAAAGGGAATATTTCGAGGCTGTAGTTGTTTGGTGACATCAAGAAGACCAGGAGAACTGTGCCACTTCACGTGGCGATAAACACGTACCCATGACTGCCCAGTTCAATTTCATGTTGTTGTGACTGTGGTCGCCGAACGTAGTTAGCCGCGCGACGTTATCTCCAAACGTGAAGAGTGCTCAGCATCTGATCAAGAAGAATGTGTGACTGCCACTTCTCAGTACAGTGCGCCTGATGACTGCTTATTGGCTGTGCCTCAACACGTCATTTCAGAGCAGATACAAGCAGTTCCCACCTGCGTCACCTTGGAAACGGATTTGTTTTCTTTTCCCAGAAGCATAATCGCCCCTTTATTACGAAAACATATGCCTGCTAGCGACTGCAGTATGACACACAGCGGCTCACGGCAGCAGCACGTACCCGGAATGAAAGCTTTAATTTTTTTTTTTTTTTTTTCCTGAAGAAGAAAAAGAATTTGGGTTGGTGGTAGGGGTGGTGACACTACATTTCTGACAGTGGAAGAACATTTAACGGCTGTGAACGTTTCCAAGTAGTGCCCGCACGTCCTTCTGGAAAGGTAGGTTGGAGGCTATGTTGAGTGTTGCGAAATTGTAGAAGGTAAGGTGACGGGACAACGCGCTATAAGTTGGAACGTCGCGGGTTCCATGCCCGATGGGGTCATTGGAATTTTTCATTGACTTAATCCTTGCGGCCTCACTGTGACCCTGGGTCGACTCAGCTTATAACAGAAATAAGTACTAGGAGTATCTGTTGTGGAGTAAAGGCGGCCAGTGCGTAGCGCTGACAACCTTGACACCTTCATGTGCGATTGTCTTGAAATTCTGGGAGCCTCAATGTCTTGGGGCTCTCAGGGCCTGTAATAGGCCTGTACAGGGATTACTTTTTAGGGTGAAGGGAAATGGACCCATATTAGAGCTAGTGTGAAGGGTCTGATAATTGTGCCTGTTTTTATTGTTCTGTTAGTAATAATTGATGTGGAGTGCGTGTTTCTTTTATTTCTCATAATTAGCCTTGTGTTGATAAGGTCAAGCTACCGTTCTGCACCCCATGAAGGAATAGGGGTAGTGGGGTATAGCTCACCTAATTCTTAACCTCGGTAGTGTATCGAGGTGAGTAGTTAGCTCCATTCCCCGGCCGTCCTATTTCCGAGGAGGGATCCCCCGGTCCTTGCTGGCTTTTAGAGCCGGTCTGGACGCTTTGGAGAAGATAATCTGCCCCTGCCGCAAACTGAGCCAAAATTTCTTGGACATCCGACCTGTGTCCTGGTCACTATATGGGCTACGTCATGCGGGCTCCGAAATTAACCGTGTAATTTTATAAATGATGCATTGCAGGCAGTTCTTAAGTTGCAGCAAATTAATGTGGATGTTATGCAGAATGTCCGAATGGTAAACAGCTGCTGAAAGAAGCCAGTTCAGAGAAAGGAAAAAAAGTCGTTCCGTGTAATAACTGCCAAGACCTTCTTTTGAGAAGTAGGTCTGTGTTTTTTGTGTCATAAATTCCCAGTTATTGTATCCCGAACTGGTTATGGATGAATTTCTTCGTGCGATTTTAAGCTTGTACTTGACTTGTATTCGTATTTTTCTTGTGCAGTAGCAACACCTGTGCTTGACAGGGAAATAAAGTTTGCTACTACTGAAAAATATAGACGTGTTATACGTACTTAATATCTCTCCGTATGGTCACAGTAACAGAGTGTTTCTCTAATTTCGGATCTTGTTTTTATTCTGTGCTTCAGTTAAAGTTGTCTATCTGCAGATGCGATTTATAACAACTTCATATAATAAAACCAACTAGCTGCACTAATTTCTCAAATTTATTTTTGGAATAAAACTCTATATGTTTCGGACAGTTCCTCTGTCAGTCATCAGTGTACAGTGAAAAACTCTTGATGATTGACAGAGGAACTGTCCGAAATATATAGAGTTTTATTCCAAAAATAAATTTGAGAAATTAGTGCAGCTAGTTGGTTTTATTATATGAATTTATCACGATGCACGGCCACATGAACGTCAAGTTATAACAAATTATTGCACTGTGCAATAATTTGGAATAAATCTTGTCTGTGTATTGCCACTTACAAGGTAGATTTGTAGCATTAAGTTTATTGTCGGCCTGTTTACGTGTGTCCCCATTTTAATTGGGTCCCATGTCAACAATGTACGTCGCATCCGTATTTCGCTGGTTGGAGCTATGAAGATATTGGTATAGGGGATAGGGGTTGGTCCTCCAGCTTGGAGATTAGGCAGGGGCCATAAAGCCCTCAGCTTTAACAGTCTAGCTTGTTACGTAGCGTTACAAAAGGCTTCGGTCTTGGACTGATTCTTTGGAATAATACGGGTTGATCGAGCTTTGCTGTCTGTTCAGAGCATTGGCTGTACCATTGTACGCGCGTCTGCCAAATTACGGAAAGCGGTTGTTAGCTCCATCGTGTCTATCTGTCTGTCTGTCTGTCCGTCCGCGTGGAACGGCTCCACTCCCCCTGGACGGATTTCTTTGAAACCTTATAATTGTGTGTGTTTCGAAAATTTGTCGAGAAAATTCGAGGTTCATTAAAGTCTGACAACAATAACGGGCACTTCACTTGTAAACCTGTGTGCATTTGTGATAATATCTCGCTCACTTCTTCTTAAAATGAGAATTTTTTCCGGATAAAAGTTGTAGAGGAAATCAAAACACACATTATAATAAGGTTGCCATCGTTGGACCGTAGCAATGGATGGAGCACCTCGGTATTTCAAATACTGTTGATAGCACAGGCGCATTCAGGGTTGCGGGAGTAGTAAATCTTGACGTGTCGTCTTTTTCAGGTTTTTGAGTTTGGTGCATGAAAAGGCCACTGAAAAAAAAAATGGCTCCAAATATTTTCGACTATACTGTACTATTTTGAACGTATGCCTCAACGTTTATTTATCATTGCAGAAAGTAAGGATTGTCCTTTTCTAAATGCGAGGTAAAAGTATGTTCTCTACTGTATAATTTACTATACCAGTTTTTTTTCAGTTTCCAGTTTCCTTGGAAAATAAAAAATGGCGGAGTTGCTACCACAGGGCTCCATGAATGGACCGGTGGGCCATTCATGACACTGTGCATTCTGTTACAAACGGCCAGTTCTGTACGAAGTTTTCCATCTGTTGTTTAAATGCTAATGTTTCTACGCCTGTGTTTAGGTCTTCCTTAATTATGTGCAACTAGCACGTAATTTCAAGCGAAAACCTTGTCGTACAAGCCCACTGAGAAATAAATTTTCATCTGCGATTTTACGTACGATTCCAGAAGTTGTGAAATGCGAAAGGCGTGAAATTATAATATGGAAATAGCTCTTGAAGCACTTAGAAACGGCGATATTGGTTTAAATGCAGCATCAATTCCCCATCATCTTCGAAAATATACCTAATGGGAAAAGTTATTTTGCTGTGGAAAACATTCGAGTTATTGCCGAAGGGGAATTGGTTAACCGTTTTGCAAGTGGAACAATACGTGTTCTTTTTTTATAACCATCACTTAATTACGAAGCCTGGCCTTCAAAGTTTGTGAACTAAATCAGGCTTCTTACGCACCGAATGAAGACAGACACCGCTGGAACGAAATAATACTGGGGTGCACGAAACGACACTCACAACTAAGTCTGAGGCTGCCACTTGCTAAAAGAAGTCCGGGGCAGCAGGTTTCAGTAAGAGCAGTGTAAGTGAACTCTTCAGTTTGCTTGAAAGAACTGTTGAGCATAAAGTTAATGGTATTATCGTTTATGTGTATAACGTAGATGGAAGTGCTTTAACAACATTTAAAAAAAAATTGCAAAGTGATAATGTAGAAATGTCACTTGATGTTTGTTGGACCGTGCATCATTGTGATAACTGAATAAAAACGAACTAGATGCCACTTATTTTATTATACGTCTTATAGGCAGCTCCTGATGATGGGCATAGTAGTGCCCGGAACATGTTGAGCCTATAAGATGTATAATAAAATAATAAGTAGAATCTAGTTGGTTTTTATTCATCAGTTGTCACAACGCATATTTGGTCAGTTTGAAGTGCGAACAGAGCAACCATTAGAGCAGCAGCAGCAACTGCCTGCTGTGTCAGCGCTGCTGGTTGCTTTGCATCTCATATGGTGAATACACAGCGGAAAGAACATGTGTTGACTTACAGCGTGGGGCACCGCCAGGATTATTTTTATTGCACTCAGAGAACAGCTATATCAGCAGAGAATATAGCTTTACAAAATACATTGCATTACTCCACGTGTGAACCTACATTTTCTTATGTTATGTGCATGGTCCGTTGATAGAAACAGTGTGGTCCATTCATGACACCCTAGTCCTATGAATGGACCAGTGGCAAAGTTCCATGAAGTATTTTTTTTTACAGTTGTTGATGAGTTCCATTCGCGAAATTTGGTTTCCTAATAGAGAACAGCAAGGTATTTAAGGTAGTATTTGTTTCGTGTCTCTACGCAACACATTATTTTTGTCGATAATGCTAAACTGGTCCATCGAAAGCAGTCTTACTCTGTATGTTGAATAACGTTTTTCCGAAAATACTGCCTTTTGTGAGATATTATGGAAAAACACTGTAGATCCGGACAGGCCCCAGATGACAATACGGCTCATGTGCATTGCATGCCGGATAGCTAAGGCTAGAGACACACTCAGGATATGTAATACCTATTGCTTTTCCACTGCAACAACGGTTGTACGAAGTCGCCGCAATATTACGTAGGTTATTCGGAAAGTAAGTACCGTCTGCGCATATCTCTCGCGCATCCTCGAGACTGTCACTTTGCGCATGTGCAGTGACTTCCTCTATCAGTTGAGAAGTCACAGACGCCATTTCGTGAAATTCGTGTTATGTCTATGTTTGTTCCTGTGCGTTAAACGTGTTTAAGACAATTGAAGGGGCCGCCGACTGTGAAATACGGTCTGTAATTCGTTTTTTGAGTTCTAGGAATGTGCTACCAAGTCCGATTCATCGCCAGATCTGTCAAGTGTATGGTGACAAGGCGATAAGTGATGGCATGGTTAGGAAATGGGTTCGGATGTTCGATGAAGGACGAGAGAACGTATACGACGAGGCGCGAAGTGGGCGTCCATCTTTGATGAATGATGATTTCGTGCGTAAGGTCAATGAAAGAATGCGCGACGACAGACGTTTCACAATTTCTGATCTGTTTATGCACTTTCCTCAGATTTCAAAGACTCTACTCTATGACATTGTCAGTAGTGGTTAACATCGCAGGCGGCCGCATTCTATGAGGAGGGTATATAAAAACTTGTGCCCCGCTACGATAAGTGCCTCAATAATGGCGATGAATATGTGGAAAAATAGTTTGAAGACTGTATAATCTGATAACAATAAAATTTTATACGAAATCTTAGTCGATTTTTTTTAGAGCGAAACGGTACTTACTTTCTGAATAAGCCTCGTACGTTATATGTACGTTGCCTGTCTTGTTGCCTGTGATCTTCAGTGGACACGCCATCACTCTAAGATCACGTCGAAAAAAATGGTAAAGCTGGTGTTCTGAATTGTTGGCCAAGCTATTCCAATTCATGGATATGATTTAACAAACGGACTTTCAGCTACATATAAGGTTTACGTTTTAGCCTGTGTAAACAACAACTACTTTGAAAACCGTTGTCCCTGATGATGAGCGCTGGATGGCTGAAGTTTGTTGAGAATGTGTTAGTTGTTTTGTTCAGTAGATGCATGTACTGTTGTTATGATTTATGGTTTATCTATTTTGGCAATTGCCATGTTACTGTTTAATTGTTCGTGCAATATATTAAAGACAAACGTTACATAGGAGATCTATATGCGAACATGTTTCATGAAATAAATATACACTTACAATTTACTTACCCCATTATCGTTTAATTTAAGAAAAGGCTGGGCAAAAAAGGGTAAGGTGTGTCAGGGGTGCACAAATTTCGGGCGCGAGGTCCTCATTACGACTGAATTTTGTATGGTGGCGCTGAATATTCTGGGGTCTTTATTATGGAACTTGCTGCACGTCGCCTTTCTGGCTGCAGTAATTTTGAGATGGCTGTTAGGGTATTGGAAGTTCTGTGTTCTCCTGCTCTACGTAATGCTCACTATACGCGACGTCTCAAATTTGGGCACTTCAATCTTTGCGTAAATATTTATTATTATGTTACTGAGTTTATTTCTATATATCACGTAATTCATTTGTATAACTTATGTTTATTGGACCGTGCATCATTGTGATAGTTGAAGAATAAAAGACCTTTATTTCACTTCTTATGTGCTCAACATGTTTCGGACATTAATATATCCATCATCAACAACTTGCGACTATTCTCTTGAATTACCACATTGGTCGTATTTTTCTTGGTTCGATGTGTGTTGGAGTTTCGGTGTGGTTGGGTTGGAGTGGTATCCGTGTTGCTTCAGCCTGCAACACGGATACCACTCCAACACAACCACACCGAAACTCCAACACACTTCGAACCAAGAACAATACGACCAATGTGGTAGTTCAACAGAATAGTCGCAAGCTCCTGATGATGGATATATTAATGTCCGAAAAATGTAGAGCACATAAGCAGTGAAATAAAATAGCAAGTGACATCAAGTTGGTCTTTTATTCTTTAACTATCATTTGTATGCATTTTATATCGCCAAATAATGTTAAACACGAAACCCATTTATACCCCAGCTTTGTGTGATGTGAAACCGACGTGGTTTATCGCGCGGTGCAATACCGTCTGTGTTGGAGTGAGAAAGTCCAGGAACACTTCTGTGACACCGAACTGAGTCTTTCGCAATTCGGGCCAGACACGCAGTACGTTGACATGGCACGCGTGAAAGTTTATCCAATAATCGATCTTGCTTAATGCCATTACCTCTCTTCCGTGGTCTGATCTAATTTTAGAGATAAACTGAGAACTTCTACAAGTATCGGAACGTACGGGGACGCACTGCATTACATCTTTCTACATGTTTCACGGTATCGCCTAATGGTTCCGTTCAGACTTCCAACACATTGATTAAGTCAGTCGGGTTGCATTCCTGCCTGGCGTTCGTGTAGATTGCACGACCTACGTCCAGCGACGTGTGTTAACAGTGCCTTTAGAGTGGTGTAATGACACAACATTTTGTTTCACGGGACCCTTGTTTTGAAATAAAAATTGTATTATTATTATTATTATTATTATTATGCGGGCCGGGTAGTTCAGTCGGTATAGCGACTAACTACGGGCTGGACGGTTCGGGATCGAATCCCGGTGGGGACGAGATTTTCCACCCGTCCAGACCGGCCCTGGGGCCCACCCAGCCTCCTGTAAAATGGGTACCGGGTCTTTCC
>Ga0123357_10001747_pt1 | contig 23479 bp, 23 predicted proteins | sample TergutEmb28metaG_FD_89873 | JGI IMG/M metagenome (GOLD analysis project Ga0123357, IMG submission 89873) | Embiratermes neotenicus P4 segment gut microbial communities from Petit-Saut dam, French Guiana - Emb289 P4 | ecosystem: Host-associated > Arthropoda: Insects > Digestive system > Gut ... | reverse complement strand
CGCCCGGGCTCGCTCCGCCGCTGTGGTACGGCGCGCCGGACTGGTGCGGATCACCGCTCTGGTTTGGTGCTCCGCCCTGGTTCGCTGCGCTCGCGGCCGGGCGATAGGTGTGGTGGTATGTGGGGTGGCCGAAGCCTGGCCCCGGAGCCTCCAACGGAACCGTCAGCTGATCCGGGGACGGATCGACCGACGGGGAAGGGCGAGCCGGGCCCGGCTGGTGGGGCGAGCGCCTGGGCGGTGGCGCCTGGCCCGACGGCGGAAGCGCCTGCGTTGGCTGATCCGACTGTGGCTGCCGCGACGGTGGCACTGGATAGCCCGTTGCGGCCGGGCGTGGCGGTGGCGCGTGACCGGGCGGTGGGTAGGCCGGTGGTGCCTGCGCTGGTGCCGGATGGCCCGGTGGCGCTTGCTCTGGCGGTGGGTAGCCCGGTGCTGGATGGGCTGGTGGCGGGTGGTGGCTCGTGTGGCCGGACCGGGAGAACCGGCCGGAGCGGGTGCCGCCAGAGCGGTCGTTGCGAGCCACGGCCTTTATCCTGCCTCACCGGTCAGACACAATGGGAGAGTGAACGCCACTCCCGCCGTCCCACGACGGACCGCGCCGTCCGCTGGCAAGGTAGACGCCGTGTGCGCGGCCGCGCTCGACAAAGCCCGGTCCGCCGCGCTCGAGGCCGGGTCCGGATCGGTCGGCGATCACCTGGGTGTGCGCGGTGAGGGGGACCGAATCGTCACCCATGCCTTCGCCGCCGACATGCCTGGCTATCGAGGCTGGTACTGGGCGGTGACCGTGGCCCGCGCGCCATGGTCGAAAGCGGTGACCGTCGACGAAGTGGTGCTGTTGCCGGGCGCGCAAGCGCTGCTGGCGCCGCAATGGGTGCCGTGGCGGGAGCGGCTGCGCCCAGGCGACTTGGGGCCCGGGGACGTGCTGCCGGCGGTGGAGGACGATCCGCGCCTGGTTCCGGCCTACTTCGGCGCGGGCGACTCCGATGTGGAGACCCTGGCCAGTGAGCTCGGCTTGGGCCGCCAGCTCGTGATGTCTGATGAGGGCCGGCTAGAGGCGGCGGACCGGTGGCTGAGTGGTGAGCATGGCCCGCAGGCGGCCATGGCGCGCCACGCGCCCGCGCCGTGTGGCACCTGCGGCTTCTTCTTGCCGCTCGCGGGGCCGCTGCGGGCCGCGTTCGGCGCGTGCGGCAACGAGTTCGCCCCCGCCGACGGCCGAGTGGTGAGCGTCGAGTACGGCTGCGGGGCGCACTCCGGTCTGGTTGTTGACGCCCCGCCCCGCGCGCAGCGCACGGGCGCCGTGTTCGACGACGGCGAGGAGATCCAAGCCTCGGCCGCGCCCAGGCCCGGTGCGGTCGCGGCTAGCCAGGCCGACGCGGGGAGCGCCATCCAAGACGAGGGCGCCATCCAAGACGAGGGCGCCACCCAAGACGAGGGCGTTGGTGACGGAACCGCCGCTGATGATGGAACCGGTGAATCGGGAGCGGCGCCAGGGGAGCTGGCCGCCGGCTGAGCGCCACGTGGTCCAGCCGCGTCGCTGTGGCCCAGCCGAGTCACTGAACCGAGCCGATCAGCGGGTGCGGCCCTCGCGTCGGTGCTTGCTGATCAGCGGCAGGCCCACCAGCCCTAGCAGCCAGCCGGCCAGGCAGGTCCACAGCCAGTCACGGTCCGAGTGTTGGCCGAGCCATCCGTACCAAGGCAGCAAAGCCACAAAAGCTACAAACCAGATCACCGTGCCAACCGCGATGACTCGCCCCGCGTTAACCTGAACCGGCTGGGCCGGGCGCGATTGCCGCGAAGCGGGCTCGTCGGGCGGCGCCTGGTGCGGATGCGCGGGTGAGGCGGCCATGACCAGCAGGCTACCGGCAGATCACGTCGTCCGGGGACGTCGCGCCAGCGGCGATGCTCAGTTCTGCGACGTGCAACACGATCTTCCGGGCCATCGTGGACAGCGAGGCCGCCTCTTGCTCGCTCAGCGCGCCCAGCGCGGCGGCCTCCTGCGCATTGACCAGGGGGTAGAGGCTTTTCGCCAGCCGCTTCCCCTTGGGCGTCAGGGTGAGCAGCACCCGGCGACCGTCCCCGGGATGGGTGCCGCGGCTGATCAGGCCGCGCTTTTCCAGCGTGGTCGCCACCCCGGTGAGCGTTCCCTTGGAGATGCCCGCTTCCTCGGCGACGTGCCGGGTCTCGATGCTCTCCCAGATCCACACCACCCACAGCACCACCCATGACGTCCAGGTGAGGTCGTGCGGCACGAGCACGGTGCGCTCGAGATGATTGCGCAGCGCGGCGAACGCTCGGTAGATGTTGTTGACCGCGCCCATGGCGGTGGTGTCCACCGACAACTCCGAGAGCGTGGTGGCGACCTCCCGCTCGCTGTCGCGCAGCGCCCCCGCGCTGTCAGTGTCGTTCGCCGTCGCGCGCGCCACCCGGGACAGCGTGCAGCGTCCCATCAGGCACGGGCAGGGGTCTGGATCGTGGGTGTAGGTCTTGGGGCCAGCCTGCAGGGGAATGTCGGTCGGCAGCCGACGCGCGATCGGCCTGGTCATCGTGCTGCCCCACCGGCGGCGGACAGGGGAGCCCCGGCGTGCGAGAACCCGCGTCCGTCAGACGAACGACGGGCTGCCGTTCGCGGTACCCTCATTGGCCGCCCCCTTGCGTGAACTCGCCGGACACCGGCCAGCCCGCTGTCTGTTTTGGCCCGGTCGGCAAGAACATCACGATGGTACCTGTTCGCGTCGGGCCACTGTGGTTCGCGTGTCGAACGTTAGGTAAACTAACTATGCATGACGGGGACCCGTTCGTCGATGGCCGAGTTGGCCGCAGCGCTGCGGCCGGCGTTGCTGCGCCTGAGCCGCGCCGTGCGAAGCCAGCGGGTGGATGTGTCGGTGAGCCTCGCTTGCCTCTCCGCGTTGGGCACGCTGCGCAAGCACGGCCCGATGAGCGCCGGGGATCTCGCCGCTTTCGAGCGGGTGCAGCCGCCGTCGATCACCAGGGTGCTGGCCAGCCTCGAGCAACGCGGCCTGGTGCGCCGTGAGGCGCACCCGAGCGACAAGCGACAGGCGATCATCGTGATCAGTGACGCGGGCCAAGAGCTGCTCGCCGCGGAGCGTCGATCCAGCAACGCCTGGCTCGCCCGGCGGCTGGCCGAGCTGACCCCGACCGAACGCGCCCTGGTGCGCGACGTGATCCCCGTATTGGATAAATTGGCCGAGTTGTGACCACGAACGGGATCACCGCTGGTGGCGCGGTGGGCCGGTCCGACGCGCCGGCGCCCGCGTCCCAGGACACTCCCGTGACCACGCCGGCGCCTGAGCGGACGCCGCAGCGCAGCGGGGTGTTCCGCTCGCTGCGGGTGCGCAACTATCGGCTGTACGCCTCCGGCCAACTGATCTCGCAGACCGGCGCCTGGATGCAGCGGGTCGCCCAAGACTGGCTGGTGCTGAACCTGACGCACAACTCGGGGATCGCGCTGGGGCTGGTCACCGCGTTGCAGTTCGGCCCGTTCCTGGTCTTCGGGCTGTGGGGCGGGGTGCTGGCCGACCGGATGGACAAGCGCCGGCTGCTGTTCGCCACCCAGACGGGCCTGGCGCTGATGGCGCTCACCCTCGGCGTGCTCGACGTGACCGGCGTGGTGCGGTACTGGCATGTGCTGACGATGGCCGCGCTGCTGGGGATCGTCAGTTCGATCGACGCGCCGACTCGGCAGTCGTTCGTGGTGGAGATGGTCGGCAAGGACGACCTGCCCAACGCGGTGGCGTTGAACTCCACCACCTTCAACGGCGCGCGCATCGTCGGCCCGGCCATCGCCGGCCTGATGATCGGCGCGGTGGGGACCGGCTGGGCGTTCCTGGCCAACGCGCTGTCCAGCGTCGCCGTGCTCGCCGGGCTCTACCTGATGCGACCGGCCGAGCTGTTCCCGGCCCCGCCGGTGGCCCGGGAGCGCGGGCAGTTCCGTGAGGGCCTGCGCTACGTGCGATCGCGCAACGACCTGATGCTGACGATGATCTTGGTGTTCGTGCTCAACACCTTCGGGTTCAACTTCCAGGTCACCTCGGCCCTGATCGCGAAGCTGGTGTTCCACCGCACCGCCACCGGGTATGGCCTGTTGACCACCTCGCTGGCGGTCGGGGCGCTGCTCGGGGCAGCGTTCTCCGCCCGCCGCACCGCCCGGCCCACCCGGTTGTTCCTGGTCGCCGCGGCGACCGCTTTCGGCGTGGTCGAGGTGGCGGCCGGGTTGATGCCGTCGTTCGGTCTCACCGCGCTGACGCTGGCGGCTGCCGGACTGTCCATGCTGGTGTTCAGCAATGCCACCAACGCGGCGGTGCAGATGGGCGTTGAGCCGACCATGCGCGGACGGATCATGGCGCTGTACATGGTCTGCGGCAACGGCGGCGCCCCGGTGGGGTCGCTGCTGGCCGGTTGGGTCGCCGACGCCTTCGGCGCGCGGTGGAGCCTGATCGGCGGCGGCCTGATCTCCGCCGCGGCCGGAGTCGGGCTGGGGTTGCTGATCTCGCGGCGACGCGGATTGGACGTCGGCGACCTGGTGCGTCGCGTGGATCACGCGCGTCCGCACATGCCGCACGCGGTGGCCCGGCCGGTCGTGTCGCACACCAGGGCGAGCGCGCGGCGGGGCCGATCGCAAGCGGCGTCGGAATCAGGGAGCGGGCGGCGGGCCGGTCGGCCGCTCGCCCGGCCGGGCTGACCGGGTCTCGCGGGTGAGGAGTTGGCGATGAGCGCCGCTGACCCGATCATGGTCCAGGAAGCGGCGGATCCGCGCCTGGCCGACTTCCGCGACCTGACCGATGCCGATGTCCGCCCGGACCGGCGCGGCATCGTGATCGCTGAAGGGGTGGCCGTGGTGCAGCGGCTGCTCGGCTCGCGCTACCCGCTGCGCGCGGTGTTCGGGGTGCCGGAGCGGATCGCGGCGTTGGCGCCGGCGTTGGCCGGCCGGAACGCGCCGGTTTTCGTCGCCGACAAGTGGCTGCTCTCGCAGGTGGTCGGGTTTCGGGTGACGCGCGGGGTGCTCGCCTCCGCCGATCGGCTGCCGGCCCCGCCGGTGGCGCCGCTGCTGGCGACGGCGCGGCGGGTGGCGGTGGCCGAAGGACTGAACGACTTCGAAAACCTCGGCGCGCTGTTCCGCAACGCGGCGGCGTTCGGGGTGGACGCGGTGCTGCTCGATCCGCGCTGCGCCGACCCGCTCTACCGGCGCAGCGTGCGGGTGTCGATGGGGCACGTGTTGCGCGTGCCGTTCACGGTGCTGCCCGAGCCCTGGCCGGGCTCGCTCAACGCGCTGCGCGCGTCCGGGTTCGAGCTGCTCGCGCTGACCCCGCGCGCGGACGCGGTCCCGCTGCGATCGGTGGAGCCGCCGGCGCGGTGGGCGGTGCTGCTCGGCGCGGAGGGACCCGGGCTGTCGGCGCCGGCGCTCGCCGCCGCCGATGCCCTGGTGCGCATCCCGATGGCCGCTGGAGTCGACTCGTTGAATGTCGCCACCGCCGCCGCCGTCGCGTTCGCGCACTTGTCCGGTGGCTGATGGCCGGTCGGCGGCGCGTGCCGCGATCAGTCTTTCTTGCGCCGCACGCCGAGGATGATGTCGTCCCAAGCGGGGACTTTGGGCTTGCCGGAGCGACGGTCCTCACCGGGACCGCGCACCCGAGCGGGCGCGGCCCCCGGCTCTGTCGGCTCGCCAGTGCCCGGCTCGGCGGTCGGCGGCACCGGCGCGGGACCGGTGGGGGCGAGCGCCGGCCCGGTGCGGGCGGGTTCGGAACCCGCCGGCTCAGCCAGGCGCAGCAATGGCGCCGGCCCGGGGCCGGCCCCGGGGAACGGTCCGTCGTCGAGCACCGCTGGAAGTGGCATGGTTTGTTCGATGGGGTTCAGGCCCAAGGGGTGCCGGTCGGGCGCGACCCGGCCCGTCCCGGTCCGCTGCCGCGCGGCCCGGTCGTCGGGAGCGGGGCGCTTGACCGGGGGTTCGAAACCACCCGGCAGGTCATAGCTGGGCAAGGAGGCTGGCTCCGTGGGCGCGGGGCCGGGCAGCGTTGGGCTGGGACTGCCGAGGCCGATGGCGACGGGGTCGTGCGGATCGGGCGGGTCGGCGGCGAATCGCTCCCCGCCCGTCGCGTCGATGTCGGTGGGGGTGAGCAGGTGGATCGGCAGGTCGGTGAGCAGACGGGCCGCCAGCTCATTCATTGGGGTCACGGTGCGCATGCTCAACGAGAACGACCACTCCGCGCAGTGCTCGACCAGATCGTCCCCACGCCAGGTGGCGGCGACGACCCACTGCCCGTCCTCGCGGCGGCGCGAGTCCCAGCGCACCATCGACGGCTCGATCAGGTTGATGCTGAACGAGGCGTCCACGGTCGTGCCGAACTCGACCAGCTGGCCGTCCGGCACCCCGCGCCGCGCGCGGCCACGCCGGGCCTCAGCGGTCACCATGGCCCGTTCGTCCAGCACCGGCCGGGCGAAGACCAGGATGCGGTGCAGCGGGACGTCGGCCTCAGCGGCGATGTCTTCCGGTCGAGCGCCGGCTCGCACCCGGACCTGGATTTCCCGTGGCGAAATGGTCGGCTGCGTTTCCGGCTCGGTGTCGAACAGTCGTGGCAAGTCGGCTCGGACGGCGGCGCGCAGCTCCTCGTTGACGAGCAGGCTGAACTTGTCCTTACCGTCCGTGGTTTCCACCACAAGGTGGTCGCGGTCCTCGCCGGGCCCGACGAAACGGAGCAGACGCATGTTATCGACCTTACGTAGCCGTGGATGAGGATCGCCGCAGCACACGCCGGGCGACGGCGGAACGGGACGTCGCGGGGCCCCTGAGGGGCCGGCGCTGTGAATTGCGCCACGGGGTCAGAGCGCGCAATTAGTGATGTTCCACAACGTAGTCGATGCATGCCGTCAAGGCCGACACATCATCGGGATCGACCGCTGGATACATGCCGATGCGCAGCTGATTGCGGCCCAATGATCGGTACGGGTCGACATCGACGATGCCGTTGTCACGCAGCGTGGCGCGCAGCGCGGCGGCGTCGACGGACGCGGCGAAGTCGATGGTGCCGACCACCGGGCTGCGCGCGGCGGGGTCGGCGACGAACGGGGTGGTGTACGAGGTGGCCTCCGCCCAGCGGTAGAGCCGGCTGGATGACTCGGCGCAACGGTCCGCGACCCAGGCCAGGCCGCCCCGGGCGAGCACCGCCTCGAGCTGGTACGCGAGCAGGAACAGGGTGGCGATGGCGGGGGTGTTGTGGGTCTGGTCCTTGGCCGAGTTGGCCCGGGCGATGGCCAGGCTCAGCGAGGCGGGGATCCACCGGCCACTGGCGGCCAGTTCCTCCACCCGGGCCAGCGCCGCCGGCGAGCACAACGCGACCCACAGCCCGCCGTCGGCGGCGAAGCATTTCTGCGGCGAGAAGTAGTACACGTCGGCTTGGGCGAGGTCCACGGCCATGCCGCCGGCCGCCGAGGTGGCGTCCACCACCATCAGCGCCTCGCCGATGGCCCCGCCCCCGACGGAACCAGGCCCGGCGGACCCGGTTCGGGCGGGGACGTCCCCAGCGGTGCCGTCCCCCGCGGCCCCGCCGTCCGCGACCCGGGCGACCGGCAGCGCGACCCCGGTGGAGGTCTCGTTGTGCGGCCAGGCGTAGACGTCGACGCCGCGCTCGGGCCGCGGCGCCGTCGCCTGGCCCGGCTCGGCGCGCACCACCGTCGGCTCGGCTAGGAACGGCGCGGCGGCGGTGACCGCGGCGAACTTGGCGGAGAACTCGCCGCACACCACGTGCTGCGCCCGCTCGCGGACCAGCCCGAAGGCGGCGGCGTCCCAGAACGCGGTGGCGCCGCCGTTGCCGAGCAGCACCTCATACCCGTCGGGCAGGGCGAACAGTTCGGTGAGCCCGGCCCGGATCCGCCCGACCAGCTCGCGCACTGGAGCGCGCCGATGGCTGGTGCCCATCAGCGCGCTGTCGGTGAGCGCGGCCAGCGCGGCGGGCGGCACCTTCGACGGCCCGGAGCCAAACCGCCCGTCACGCGGCCTGAGCTGTTGCGGAATGGTGACGCGCACGCTGACGCCCGCGGGCTAGCTGATCAGATGAGTGATCGCGTCCCAGCCCTCGACCTCGGACGGCTTGCGCGGCGCCGGCCCGATGTAGCGGGCGGAGGGGCGCACCAGCCGGCCGGTCCGCTTCTGCTCCAGGATGTGCGCGCACCAGCCGGCGGTCCGGGCGCAGGTGAACATCGCCGGCATCATGTGCGGCGGCACCTGGGCGAAATCGAGGATGACCGCGGCCCAGAACTCGACGTTGGTCTCGATCGGCCGGTCCGGGCGCCGCTCGCGCAGCTCGGCCAACGCCGCCTGCTCCAGCGCCGCGGCGGCCTCGTACCGGGTCGCGCCGAGCTCCTTGCAGGTGCGGCGCAGCACGCGCGCGCGGGGGTCCTCGGCGCGATAGACCCGGTGGCCGAAGCCCATCAGGCGCTCGCCGCCGTCGAGGATGTCGCGGACCACCTTGACCGGGTCGCCGGTGCGCTCAGTGGCGGTGATCATGGGCAGCACGCGGGCCGGCGCGCCGCCGTGCAGTGGTCCGCTCATCGCGCCGATCGCGCCGGACAGCGCCGCCGCGACGTCCGCCCCGGTGGAGGCGATCACCCGGGCGGTGAAGGTGGAGGCGTTCATCCCGTGCTCGGCGGCGGATACGAAGTAGGCGTCCACGGCTTTGACGTGGATCGGGTCGGGCTCGCCGTGCCAACGGGTCATGAACCGGTCGACGATCGTCGGGCACTCGTCGATGCGCGACTGCGGCACCGCCGGGTTGCCGATGCCGCGCGCGGACTGCGCGACGTAGGAAAGGCCCATCACGGCGGCGCGGGCCAGTTGGTCACGGGCCTCCTCATCGGTGACGTCCAGCAGCGGCGCGTAGCCCCAGATGGGGGCGAGCATGGCCAGCGCCGCCTGCACGTCCACCCGGACGTCACCGGTGTGCACCGGGATCGGGAATGGGCTGGCCGGGGGCAGCCCGGGCCCGAACTTGCCGTCCACCAGCAAGGCCCAGACGTTGCCGAAGGTGACCTTGCCAACCAGGTCCTCGATGTCCACGCCGCGGTAGCGCAGCGATCCGCCGTCTTTGTCTGGTTCGGCGATCTCGGTTTCGAAGGCGGTGACGCCTTCGAGGCCTGGGCTGTAGTCCGACATGTGTGCTCCCCGATTCGTTGTCGATGTGGCGGCCGGCCATGCGCCTCGTCGCGCAACGCCCGGTGGGGCCTGGGATGGTCTCTAGATGCGAGGATATTACGAGTGACCGTTCTCGTGAGCCAAAGCGCGAGCTGCCGAGGCGGTGAGCGAGGCGGCAATAGATGACAAAGGCGGCGAAGCGGTTGCGTCGTCCGGGCGGCGCTCGCGTGGGCTCGTCGGGTTGCTTCGCCACCACGCGATGGACACCCGGCCGCTGCGGATCGCGCCGTTCCGCCGGCTGCTGACCGGGCAGGGCACCGCTTTCATCGGCTCGATGTTCACCCAGGTCGCGGTGCCGGTGCAGGTTTACGCGATCTCTCACTCTTCGCTGTTAGTCGGTCTGGTCGGCGGCGTCGGACTGGTGCCGATCGTGGTCTTCGGCCTGTGGGGCGGGGCGGTCGCGGACGTGGTGGATCGCCGGGCGCTGTACCTGTGGTCGTCGGTGGGGGCCTGGCTGGTCACCGTCGGGTTGCTCGCGCAGACGCTGGCCGGGATGTCCAGCGTCGGGCTGATGCTGGGTCTGGTGTTCGCGCAGTCCGGGTTGTTCGCGATCTCCTCCTCGACGCGCGGCGCCATCGTGCCCCGGCTGGTGCCGCTGGAGCTGGTGCCGGCGTCCAACGCGCTGTTTCAGACCGTGGGCAATGTCGGCAACGTGGTGGGCCTGCTGGCGGCTGGCGTGTTGGTCGCGTTACCGCACGGGTTCGCCTACGCCTACACCGTGGACGCGGTGCTGTTCTTCGCCGCGCTGTACGCCGGCTTCCGGCTGCCGCCGCTGCCGGCGGAGGGGCCGACCGAGCTGCCCGGGCTGCGCTCGGTGGTGGAGGGGCTGGCGTTCATCTCCCGCCGCCCGGTGTTGGTCATGTCCTTCGGGGTGGACATCGTGGCGATGGTGCTGGCCATGCCGTGGTCGCTGTTCCCGGCGGTCGCGCACGCGCGCTTCCACGGCACGATCGGTCCGCTGTACGCGTCCATCGCGATCGGCGGGCTGCTGGTCGGGTTGACCAGTGGGTGGATCGGCCGGGTGCGCCGCCAAGGCGTGGCGATCACCGCGGCCATCGTCTGCTGGGGCGGGTTCGTCGCGCTGGCCGGACTGGCCCACCAGCTCTGGCTGGTCGTGGTGTTGCTGGCACTGGCCGGCGGGGCCGATCTGATCAGCGCGGTGTTCCGGCAGACGATCCTGCAGAGCTACGCGCCGGACGAGATGCGCGGGCGGATGCAAGGGGTGTTCACCGCCGTCGTGTCCGGTGGCCCGCGGTTGGGCTACCTGCGCGCCGGGGTGGTCGCCTCGGTGGCCGGCACCACGTTCTCCTGGGTCAGCGGCGGGATCGCCTGCATGATCGTGGTGGTGGTCGCCGCGGTGGCGGTGCGGCCGTTCTGGAACTACGACGCGCGAGCTCGTCGCCGTGGGGTGGGCGACGCGGCGGGCGAAGACCCGGGCGAGGACGCGGGCGAAGACCCGGCCCCCGCGACAGCCGAGGGCGCGGCCCCGGTGGTGGCCGAGGCGTGGATAACTGGCGCGGCCACCGCCGACGGGCCGGACGCGGCGGACCGCTAGCGTTTCGTCCGTGGCGCTTTCAGGAAAACAGTTTCCCATTGCGGCCGGCGAGCACCGGGCGACGATCGCCGAGGTCGGCGCGAGTCTGCGGGAGTACACCTTCGCGGGGGAGCCGGTGGTGGCCGGCTATCGCGAGGACGAGTTGATGCCGGCCTGCGACGGAGCGGTGCTGGTGCCGTGGCCGAACCGGGTCCGGCGCGGGCAGTACACCTTCGCCGGGCAGATCTACCAGCTGCCGGTCAGCGGGCCGGTCATCGGCCACGCGCTGCACGGGCTCGCGGTTTATGAGCGTTGGTTCGAGGTCGAGCGGACGCCCTCGTCGGTGACCTTGGGCATCGACCTGGTGCCGCAGCCCGGGTGGCCGTTCGAGGTGCGGGTGGAGGTGGCCTACGCGATGGACGCGACGTCCGGGCTGACCATCACCGCCTCGGCGGTCAACACTGGCTCGGTCGCCGCGCCGTTCGGCGCGGGCTTCCACTCGTATTTCTCGCTGCGCGGGCACCCGCTGACCGACGCGGTGGTGCAGGTGCCGGCCGCGCGGCGGCTGGTGGTGGACGACCGGCAGATACCGGTGGCCGACCGCCCGGTGGCGGGGACGTTCGACCTGCGCGCCGGACGCAAGCTGGGCGTGGACCGATTCGACGACGGGTTCACCGAGCTGACCTACGTCGACGGCCGCGGGACGGCGCGGGTGTCCACTCCGTCCGGCGGGGCCGAGATCTGGTTCGACGAGGCATACCGGTGCGTGACGGTGTTCACCATCGAGGATCTGGTGCGCGGCATCCCGGCGGTCGCCATCGAGCCGCAGACCTGCGTGCCGAACGCTTACAACAGCGGGGACGGGCTGATCGTGCTGCGGCCCGGCGACACCTGGACCGGCAGCTACGGCATCGCCCCGCTGAGCTGACCATTCGGTGATGATCTCGGGAAAAGCGCAAGAATCTTGCGCGAATCCCGAGATCATCACGCGGTGGGGGCTTCGCGTCGGCTCGCGAGTGGCGCGCCCCGGCCGCCTCGGCCCGCGCCGGTTCGCGTCGGCTCTCCGGCCGGTCAGCGTCGGGTGAGCGAGCGTCCGCCGAAGACCCGGGCCAGCAGGTAGATCGCGAAGCTGATGCCGGTTATCCACACGCTCGCCTTGATGTTGCCGAACTGCAGGCTGGCGGCCAGCCCGCCCACTGCGGCGAGCAGCGCGAACGCCACCGACAGCGCGGTCACCGCCGCCGGCCGGGCGGTCAGCCGGACCGCCGCCGCCCCGGGGGTGATCGCCAGACTCAGCACCAGCAGCGTGCCGACGATCTGCGCCGCCTCGGTGACGGTGAGCGCGAGCAGCACCAGGAACACCAGCCCGAGCAGCCCGCCGGGAACCCCGCGCGCCGCCGCCACTTGCGGGTCCACGGAGGCGAACTGCAGCGGCCGGTAGATCACCACCAGGGTGGCCAGGACCAGCGCGGCGACCACCAGCATCAGCACGATCTGCCCCCAGCTGACCCCGAAGATCTGCCCGAACAAGATGTTGACGGCGTTGCCGGCGAAACCGTGGTAGCGGCTGAGCAACAGCACGCCAACGCCCATCCCGAACGCCAGCACCACGCCGATGACGGTGTCCAGCTGGCGCTCGGTGCGGCCCAGCACGGCGATCACCCCGGCGACCACGAGCCCGCCGGCGAGCGCCCCGGCGACGGCGTTGTCGGCGATGAGCAGGCCGGCGGCCGCGCCGGTGAACGCCAGCTCGGCGGTGCCGTGCACCGCGAACGCCGCCCGCCGGGTGATGACGAATGGGCTGATCAGCCCGCAGATCGCGCCGACCAGCGCCCCGGCGATCAACGCGTGCTGCACGAAGTCGTAGCGCAAGTAGTCGGTGAACCCCATCAGGACACCCGCTCGTCGCGGTGGCCGATGTGCTCGGCGGGGTTGCCGGCCTCGTCGAAACAGTCGTCCAAGTGGTGGCCGGCCGCTCCGAGCGCGGCGTCGTGGTGGTGGCCGGCGTCGGCGGCGTCCGGCGCGCCGACCACCACCACGCGACCGCGCACCCGCAGCACATCCACCTCGGTGCCGTACAGCGCGGACAGCCGCTCGCTGGTCAGCACCTCGTCCGGGGCACCGACGGCCCACCGGCCGCCGACCAGGTAGAGCACCCGGTCGGTCATCGGCAGGATCGGGTTGATCTCGTGGGTGACGAACAGCACCGACGTCCCGGCGGTGCGCCGACGGCGGTCGATCAGCGCGCTGACCGCCTGCTGGTGGCGCAGGTCCAGGCTCAGCAGCGGCTCATCGCACAGCAGCACGGCCGGATCGGATAGCAGCGCCTGGGCGATGCGCAGCCGCTGCTGCTCGCCCCCGGACAAGGCCCCGACGGGCGCGTCGGCGAATGCCGACGCGCCGACCGCCGCGATCGCCCGCTCGACCCGATCGCGCGTGTCGCGCCGATCCCGGGGGCGCGTCGCCAGGCCATAGCGGTGCCCGTCCAGGCCCAACCGGACCAGGTCCCGGCCGCGAATGGGCAGGTCCCGGTCGAAGCCCCGCTGCTGGGGCACGTAGCCGATGGCCGCCGCGCCCCGGCCGGGGGGGCGCCCGCACACCTCGGCCCGGCCGGCGGACAGCCGCGTGAGGCCGAGCAGGACGCGCAGCAGGCTCGTTTTCCCGCTGCCATTGGGGCCGAGGACGGCGAGGAACTCGCCGGGTGCGACATCCAGATCCAGGTCGGCCCACAGGGCGCGCGCGCCGTAGCGCAGCGTCGCCCCGCGCAGCCGCACCGCGGACGGGCCGCGCGCGAGCGCCGGGCCCGTGTCGGGGCCGACGGGAGTGCCCGACCCCGGGTCAGTCGCCGGACCCGCGTCGGGGCCGGCGGAAGGGCCCGCCGCCGGGTCAGGCGCCGGGCTCGCCACGGCGCCCGGCAAGGCACCCGCCGCGCGGTCAGCCAAGTGGCCCGCCCCAGGTTCAGGCATCACAGGGGCACCCGCCGTGGTGGCTCACCGGACCGCCCAGCGCGGTCAACAGCGCGGTCGCTTGTGCGGCCTGCCAGCTTTGGATGTCGGAGAAGGAGGGCGGCAGGGTCTCGGTGACCTCGACCACCGGCACTCCGTCGCGCTGCGCGAGCTGGCGCAGCTGGGCGGTCGCGGGGCTCGCCGCCTGCGTGTTGTACAGCAGCGCGGCCACGGTGTGCTTGGCGAGCGCGTCGCGGAACGCGACCTCGTCGCGCGGGCTGGGGTCGACTCCGTCCTCGATGGCTCGTGCGAACGACTCCGGCACGCCCAGGCGCAAGCCGGCGGCCTGCGCCAGATAGCCGGGCACCCGTTCGGTGTAGGCGACGGCGAGGCCCGCGTAGCCCGCGTTGATCTTCGCGATCACGGTGCTGACCGACACGTAGGCGGACTGGAAGGCGCGCAGGTTCGCCACGTACGCGGCGGCGCCGGCCGGATCGATGCCGGCCAGCCGCGCCTCGATCGCGCGCGCCGTGGCCAACACATAGCTCGGGTAATACCAAAGGTGCGGGTTGTCGCTGGTGGGGCGCGCGACGTCGGCGGCGGTGAGCACCACCCGGTCGGGCCGGGGGCTGGCGGCGAGCAGCTTGCTGGCGAACTCGTCGTAGCCGAGCCCATTGAGGATCACGAGCGCGGCGTCGGCGAGGGCCGCCGCGGCGCCCACTGAGGTCTCGTACTCGTGCGGGTCCACGTTTGGATCGCTGATGATCGAAGTGACCGAAACGCGATCGCCGCCGATCTGCCGGGCCACGTCGCCCCAGACGTTGACGCTGGCCACCACCCGGATCGCGCCGTGGCCCACGGTCGCGGCCGGGCCGCCCGGCAGTCCGTTTCCGGCCGACGGATCGGACACGGAGGCGCAGCCAGCCACTAGCGCCACGCCGAGCAGCGTGATCGCACCGGTCAACAGCTCCCCGGCCCGGGCGCGCCGCGGGCGCGGGAGCACACCGCTCCCGGCCGTCACACGCGCGGCCCCGACCATTCGTTCATCATAATGGAAATGAGAACTGTTCCCAATAGTGGCGGCCAGCTGGTTTCCCGCCACCGTCCGGCGCGGTTGGCCAGCTAGCGCGTGATCCCGCTCGCGACCATCGGGACACGGTGGGCTCGCACTACACCGCCAGGACGTCCAGTGGGCGATGCGCCCGCGCCATGGCCTCGAAGTCGCCGTCTTGGGTGACCACGGGAAGGCCGAGATCGATGGCGGTGGCGGCGATCAGCGCATCGGTCAGCTTCACCGTCTTGGTGATGCCCGCCGCCGCGCAATCGGCCACCAACCGTGCCCACGCGCCCATCACCGACTCGGTCACCGGGACCGGATCAGCGGTGCGCGCCAGCGCCAAGGTGTCGCCGCGTCGCGCTCTGGTGGCGGAATCGCTGGCGCGCAACACGCCGAGTTCCAGCTCGCCGATGGTCACCACGGACACCGCGACTCGGGACGGCAAGTCACCCAAGGGACGCCCGGATTCTCCTGCGATGAACACCGATGTGTCCAACAGCCCGGCGGGCGCGCGCGGCTGACCGGCGGTCACGCGAGCGCCTCGTCGAGCGTCTGCCCAGCGAGGTTCGCCAGGTCACAGGTCAACCCGGCGTCGGCGTCGCGGGTGGTGAGCGCGGCTTGCAACGTTGCCCCGGACAGCCACCGGGTGCGTCGGCCGTGGGGGACTATGTCGGCGACCGGCTCACCGCGCACGGTCAGTTCCACGTGTTCGCCCGTTTGCACCGCGGCAATCACCGAAGCGGTGGTGTTGCGCAGCTCGCGAGTGCCCACTCTCATGTGCTACACGATAGCATGTGGTTGGAGTGAGAACCGAACGAGCCAGAGGGGTTAGCCAGTCCTTGTCCGGGGTGGGCTCGCCCGCGGCGAACCCAGGGCGCCCGCGACCGCTACCGGCACCCGCACGAGTCACGGTGATGGAACGTGGTTGGCACCACCACGGTCCGGGGGCGTCGAGTCGGTTTCTCGATCCGAGCCAGTAGCAGGTCCACGGTGGCGGCGGCCAGACGTGCCGCGTCCTGGGCCATGGCGGTGAGCCGGGGGGCGAACAGGTCCGCCCATTCGAAGTCGTCGTACCCGACCAGGGCGAGGTCGTTGGGCACGCTGAGCCCGCATTGGCGGATGGCCCGCATGGTGGCGATGGTCATCTGGTTGTTGGAGACCACGAAGGCCGTGGCTGGCTGGGACCCCCGCAGGTGGTTCAGGATGCGTTGTTCGGTGATGCCCTCATCGGATTCCCCGGCGATGACCAGCTCTGGGTCGGCGTCCAGGCCCAACTCGACGACGGCTCGCTGGTACCCAGCCAGTCGGTCCACTGATGACATGGAGGTCAGCGCGCCTTGCACATAGGCGACGCGTCGGTGTCCCAGCGCGGCGAGGTGGGCGGTCAGCTCCGCGATGGGTCGCGTGCATTCGGAGAAGACCTGATCGGCTCGTTGCGGTGAGCGCCGATCCAGGAAGACGATCGGGAAGTGCTCGTCGAGCAGCGCTTGGAAGCTTGCGATCAGCCCCTGATGGCCTTCCAGCGGGCTGACGATGAGCCCGCTGACCTGCCGGCTCAGCAGTCGGTCCAGGACCTCGTTCTCCACCTCCGGGTCATCGTTGGTGTCGGTGAGCACCATGGTGAACCCAGCCCGGCGGAGCCGGCGCTCGATGTCGCGCACCAGATCCGCGAAGTACGGGTTGGTCACCACCGACATCGCCACGCCGATCGTGTCGGTGGACTGTGTTGCCAACGCGCGCGCGGTGAGATTGTGCCGGTACCCGGTGGACGCGAGCGCCGCGCGCACTTGCGCCTCGGTCTGCGGGGCCACTTTTCGGGTTCCGTTGATGACGTGCGAAACGGTCGTGGCGGAGACGCCCGCGACCAACGCGACCTCGGCCATGGTTGCCACGGACGCTAAGCCTCCTCGTGTGTCTCGACGGTCTGGACCATGATCTTCGACCGGCACCTCTGAGCATCAACATAACGGTTCGGACAAGCTTTCCGCAAGCGCTTGCGCAAGCGCTTGGCAGCTGTTACTTTTTCGTCATCAAAGGGTCCGCAAGCGCTTGCGGACCACCCGTGAACGATCCTGTGCGGGGCGCCACACGCCGATCTGCCGCGGCAGTCCGGCGGCTGTCACTGGGCGAACCGCCGCCACTCGCAACATCCAGACCGACCAATGATCAGGAGGCACGACATGAAAAGACTCGTCCGAGTGACGCTCGCGGCGACTGTTGCCGGCGCGATCGCGCTCAGCCTCGTCGCGTGCGGCAGCTCGTCGAACAAGGGCGGCGGCGCCGCGACGACCAACGGCGCGGGAACGGCAGCCAACAGCGCCAACGGCGGGACTGGCGGCGCCAGCCAGCCGGGAGGCGCCAACTCGAGCGATAGCGCCAAGGCGTTGACCATCGGATTCGTCCCGGGCATTGCCTCGGACCCCTTCTTCCTGGCCATGAAGCTGGGGGCGCAGGCCGAGGCGGACAAGCTCGGCGTCAAACTGCTGTGGCAAGGCGCGGCCAACGAATACTCACCGCAATCGCAACTGCCGTTCGTCAACACGCTGCTCGCCCAGCACGTGGACGGATTGGCGCTGGTGCCAACCGATCCGGACGCTCTGCAACCGAGCGTCGACAAGGCGAAATCGCTGAACATCCCGGTGGTCACGGTGGACACCACCGTCACTGATAAGAGCTACCTGACCTCCGCGATCACCGGTGACAGCGAGAACGGTGGCAAACTCGCGGCCCAGACGCTGGCCGAGCAGATCGGTGACGCGGGGCAGGTGTTCATCATTTCTGGATCCCCAACCGCGACCACCGACGTGCTGCGGGCGAAAGGGTTCTCCGAGGAGCTGAAGAACCACCCGAACATCCAGCTGGTGGGCACGGAGTACGCCAACAGCCAGCCCGCCAAGGCCACCTCGGCGGTGAACACCGCGCTGCTCAAGTACCCGAACCTCAAAGGCATCTTCGCGGTTGACGGGACCGCCGGCACCGGCGCCGTCGCGGCGCTGCGGAACTCCGGGAAGGTCGGCAAAGTCAACTTGATCGGGTACGACGCGTACTCCACCGAGATCGCTGACTTGCAATCCGGTGTGTTCAGCGCGCTTATCGCCCAGCAGCCCGGCAAGGAGGCTCAGCTAGCCATCGACTATCTGGTCGCCACGCTGCGCGGCGAAGACACCTCGGGTATCCAGAAAGATGTGGTTCTGCCGAACATCGTCATCACGAAGGCGAACTACGCGCAAACCAAGCAGTATGAGTACCCGACCAGTTGAGTCACCGCTGCGTCAGGGTCCGCCGCCGGTTTCGGATTCGTCCCACCCGGTGGCGGACCCTGATCACCGACGGGGCGGGGTGCGCGCCGCCCTGCTTCGACAAGACGTGATCCTGTTGGTGGTGTTCGCGGCGATGGTCGCGTTCTTCACCGGCATGAATTCGGCATTCCTGACCGCGTTCTCGATCGCGAACATCTTGCAGGACTGGGCCCCGGTCATGCTGCTGGCGATTGGTGAGACTTTCGTCATAGTCACCGCTGGGATCGACCTGTCCGTCGGATCGAACCTCGGCCTCACCGGCGTCGTGTGCGCGCTGACCATGCGTCATATGCATGCGGCCGGTGATGCCGCGGCACTGTCCATCTTGGTGGGCATCGTGGCCGCGCTGGCTACCGGCGCCCTGGTCGGCCTGGTCAACGGATTGTTGATCACCAAGATCAAGTTGGCTCCGTTCATCGCCACCCTGGCGACTATGGGCGCCGCCGCCGGAATCACCTTGGTGGTCACCAATGGGGTGCAGATCGCGGGTGGGCCCCGTCAAGTGATCACGATTGGGAACACCACCTACCTGCGGGTGCTCACCGTGCCGCTGATCGCGGTGTTCGTCGTCTTGCTGGTGGCCTGGGCGGTCTTGGCTGGCACCCGGTTCGGGCGATGGACCTACGGGATCGGATCCAACGAGTTCGCCTCGCGCGGCGCGGGTATCGACGTGCGCCGGCACCTGCTCAAGGTGTATTTGCTGTCCGGGGCGCTGGCGGGACTCGCCGGGGTATTCGTCTATTTTCGGCTGGGTTCCGGCTCGCCGACCTCCGGGCAGGGGCAGGAATTGGCGGCCATCGCCGCTGCGGTCATCGGTGGCACGAGCCTGTTCGGGGGGAGCGGTCGAATGTCCGGCACCGTGCTTGGCGCGCTGATCACCACCTCGGTGTTGAGCGGACTGATTCTGATCGGGGTCGAACCGAACTGGCAACAGGTGGTGATCGGGGCATTGATCGCGGTCGCGGTCGGTGTGCAAGGCATAAACATAGGCAGAGCGCGAAAGGGGGCCCGCGATGGCTGAGCCGTGCGTCTATGACGCCCGGGCGATAACCAAGTCGTATGGCAATGTCCTGGCTCTGGACGAGGTGGACTTCCAGGTGCGCGGCGGGGAAATCGTGGGTCTGGTCGGCGACAACGGCGCCGGCAAATCGACATTGGTCAAAGTCTTGTCGGGTATTCACCCGGCGGACCACGGAGAATTGTCGCTCGACGGCGAACCGGTGGTTTGGCATTCCCCACAGGCCGCGTTGCAAGCCGGTATCGAAACGCTCTACCAGGACTCTGGGCTGTGCGCGGATCTCACTATCGACGGCAATGTGTTCCTCGGACGCGAGAAGCTCCGGCGGGGGCTGCTCGGCCGGCTCGGCTTCCTGGACAATCGCGCCATGCGTCAGAGCGCGCGGGAGGAACTGGAGCGTGCTGGCATCGGGGTGGCCGGGGTGCGGCGTACGGTTAACGAACTGTCCGGCGGGCAACGGCAGGCGGTGGCGATCGGGCGCGCCGTGGCCTGGGCCCGCAAAATCATCGTGTTGGACGAGCCCACCAACCATCTGGGCGCCCGGCAGTCCGAGGAGGTGCTGCGCGTCATGCGGGTGGCCCGCGAGCGCGGCCTCGGCGTGGTGTTCATCTCGCACACCCTCCCGCATGTGCTGCGCGTCACCGACCGGATTGTCGTGCTGCGACTCGGCCGGGTCGTCGCGAATGCGCCGACGGCGGAGTTCACGCCTGATTCCTTGCTTGGTGTCATCACCGGATTGGCGACTGTCGAATGATCAACCTCAATAACGCCGCGCTGCCGACGCTCGCCGCCGAGCTTCCGGTGCCGACATACGACCGCATGAGACAACGCGCGGGCATTGTGCATGTCGGCGTCAGCCACTTCCACCGGGCGCATCAGGCGATGTATGTCGACAAGCTCATGCGGGCCGGGCTGGCTGACGACTGGGCGATCTGCGGTGTCGGCGTGCGCGCGGGCGGCTCGCCTAGTCGGGCCGCGCTGGCGGCCCAGGACAACCTCTACACGCTGACCGTCAAAGCGCCGGACGGCGCCAAGCACGACACCGTCATCGGCGCGCTGCACGACTATTTGTACGCGCCGGACAATCCGCGGCGCGTGGTCGACAAGCTCGCCGACCCGGACACGCGCATCGTCAGCCTGACGATCAGCGAGGGCGGCTACGACACCAACGACGTGACCGGAGAGTTTCTTGGAGCTTCGCCCGAAGTGCGGGCGGACCTGCGCGCCGTGGCGCCGAACCGCTCCGTCTTCGGCCTCCTTTTCCAGGCGGCCGAACTCCGCCGGAAGAACGCCGCCGGCGGGTTGACGATTCTCTCCTGCGACAACAATCTGGGCAATGGCGCGGTGGCTCGGGCGGCTTTCCTGGGATTCGCCGAAGCGCGTGAGCCGGGGCTCGCGGCCTGGATGGCGCGCGAGTTCACCTTCCCGAACAGCATGGTCGATCGGCTCACCCCGCAAACCGTGCCCGCCGACATCGAACACCTGGAACAGGCGCACGGGTATCACGACGGCGCGCCGGTCACTTGCGAGCCGTTCACACAGTGGGTGATTGAGGACGATTTCGCGGCCGGCCGGCCGCCGTGGCAAGAAGCCGGCGTCGAGCTGGTCGCCGACGTGAAGCCGTTCGAGACCGCCAAACTGCGACTGGCCAACGGCGCCCATCAGACGTTGGGCTATTTCGGCTACCTGCTCGGGTACCACCACGTGCACGAGGCGCTCGGCGATCCGGACATCCGCGCGCTGGTGTTCCGCTACCACGACGAGGAAGCGCTGCCGACGCTGCGCCCGATTCCCGGCACCGACCTGCGCGACTACGGGCGCAGCATCGTGGCGCGCTACTCCAGCCCAGGTGTCAAGGACCCGTTGCCGCGGATCTGCGCGTACACGACCGACCGGATTCCCAAGTTCCTGTTGCCGGTCGCGCGGGAACGGCTCGCCGCGGGCGGCCGGGCACCGATCTGCGCGGCGGTCCTCGCCTCCTGGGCGCGCTGGGCTCAGGGCGTCGATGAGCATGGCCAGCCGATCGAGGTCATCGATCCGCTCCGGGAGGAAATCATGGCCGCAGCGCGCGCGAGCCGCACCGCCCCGGAATCGTTCCTGGCCGATCGCAAGGTGTTCGGCGATCTCGGCGAGTCAGCCGAGTTCGTGGCGGACTTCGCCGACGCCCTGACGGCGATCCAGGCCGACGGGGCGCGATCGGCGCTGCGCCAGCTGATGGCCCGCTCTCCCGACCAATAGCCAAGCGGGACCAGTCAGCGCGATGAGGGGGCGCAGGCGGCGCACACGCCGAACACCTCGACGGTGTGATCGACGTCGGTGAAGCCGTAGCGCTGCGCCATCGTGGCGGCCCACTGCTCGACCGCGCGGCCCTCGATCTCCTCGGCCCGGCCGCACTTTCGGCACACCAGGTGGTGGTGATGGTTGCTGGCCGCGTCGCCGCAGAATCGGTAGGTCGTCTCCCCGTCCGGGGTGTGGATGACGTCCGCCAGCCCGTCATCGGCGAAGCCCTGCAAGTGCCGATAGACCGTGGACAAGCCGACCGGAATGCCGCGCGCGCGCAGCGCGGCGTACACGTCCTGGGCGCTGCGGAACCCACCGGCTGTCCGCAGCGCGTCGCGGACCGCGTCGCCCTGCCGGGTCGATCGTTGCCGCGCCTGCTCCGCCACGAGCCCACCATAGTGCGGGCGCGCGCATCACCTATTAGCCCGCTGCGGGCCGATGACCCCCGCGATGCCGACGATCAGGAACCCGGCCAGGCTGGCGTACAGGCCCAGCCACGCGTTGGTGAAAATGTGTCCGTTTGACAGCGCTTGATCGTTCAGCGCCAGCAAGATGCCCGCGATGCCGGCGGCGCCGACCAGCGGCGTGAGCACCCGGAACGCGGTGGCGGTGGGGCTGGGCAGGTTGGCGATGATCGCGAAGGCGATCACCGCGCCCAGCAGCACCCAGTCGAGCCAGCCGAAAAATGCCTTCGGGAAACCGGAAGGAAAGCCGGGCAAGTGAACAATGCTGCGGAGGTCACTGAGCTTGGCGTGCTGGCTTTCTGAGGCCTTGTACCACTCGAGCGCGGTGTAGCCGAGCACTAGCGCGATCGCGCCGACGGCGGTCAACACCAGTCCGACCACTCCTGCCTGCCCCCGGCCCGCTCTGGTGGCTGGCGAGGGGTAGGACATCGGCTGCGCTTGGGTCGCTGGGGGGTAGCTCATTGGGGGCGGCCCATACCCGGACGGCCCGTACGCGGGTGGCGCGTACGGCGCCTGGGTGGGTGGAGCCAAAGGTGGCGGAGGCGCCGGCGCGTGTCTCGGGGCTGGTGGCGGCGGTTGGTAGGTGGCCACCGGCGGCGCGGCGGGTGCCGGCGGTGGAGCCGGGGACGTGGCTTGGAAGCCGACCAGGTCGGACCGCCGGGTCGTCCGGTCGTCGATCATCTCTGCTGAGGCTGGCGCCATTTGGGGCGCTTCGGGTTGGCGAGCGCCGCAACGGGAGCAGAAATGTGTCCCGAGCGGCAACTCGGCGCCACACTGACCACAAGCCATGGCTGGCCCCCTGGTTTCTGTTTTCGCCCACGATGGAGTCGTTGACCCTGTTGCGCCAGATTGCCGCTGGCCGCCCATACCGGTCAACAACCGGCGCTCCGGGGCGACGATACTCGGCGACATGCCGGCCGGCGCGACGGTGCCTCCCGTCCCCGGGCGGACTGCGACGCTGAGCGCGGGTTGTCCAAAGCACCGATCGTCCAATACGCTCATAAGACTTCACTGGGCGTCTGATCCGGGGCCACTGGCACCGGTGCGAGGGGAGCTTCAAGTGACATCGGCAAAGATCCGCGCCAGGGTGACGGCCGTGATCGCCGTCGCCATGTTGTTTCTGACCGGCTGCGCGAACGCGGTCTCTGGTTCCGGCGAGGTGGCTCCACTGGCCCCCGACGCGCACCTGAACGTGGTGGGGGCCGGCAGCGATCCGTTCGACCAGGTGGTGGAGAACTCCATCAATGATGTGATCGACTTCTGGCAGCTGAGCTATCCGACGGTTTCGGACGGCAAAACGTTCCCAAAGCTCGAAGGGAAGCTGTACTCGGTGGACGGCGCGGTGGAACGCACCGCCGCCGACCTGGAGAACGCCTGCCTGCACCAAGAGGCCGACGCCGTGGTCGACAACGCTTTCTACTGTCAGCTGGACGACTCGGTGGCCTGGGATCGCGCGCAGCGTCATCTGGTGCCTATGTTGGCTGCCAAATACGGCGACTTCCTGGCGACGATGGTCTTCGCGCACGAGTTCGGGCATGTGGTGCAGAAACGTCTGGGTTTGTTCGACAAGACGAACATCTCGTCCATATCGTTGGAGACGCAGGCCGACTGCGCCGCCGGCGCGTTCGTCGGCTGGGCGATGCGGCTGCAGGCGCCGCACTTCCACCCGACCGTCGACGAGGT
>Ga0123357_10001745_pt1 | contig 23496 bp, 15 predicted proteins | sample TergutEmb28metaG_FD_89873 | JGI IMG/M metagenome (GOLD analysis project Ga0123357, IMG submission 89873) | Embiratermes neotenicus P4 segment gut microbial communities from Petit-Saut dam, French Guiana - Emb289 P4 | ecosystem: Host-associated > Arthropoda: Insects > Digestive system > Gut ... | reverse complement strand
CGCGAAATCGATTCGTCGGTTGGGCGCTGCGCTCCGTGCTCAAAGGCCTCAAAGCCTGTTCCGCCCGGTGCTCGCGCTCCGCCCTAGCCTCGATTCGCTCGCGACGGCTGTCGAACTCGCTCTGGGCGGCGTGCGCGACGAGGCGCGCGGGCGATCGTTCAGCAGCCAAGCCGCTTTCAAGTTGACGCGAGGTCGAGGCGGGGCCGAGCAGCGGACCGGAACAGCCTGCTGGCTTTGAGGACCGCAGCGCAGGCCCCAACGATGAGATCGCGGCAAATCGAAAGCGGCCTAGAAAGAGATGCATCGGGCGCGGGTACGGCCGAAAAAAAAAGGGCGCAACAGAGCTGCCCTCAGTAGCCGAGGTTCGCGTCGTAGGTCAATCGCGGTCCGGCGTGAAGGGCGAAAGCGCGCCCCCGGTTTCACTCCAGTGTTGACAGCTACGCAGGAGCACAATTGTACTCTTGATGGGAGTACACAGCGACGAGGCCATGATGCAACAGGTGCGGGCATCGTGCCCGCAGCCAAAAAGCAAAACGGCGACCCTCTTTCGGAGAGTCGCCGCTTCGCCTTTCGGTTCACGAGACTGGAAGGCGGCTACTCCTCGCCCTTGTCGTCGTCCTTCTTCACCAGCTTGTCACCGAGCTTCTGCTTGATGAGTTCGCCGATGGACGTTGCGCGCGGGGCCTCCTCGCCCTTCTTCGGTGCAACCGACACCCGCTGCTTCTCTGCTTTCGCCGCGATGGCCACGCCCTCGCCAATTCGCATCGACAGCGTCAGTCGGCGATCTTGCGAGTCGACATTGGCGATCTCCGCGCGAATCTCGTCGCCGATTTCGTACGGCTTCACCGCGTCCGTCTCGTCCTTGCGTTCGACGAGTTCGTTCGTGGGGATGAGACCTTCGACGCCCTCACGAATGCGAACGAAGACGCCGTAGTCGACGAGGGAAACGACCTTCGTGTCCACCACCTTGCCGGGCGGCAGCTCATTGAAGATATTCGGCCAGGGATCATCCCAGAGCTGCTTGATACCGAGTGAGACCTTCTTCTCGTCGTGATTGATGGAGAGAATGATCGCCTCGACGTCATCGCCCTTATGGTGGAGATCGGCGGGGTTATTGACCTTCGCCGTCCACGACAAGTCGCTCTTGTGAACCATGCCGTCGACACCTTCTTCGATGCCGATGAAGACGCCGTAGTCCGTAATGCTGCGGACCTTGCCGCCGATTTTATCGCCGGGCGAGTACTTCTCCGTGAAGATCGTCCAGGGATCGGGCTCGAGCTGCTTGAGACCGAGCGAGATGCGCTTGGACTTCGCGTCGACTTCGAGAACCTGGCAGTCGAGTTCCTGACCGACTTCGAGCAGCTTCGACGGATGCTTGACCTTCTTGGTCCAGCTCATCTCGCTGACGTGAATGAGGCCTTCGACACCCGGCTCGAGCTCGACGAACGCGCCGTAGTCGGTAATCGACATGACCTTGCCGTGGACCTTCTTGCCCGGCGGGAATGCCTCTTCGGCATGGCTCCAGGGATCTTCCTGAGTCTGCTTGAGGCCGAGGCTGACGCGCTCGGTTTCGGGGTTGTACTTGAGCACCTTGACGGTGACTTCGTCGCCCACCTTGAAGAGTTCTTCGGGGTGGTTGACGCGGCCCCACGACATATCCGTAATATGAAGTAGGCCGTCGATACCGCCGAGATCGACGAACGCGCCGTACTCGGTAATGTTCTTGATGACGCCGTGAACGACCTTGCCCTCCTCGAGAGTTTCGAGGGTCTTGGTCTTCTGCTCGTCGCGCTCTTTTTCGAGCAGAACGCGGCGCGAAAGAACGATATTGCCACGTTTCTTATTAAACTTGATGACCTTGAATTGATAAGTTTGCCCAATCAATTTGTCCAAATTGCGAATTGGGCGGAGGTCCACCTGCGACCCGGGAAGGAATGCCTTGACGCCACCTTTGATGGTGACCGACAAGCCACCCTTGACGCGCTGGCTGATGGTGCCCTCGATGAGCTCGTCGCGTTCGCACGCGCCCGAGATCTCATCCCACACCTTCATCTTGTCCGCCTTCTCTTTCGAGAGCGTGACGAGGCCGTCGTCGTTCTCGCGGCTCTCGATATAGACGTCGATCCGATCGCCCGCTTTCACGGTCACGGTGCCGTCTGCACTCGTAAACTCGGCGAGGCCAATCATGCCCTCGCTCTTGCCGCCGATGTCGATGATGACGTTGTCGCGCTGGACGGCGACGACTGTGCCTTGGACGATTTCGCCCTCTTTGCCGAACTCGCCGCCGGAGACCGACGCTTCGAAAAGAGCAGCGAAGGAATCCATTCCTCCTTGCTCGGACTTGACGGTTTCAGTGGTCATTGGTCGTGGGTTAGCCTCGTGTCACCCTTTGCTCATGAAGAGCTGAAGGGGCCTTTCTCCCGTGCGCTCGTGCCTTGGCCGCGTAGTCGCACCAAGGCAAAAACTTGGGGACGCGCCCATTACCTCACGGAGTCTCATATGTCAAAGCGAACGCCTTTGCTAACCTGATGCGCTGCGCGATGCCTGCGGTAGCTGCGCACGTAGAGTAGCCCCATCCGCTCGCTGCGCTGCCTTGTCATGTGCTCGTCGGCGCGCAAGGCACGCCTCCTGCGAGGCTCACGCGGCAGGCGCCGTTCCCTGTGGACCCCACACAACGTCGTCATCTGCATCGAGGGCGACGAGCGGGGTGTCTTTCGGGCACTTGAAATCCAATGCGACACCTACGCCATTTGCTGCGGCCATGCTCGGCTCGAAAGCATCGACGGTGGCTCTGTCGATCTGGATGCTCTGGATGCGCCCCCATCGCGCGCCGGTAGTAACGACGAGCACGAAGACGGGCTGGCCGACGAAGATTCCCTGCGCCGGCTTCTCGACTACCACAATCGTCCCGTTCTTATGGGGGCCGTCACCGTGGCGTTGCGTGAGTTGGACACTCTTGGCAGATGCCGCGTGATGGTTCTGGAGATAGCGACTGATGGTGTGCGCGAAGACGGATCTCGAAAACGCCTCAATGAAGCCGAGCGCGTCGTTCATCCCGTCCACTCCAGGCAGGTCATCAGGGTTTCCCCCACGATGCGCAATTTGGTTCCGACGTTCGACGATGTCGTTGATGCGTTCCTCTACTGTCGTTGCTGGTACGCCGTCCCGCGGGTCAATGTCCAACTCCTTCGCCTGGCAATACCACTCGAGAAGCGCGTCTGATTGGCGAACGCGTTTGCAGATGTGCTCGATGCCGACTGCCGCAAAGAGCTTATTGATTTCGTCGACGCGCAAGTTCAAGTCGTGCGCAACTACCGCGTTCTTGTTCAGCGTGTACGGTCTGATGCCGTTCAGGCATTCGAACAGGTTTTTCACGATATCGAGCTCGGTCAGACCGACGTAGCGCCCTTCTCCGATATGTCCGCGTGACAGCATCTCCGCCGTCTTAGAGAGATGCTTTTTCACGAGTTTTTCTGGAAGCTCGGTGTACTGAAGGCGACCGGACTCGATGACTGCGAATGCGGCGACCAAGTTCTCGATGAATTTCTCGAACGATGTGTACAAGGCGACAGCGAATGCGGCGTAGTCAAATCGACGTCTGACCGATACGTACTGGCGCACCAGGGAGTTTTGGTGTCCTTCGAGCGCCAAGTTCACGGGATCGATCGACTCCACCAGTGCCTTCAGATCAGCCAACTCTTTCGTGAACTCATCCAACGTGGAACGCACCGGCAGACTCCGTCGCGATCAGAGCTTCTTTGTCTTTGCGATCGCGGCAGCAAAGGTCTCACTCACGCAACGGTTGCGGTCCTGGGAGTCCTTGAAGTTCGTGCGACGACCGGAGAAAAGCGCATGGTTCCTCGCGTACATCGCCTTCAGCTCTTCGCGGAGCACGGCCTTCTTTGTTACGAGCTTGGCGTGGTGAGGCACCACGTTCGGGCTGTTTGCGGCGAACATGAGCGGGTCGTAGACGATTTTTGTCGGTCGTCGCTTCGAAGGATCGAGCACGGTGAACGCTTCGTCCTCAAGCACGTCCCAGAGGAAGTCGACGGCCGCCTCGAACATTCTGCGGTACGTCGCCAGGCCATCCTCCGGGAACTTGTTTCCGGCCAAGATGAATTGGTCGAGGAACTCCGAAATCTTGTTCAGCCCCGCCTTGAACTCGCCGATCTTCCGGTAGGCGAAGAATCTCAGCACGAGCTCCACGTCTCCCATCTTCTCGAACATATGTGAACCGGCCGTCGTCGACTCGTCGATGATCTCGTCCGCCTCTTCGTCGGCGTCCTTCTCCTCTGGCTTGGGGTCGAGAGGGATACCCCACATACGTCGGAACTTCTCGTTCTCCGAGAGCTCGAGGCACAGCCTGTTCAACGGGCCGTTGTAGACTGCGTTGCGCGTCTCCTGTTTAGCGAGCTTCACGCCGCCCGAGTTTAGGCGCTCGAAGACCATCTTTTTGAGCATCGCGGCTTGCTCTTCGCTGGCCGCCGTCTCCTTGAGGAGAATGATCGACGAGATGTACCGGCGATCGATGCCCTCGCGGACCTTCGACGGGAGCTGCGAGTACTTTCGGCCATCGAGATCCGACCAGTACTGCAGCTTGGTGAGTTCGAACTTGTCGGCATAGAAGTCGCTCAACGTGGTCAGACGCTGGCGTCCGTCCATCACTTCGAAGCGAGCGAAGTCGCGCTCGTACAGGAAGACTGGTGGCACCGGCACGTTGATCAAGAACGACTCGATGAGTCTCGACTTCCTCTCGACGCTCCACCGATGTCGACGTTGATACTCGGGATCGAGCTTGTATCGGAGCTCTTTCTTGCCTTCCTCGCTCTCAATTGTCTCCTGCAACATCGCGAGGATGCCGGCGAGCGGGTACCGAGCCTGCTCCGTAACGATGCGGATCTCGCCCTTCGCATAGCGGCTGTTTAGCTCTTCGTCCGTAGCCTTGGGCCTGTTCACTTCGTCATCGAACGAGACCTTCTCGAACTCGAGGAGATGGCTCGCCGCTGCCTGCTGCGTCTTGGCACTCGCCGCCGGTCGCTTCTGATGTCCCTTCGGCACTGAAACGCTCCTCGTCATGCTCGGTGGCAGTAGACATCGTACTCGGTGACGCCTTTCTTCGGAGTCGTCTGAAACTGGCGCACCTGGCGACGACCTCTCTCCGAATCCGGCACGGCCTTCGCGGTCACCACCCTCCACCCGGAATTGATCAGCGATGACTTCAGCACGTCCATCGGCTTCGCGTCGCGGTCGTGGATGCCTCCGTAGCGGATGATGAGGCGCGCGTTCCTCGTCGTATGTGCGGCAACGTTCTTCCAGACGCGCCTCATCTCGGAGGCAAAGTGCTCTATGCCTGTGTGTTCGAGCTGCTGCGCTGATTGGCGATACTCGACGTAGTCGGGGCCGCCTAGGAACCAGAGGCGAAGCCACTGATCCGGCAGGTAGGTTCGCATGCCGTAGTACGGCGGCGACGTCACCACGAGACACGCCTTGGGTACGTGATTGAAAGTATTCGCGTCACGGCTATCTGCGAGTTGCACCATGCCCGCGACGTCCGGCGGTGGCTCGGCGAGATAGCGCTCGGCCCGCGCCTTGATAATGGCAACGACATCGACGTTATTGGGACGCATTTGCCGCTCGGTCCAGAACTTAACCGCGTAGTTTGGTTTAGGGGCAAACGTTCTTGGAGACTGATTCGAGAAATACGATGGCGTCCCCTTCGGTCGTGGGCCGTGCAGAGCTCCAAGAATGATTGCCCGCAGCAGGATGCGCGTGGGCGATGAGCACTCGGCTAGCAGCGCCTTCCGCAGTTGGCAGAGTTGGAGGAGAGTCTCCTCGTGAAAGGCGAGCTTCCAGAACTTGCCCTTGGGCACCTCGGTAGGCTCCTTCGCCATCGTGAGGATGGATCGCGCGCTTGCGACGATACGATCGGGTTCCGCTGACGCGAGTTTGGCCTGCGCGAGAGCGGCCGCAACTGGGCTGCTGTCCACACCCACCGAGGGCATTTCGAGCAAACGCGCCGCGAAGTTCGTCGTCCCGCGCCCGCAGAACGGATCGATCACCCACTTGCCAGCCTTGCCGTACTGCTTCAGCACTCGCAGCGGGAAGTCAAGCGGGTACATCGTGTAGTACGGGCAGACGGCGTTGAGAGCGATTGATTCCACAAGCGTCCGTGCAAAGATCGCACGGTAGGGCACCCGTGTCTCGCAGGAAGTGAAGCGATGCCGCGCGGAGGGGTTCCCTCTTCAAAATGTGAAATCGCTGGGCTTCGCGTTCGGTAACTCTTCGAGCAATCGAAGCGGAACGGCGATGCGCATGCGCACCACGTTCGACTCGCGCGTGATCGGCGTGTCCTTGAGCCATGCCCACCGCCCCGGCGCGTTGCTCTTGCCCTTTTCGCTGGGCTGCGCTTCGCCTCGTACGGCTTCACTCTGCGCGAGCTCGCGGACGAGACGCTTGGCGTGCAGTTCAGCCAACGCGCTTGCGTCCTCGTCTCGGTAAGCGAGCGTCGCCACGACGCCGCCTTTGCCCGGCGACAGCGCGATGGACATGCTGTTCAAATGCCGAACGAGCGGTCCGAACGCGGCGCTCTCCGTGAGCCGAGGGCTACGGCGGAACGTGCTCGCGTCGAGGCGCAGAGCGGCGAGCGCACCCGGATCGATCTTCGGAACGGGGCGCCCCAGCGGCGACACGAACGCGAGGCGCGCGCGATCGCGCGCACGTCCGATGGCGATGACCCACGTGCGATCGGCCAGCACGAAAATCGATGCATTCTGCACGCCACGCTGCGCGAGGAGCTCCTGCACGTTTGCGCGCTCGGCGACGAGCCGGAAGAGCGGACGCCCCGATGGATCGAGCATCTTCTCTGGATCGAGGTTCGCTGGCACGTGGCGGAGCACGATGGCGGCGTCTTGTTCCGCGGCGGCGTCGATGTCGCTCGGACGAATCCCGATGAGGATCTCCTCCGAACCCTCGGCGGCTTCGAGCGCCGTCACGCCCGTCATCTCGCTCTCGGCTTGCGCGACGCGCAGCACGGACTTGAAGAGCGCACCATAAACGGCGTCGCGCTTCATCGCCTGCGGGCGAATGATCGCGAAGAGCTCCGGCGTCCCATCGAAGACGTCTTGCCACTGTGCTTCGAGTGCGCGTGGCGACGATGCCGGAGCCGATGGATGCACACTGCACGCAGCGACCAGCGCAAACAACGCAACGATCAGGACGCGAATCACCGCTTTCAAGTTGGCGCGCTCACTGCCTTCACGTGCGCGACCATCTGCCGGACGACTTCGTCGATCGACATATTCGTCGAGTCGACGAGGATGGCAGTCTCTGCCTTCTTGAGGGGCGCCACTTCCCTCCTCTCGTCTTGAGCGTCGCGACGCCTCACGTCGGCGAGCGTCTGCGCGAACGTGACGATCTCTCCCTTTGCAACAAGTTCGTCGTAGCGGCGGCGCGCGCGCGTCTCCGGACTTGCAGTGAGGAAAAACTTCGCCTCCGCATCTGGGAAGACCACGGTTCCGATGTCGCGCCCTTCGAGCACCACGCCGCCGTCACGACCGGCTTGCCGTTGCAAATCGAGGAGGGCGGCGCGCACCGCAGCATGCGCCGACACGAGGCTCGAGCCCTGCGCGATCTCGGGCGTGCGAATCGCGTCGGACACGTCCTCGCCCGAGAGCGTGACACGAATTCCTAAAATCGTGTTACGCTCGAGTGACAGCGCGCGGCGCTCGACCAGATCGCGTGCGAGCAGCCCCACGCGAGCACCGTCGCTCCAGGAGAGACCGGCGCGCAGAGCCGCGAGCGCGACGACCCGATACATGGCGCCCGTCTCGACGAGAACGTATCCGAGCGCGTCGGCGATACGGCGTGCGATGGTGCTCTTGCCTGCGCCGGCCGGACCGTCGATGGCAACGATGGGACGCGCGCGCACGCTCACGGCACGTTTCGTTATCACGAGACGTCGACGCGCGCACCGAGAGCGCGGAGCGTTCCAACGAAGCGCGGAAAGCTCGTGGCGATGCAGTCGCAATCCATGATGGTCGAAGGACTTTTACCGGCGAGCGCGAGCACCGCGGCGGTCATGGCGATGCGATGATCGCCGCGGCTGTCGATCGTTGCGGGCTTGAGCGGTGCCTGCGTGCCTTCGATGACGAGGCCGTCTGCAAGCTCCTCGCACGTGACGCCGAATGCGCGGAGCACGCTCGCCATCGTGGCAAGACGATCGCTCTCTTTGACGCGCAACTCCTCCGCATCGCGGATCGTGGTCGTGCCGTGCGCGCGAGCCGCGAGCGCGCACGCGATCGGGATCTCGTCGATGGCGCGCGGCACGAGCTCACCGCCAATGACGATGCCGCGAAGCGCGGACGACCACGACGTGATCTCCGAGATCGGCTCACCGGCCTGCTCGCCGTGCGGGACCATCTCGATCCCGCCGCCCATGTGGCGCACGATCTCGTAGAGACCCGTGCGCGTCGGGTTCGTGCCGACGCCGCGCACGGTGACGCGCGAGCCCGGAACGATCTGCGCCGCCGCCACGATGAATGCGGCCGCCGATGCATCGCCCGGGATCTCGATCTCGAACCCCGACATCACGCCATCCCAGTTTGCCGGCTCGAGCTGCACGACCGTGCCGACCGCACGAAGAGGCACGCCGAGCGCGTGCATCATCCGCTCGGTGTGATCGCGCGAGAGCATGGGCTCACGGAGATGCGTTGGGCCGTGAGCGTAGAGGCCCGAGAGCAAGAGCGCGCTCTTGATCTGTGCGCTCGCGACGGGGCTCTCGTACTCGAGCGCCGAGAGGAACGCCCCCTCGGGCAGCGCATGGACGCGAAGCGGAGGCAACACGTCGCCCGCCTTCGTTGGGTGCGGCTCACCGTCGATGCGTGCGCCGCGTGAACGCAGCGGGCCGATGACACGCAGCATGGGCCGCCGCGAGAGCGATGCATCGCCGATGAGCATGGACGCGAAGCGCTGCGCCGAGAGGATGCCGGTGAGCAGGCGCATGGTCGTTCCAGAGTTGCCGCAATCGATGGAAGCGTTCGGTGCACGAAGATCAAACAAGCCCTTGCCCGTGACGCGCAACTCGCCCGCGGTGCCCGTGCGCGCCTGCGAAGAGCTGACGTCGTCGATGACGACACCCATCGCGCGCATGGCATTCGCCGTTGCGACGTTGTCTTCACCGTACGAAAAGCCTTTGATGCTCGATGTTCCCTCGCACAAAGAGGCAAAGAGCAGCGCGCGGTGTCCGATGCTCTTGTCCGAAGGCACGGGCACGCTTCCGTGGAGAGATCCTTGTTGGGGATGAACGACGATCGTGGTCATAAGGAAACGCCTTCTACCTTATTGGCCTAGCCAGAGGGGCGCCGATGCAAGTAGCTGACGCAGCGACTGATCGTCGACACGGAGCATGATCTGCACGTCGGAGGCGTCCACTTTCACGTCGGACGCGAGGATCTTGATGCCGAAGATCGAAAACAACTTCGACATCGCGAGTGTTTTGCTCACCGACTGCGATGCGCTCTCGGCGGAAGCTCCGTCCGGATACGTCATGCTGCCAGCGAGCTGCACGGCCTGATCTTTGAACGTGCCGACGACTCGCGCGGCTCTGAGATTCTGCATGAACGGGATCGGGATCTGCCGCATCACGTCCGGCGGAAGCGGGTTCGTGGTGAAGTCGCCGGCAACCGCGAATGCAGCCCCCGGCGTCTCGACGGTCTGAATCATCCACGGCGCGACATCGCGCTTGACGCGCCTGTCTTGAATGCGCTCGAGCACGCGACGAATACCGCTCTCCGTTCCGGCGATCGCCATCGTGTCCGACAGCAGCGTGAAGCCAGCGTTGTTTGTAGTGAAGATGTCGTGCCCGGCGTACTGCGATGCAACGAACCCCGTCTTCGTTGCCGTGGGATTCGTCGCGGCTTGTTTGATCTTCGCCTCGTCGAAGCGTCCGACGACGATCGCGGCAACGTCGACACCTTGGTACGAGTAGCTGCCGAAGGTGACGCGGTCGACGTCACGCGATGCCTGAAAGCCCGACTCCGGACCGATGGGCATGTACTTCTCGACGAGCTTCGCGAGATCCGCACCAAAGGTCTGGCTGCCGAAAAACGCACGCGCGTCGACCGTGCCGAGTCCGATGGCATTGCCGGGCAAGAGTGCGAGCGCGTCGCTCTCGGCCGCGGGCACCTTGGCTCCCTCGCCTTCCTTGCCGCCGCAAGCAACGAGGCAGAGCGAGATCACGAGCAGAATGATCCAGCGCAGCCCACAATCGATTTGGCGCGAGGTCGAGGCGGGGCCGAGCAGCGGACCGGAACAGCCTTTTGGCTTTGAGGACCGCAGCGCAGGCCCCAACGATGAGATCGCGTCAAAGCGGAAGTGGGCTTTCATTGGCGCGCAGCCTAACACGCAGGGATTGCTCGACTACCGGGAACGGTTTTCGGTAAGCATGCCGGTTCGATCAAAGGGAGTTCACCATGAGTAGCGAAGATGCGGCGTCCCTGCGGCGGCCTGACTGGAATCTGATGATGCCGGTGGTGGTGCTTGTGCTGGCGCTGGTCTTGAAGGGCGGAACTTCGGTTCTGGCGGGAGTTTTCCTCGGGGCGGCTTTGCTGGGCAGCGTCCTGACCGCCGTGCATCACGCGGAAGTGATCGCGGCGCGGGTTGGCGAGCCGTTCGGCGCAGTCATCCTTGCGCTGGCGGTGACGGTGATCGAGCTCGGGTTGATCGTTTCCATCATGCTTGGCGAGCATCCGGAACCGACGCTGGTGCGGGATACCATCCATGCCGTCGTGGTGCTGGTGCTGCATGGATTGGCCGGCCTCTGCATCGTGGTGGGTGCGATCAAGCATCACGAACAGGAATTCCACACCCAGGGTGCGCAAGCATACCTGACCGTGCTGCTGCCCATGGTCTCCATCACCCTGATTTTGCCCAACTACACGGTGGCTTCGCGTGGTCCGTATTACTCGGGGCCGCAACTTGCCTTTGTCAGTGTTTGCTGTCTGGTGCTCTGGGTTGCGTTCACCTTCGTGCAGACCATCCGCCACCGCGACTATTTCAAGCCCGCGCAGAAACAGGAAGAAGAGGAGGCACCGCTGATGTCGCGCCCGACATCGCGCGCGGCGCGCATTTCCCTGATCATGCTCTTGGTGGCTCTGGTGGCGGTCGTGCTGCTTGCCAAGGGCGTATCGCCCTTCATTCAGGCGGGCGTGGCAGCGATGGGTGCGCCGCCAGCGCTGGTCGGCGTGATCGTCGCCGCCATCGTGCTCATGCCGGAAGCGACGACAGCGGTGCGTGCGGCGCTGGCAGATCGTCTGCAAACATCCATCAATCTCGCGCTCGGCTCGGCGGTCGCCAGCATCGGCCTGACCGTACCTATCGTGGCGCTGATCTCCTGGTGGACGGGAAACCCGCTCGAACTAGGTATTTCCGCGAGCGGATCGACCTTGCTCGCCCTGTCTTTCCTGATGGCAATGATCACTTACGGCATAGGCCGCGCCAGCCTGCTCTCGGGCGTGGTGCACCTGATACTGCTGTCCATGTGGCTGGTGTTTTTGATTTCGCCTTGAGTGGGGGACGAAGAGTGCAACTGATTGGTTGCGAGGATGGGGCTCAAACGGAATAGGAACCGAGCACCTTGAAATACCGCGCGTGCCGGCGAAGCTCAGTTGGAGACCCCTCCGCGCGTCTCGCTGCGCTCACCGCGCGCGCTCCCCTTGGCCTCGTGCTCGTCAGGCGGGCGAAGCGCCCGCCTTCCGGCGCGCGGGCAGGGGAGCCACGATGGGAGGCACCATGGCAAGACGCCAGACCGCGGAGCGAGGTGGTCAAGACCGTCACGCCCGTCTTCGAGAACGTGGGCAACGCGTTCGCGGTTCACAACGTGCGCGCACAGCAAACGTGGTGGGCGTTCGAGGAGAAGATGCGGGCGGGGCTCAAACGGAATACGAGCCGAGCACCTTGAAATACCGCGCGTGCCGGCGAAGCTCTTCGAGCGCGCCGACGATGGGCCGATCGGTGGCGTGCCCCTGCACCTCGATGAAGAAGAGATACTGCCATGTCGCGCCCTGCGTCGGCCGCGACTGAATCTTCGTCAGGTTGATGCCGCGTTCCGCGAACTGACGAAGCACGTCGTGGAGCGCGCCGGGCGAGTCGTTGACCGCGAAGACGATCGCCGTGAGATCGTTGCCTGAACGAGTGGACGGGCGCGTGCCGATGACCGCATAGCGAACGCGCTCTTCGCCGTCGTCGCGCACGTTGCGATCGAGCACGTGGAGACCTTGTTCGACCGCGATGGATTCATGCGCGAGTGCCGCCGCGCGAGGATCGGCGGCTGCAAGCTGGCAGGCCAGCATGGGCGTTGCCACGTCCAAGAGCTGCGCGGAAGAAAGGGCCTTGGCGAGATACCGCGCCGAGTGCGCCCGATCTTTCGCCATGGCGTAGACCTTGTCGATCTCCGCCATCGAGTCCGCCTTGCTCGCGAGCTGGAGGTTCTCCACGGTTTCGAAAGAGAGCACGATCTTCAGATCGCTCGACGCAAGCGCCATGATCGTCGCTTGCGAGAGACCGTCGGTGCGCGTCTCGAACGGAACGACGGCATAACCTGCGCGATCGCGCGCGACCTCCTCGAGCGTTGCTGCGATGGTTTCGCATGACGTGTATTCTGCAAGGACTCCGAATCTGCTCCGTGCGGCAGCATGCACGAAGCAACCCTCGGCACCAGAAAACGCGACGACCACGGGCCGCTCGAGCGACAAACACGTCGCCAGGATCTCGCGGAAGATCTCGCGCATGGCGGCCGCAGGCATGTCGCCCGTGGCACCCTCCATCCATCGATCCATCTCTGCGCCGGAGGGCAGCGCAATCCCCGCAGTTTTTCCGAGCTCACCGATCTTTCGTGAGAGCCGCGCGCGGCGCTCGAGCGTCGTGCGGAGCGTTACGTCGAGCTTGCCGATCTCTTGGCGCAGCTCCTCCACTTCGCGACGTTTGTCGACCATGGTGTCTCTCTATAAGCATTGCGCGCGAGTCGCTTTCTCGTGCGATCTCGCTGCTGCTCTATGAGCCACTGCTACTGCTCGACGACGATGAACTCGACGAGCTCGCGGAGCTCGAAGCGCTGCTCGTTGAGCTCGCGGTGGTGCTCGCGGAGTTGTCCGCGCTGCCGTTCGTTGAGCTCGCGCCGCTTGGCGCTGCCGACTCTTGAGGCTTGTCCGACGGCTTCTTGTTGGCCGATGACGAATAAAGATCGGCGTACCAACCGCCACCCTTCAAGATGAAGTTGCCGCCGCTGATCTGGCGCTGGGCAGTGTGCTTCTGGCACTTCGGGCAAACTTCAACGGGGGATTCGGTGATCTTTTGGATCTCCTCCCAGTGATTCGAACAATCGGTACAGACGTATTCGTAAGTCGGCATGGGCTGGACGCGGCAGGAGGTATGCGTCACGGCTTCGCGCTGTCAAGGCTGTAAATTAGGCTTGCTTGCGCGGACGTTCAGGCGTAGCCACTGAACACTGACGGTATGTGAAGTGACGTTACGTCCGACGTAGGGCCGGCGCGAGTTCGCTTGTCCTGTGTGGCGCTCCGGAGAATCATGAGAATTAAGCGCATCGAGCTCAGCGGTTTCAAGTCGTTCGTTGACAGAACCGTAGTGACCTTCGACCACGCGATCATGGGCATCGTCGGCCCGAATGGCTGCGGCAAGTCGAACATCGTCGACGCCATTCGCTGGTGTATGGGCGAACAGAGCGCGAAGCACCTCCGCGGCAAGAGCATGGAGGACGTGATCTTCAACGGCTCGGAGTCGCGCACGTCCGCCGACTTCGCCGAGGTCACGCTCACCTTCGAGAACGACGATCCCGTCGACGTCCCGCTCGAATACAAAGACTACCCGGAGATCGCCGTCACGCGCCGCCTCTATCGCAACGGCGACAGCGAGTACTTGATCAACAAGACCACCGTCCGCCTGAAGGACGTCACCGATCTGTTTCTCGGCACGGGCGTCGGCACCAAGGCGTATTCGATCGTCGAGCAAGGAAAGATCGGCCTCATCGTCAGCGCGAAACCCGAAGATCGTCGCTTGCTCATCGAAGAGGCGGCCGGCATCACGAAGTACAAGAGCCGGAAAAAGCAGGCGGAACGCAAGATGGAGCTCACGCAGCAAAACTTGCTTCGCGTCGGCGACATCATCCGGGAGATCGATCGAAACTTGGGATCGCTCAAGCGCCAAGCCGCGAAAGCAGAGCGCTATCTCGCGTATCGCAAGGAGCTCGAAGATCTCCAGCTTCACGACGCATCCCACAAGTTCCTCGAACTCCGCGGCTGGATCACGCTCGAGGGCGGCGAAGTCGAGCGACTCGCGCTCGAGTCCGACGAAGCAAAGAACAGTCTCATCGCGCGCGAAGCCGAACTCGAAGACGTGCACCAGCAAGTGCTCGCCGCAGAGGATCGGGTCGAGCACGCCAACACCGCGTCCTTCGCAGCCGACAACGATGTCCGCGCAGAGGAGGCCGCGATCGATCGCGCGAACGACCGGCTCGAGAGCCTGCGCCGTCGCGAGCAGCAGGCCGACGCGGAGCTCACGGAAGTCAAAAGTCAGGTGGCTTCGATCGCGAGCGAGCGCGTGGCGGTCGAGAGCGATGTCGCGGTTCTCGAAGAGAGTGAGAATGGCGAGGCGAGCGTCGTCGCAAGCCACGAAGGCCGGCTCGCCGAACTCCGCGCCGAAGAAGAGAGCGCGGAGCGTCACGTCGCCCTGCTGCAACGAACCGCGAGCCAAGCGCACGCGGAAATCGCGGGCTCGGAGGCAAAGCTCGAAGGGCTGGAACGCCGCAAACACGACGTACTCGCGCGACAGGAGCGCCTGACGTCCGAGCGCGGCGAGCGCAAAGGCAGCGTCCTCGAACTTCGCGCGCGTGCGAGCGAGCTCGCACTCATCATCGACGATCTGCGCAGCGGCAAGATCACGACGGCCGAAGAGAAGAGCGACCTGGAAGATCGCCTCGCGGGTTTGAGGCAAGCCATTGCCGAGAGCGAGCGCGCTCTCGACGAAGCAAAGACGACGGCATCGAAGAAGCACTCGCGCCTCTACGCGCTCACCGAAATGCACGCTCGGCACGAGGGCATCGGTGCTGGTCCGAAAGCGCTCGTCGAGACCAATCACGAGGCGATCCTCGGCTTGCTCGCCGATCGCATCGAAGCCCCCGCCGATCTGACCGGGGCTCTCGCGGCGCTGCTCGGCAACCACCTCGAAGACGTCGTCGTCGACGACCTCGGCCGCGGCATCTCGCTCTTGTCTGCCCTGGCGGACGGCCAAAAAGGGCGCGCGACCATCGTGCCTCGTCATCCACGCCACGTCGCCGGCCGCGTTGGCGGATTTGCGTGCAGTGACGGCGTCGTCGGACGCCTCGCCGACATGTTGCATTACGCGCCGGAGGACGAGGCGCTCGTGCGCGCCGTCATCGGCGACGCCGTGGTGGTCGACGACGTCGACACTGCGTTGCGCGTGCGCCTCGAGCTCGACGCGCCCATCATCACGCGCGACGGCACGGTATTTCACACGGACGGGCGCGTCTCCGGTGGAACGGGCGAGGAAGCCGCCGCACACATGCTCGAACTCTCGCGCGAGATGCGCGAGCTATCGAGCGAGGTCGTGCGCCTGGACGCTCTCGTCAGCGAGCGCCTCGCGCATCATCAGTCGCTGCGCACGCAAATTGGCGAAACGCAGGGGACGCTCGAGCGCGCACGCCAGGACGCTCACGAGAGCGAACTTTCGCTCGTGCACGCCGAGAAGGATCGCGCGGCGGCCGAGGGCGAAGCGGACGCGCATGCCAAGCGGATCGAAGCCATCGACGCCGAGCTCGAGGATCTGAGGCTCGCCGCCGTCACCGCCGACGCCGAGCGCGCGACGACCACCGAGGTGCTCGAGACCGCACGCGCCGAGCTCGCATCCGTGAGCGAGCAGATCGCGCAGGCCGAAACGAATGCCGCCGATTGGCGCAACCAAGTAGTTGCGCAACAGGCGCTCGTCATGGATCGCAAAGTGGCGCTCGCCGGTGCACGCGAGAAACTTTCGGCGGCACGCGGCACGCTCTCACGCCTTACGCGCAGCGAGGCGGAACTCGGTGAGCGTGAAGCCCGCCTTGCATCCGAGCTCGCCGACGGTGCGCACGCGATGAGCGAGACCGCTGCCGCGCTCGCCGTTCATCGCGAGCGTCTCGGTGAAGCGGCTGCATCAGCAAAGGTCGCACACGACGTGCTCGCAGAGGAGCGTTCCGCGTTCGAGGCACTCCGAGTTGGCTTGCAGGATCGCGAAACCGCCTTGAAGGATCTACGCGTCCGCGCCGACGGCGTAAGGGGATCTCTTGCCCAGCACGAGATGGCCTTGCGCGAGCGAGAGCTCGCCATGACGCATCTGCTCGAAGGCATCCGCGAAAAATTCCGCGGACTCGAGCTCGGTCGCGTCGTTGGTGATTATCACCTGAGGCCGCCGCCCGACGCCGAGTCACGCACGCGCGTCGCCGAACTCACCGACCTCATCGATCGCATGGGTGCGGTAAACCTCGACGCCACGCGCGAATACGAAGAAGCCGAAAAGCGATTTGCATTCTACACGGAGCAGAAGACCGACCTCGACAAGGCCATGGCCGATCTGGAGCAGGCCATTGGCCAGATGAACCGCGAGAGCAAAAAGCTTTTCGAGGAGACATTCATCGCCGTCAATGCGCGCTTGCAGGAGATCTTCCCGAAGATGTTCCGCGGCGGCCGCGCGGAGCTTCGCCTGACGAACCCGGACGACATGCTCGAAACCGGTATTGAGATTATCGCCCAGCCGCCAGGCAAAAAACTTTCGAGCATTGAGCTCATGAGCGGCGGCGAGAAAGCCCTCACCGCGGTGTCCCTCATCTTCGCCATCTTCCAAATCAAGCCTTCCCCATTCTGCGTCTTGGACGAAGTGGATGCTCCCTTGGACGATGCGAACGTGGGCCGTTATTGCGAATTGATTCGCGAGATGACGGACAAATCCCAATTTATTCTCATCACGCATATCAAGAAGACGATGCAGCTCGTGGATGTTCTGCATGGGGTGACCATGGGAGAGCCGGGGGTCTCGCGCCTCGTGAGTGTCAAAGTCAGCGAGGCGATTGCCAATCAGAAATTGCCTGTCAAGACTGCGAGGACGACCGCCGCCGCCGTCGCTTGATATGGGGATAGGGCGCAGCCACGGGGGATCGCTCGGCCGAGAGTTGGCACTGGGCATGCTAACCGTGCTTGTGCGTCGAGACGACAACAACCCGCCTGGGAATTTGAAGCTCGCAGACGTGCCGGGGCGTCGGGTCCTTAACATGTAAAGTTATAATATTGAGCTAAAGGGGAAAGCGATGGGGGCATTTGACGACTACGAACAGGGCTCATTGATCGGTACAGGTGGTTTCGCAGACGTCTATCGTGCGACCCATATCCCTTCGAGAAATACCGTCGCTCTGAAGATCAGCCGGCAGGGGAATGAGGCGCTGGGGCGAATCCGTCGAGAGATCGATGTCCAGCGTAAGCTCTCACACGCCAATATCATGCGTCTATTGGATTGGGATCGCGAGTCGTTCACGTGGTTTGCAACCGAGGTGGCAGAGGGAAACCTCGGTGAAGTTCACGAGCGAACGAAACTCTCGGAACATGACGTCGCGCGCTTCCTCGAAGAGGTGCTCGCTGGACTCGGCGCTGCCCATCGACGGGGTTACGTGCATCGCGATCTCTCGCCGGGAAACATCCTGCGAACACGCGGGCAGTGGGTCGTGGCCGATTGGGGCTACGTCACGGATCCTGATGCCTCGAAGATTGGTCGATTGACGCGAACAGGGACGAGCGGCGGGACGTTCACTTGGGCTTCGCCCGAGATGCTTCAGGATGCACATTGTGCGGATGCTCGGTCCGATCTCTATTCGCTGGGAAAACTCGCTGCGTGGCTTCTTACGGGGACTGCGCCAGGGATCGGCTCTGGTCCCGAACTACCCAAGAGAGAAGAATGGCGAACCTATCTCGGTCGCCTTACGGAGAAGGACCTCGATGAGCGCTTTCAATCGGCAGAAGAAGCTCTCACAGGTTTGGCAGAAGTCGTTCGTGCTCTTCCTTCCCCTGACACCATCGACGAGGGAAACGGTTTGCTATTGGGCAATCAGGCCGCCGATCCCGTGACTGCATCGGTTGGAGCATTGAAGCGATACCTGACTTCCCCAGAGCACCGAATAAGATTGTCCGATCTGATCACGAAGGTGACCAAGGAAACCATCGCTCAGATCACGGCCGACCGCTTCAATCCGAAACGACTCGATCAGGGAGACGCTTATCTTGATCGCTTGCAAGCCTATTTCGAGTGCTGTCGTCCCTTGATGCACTTGCTTTTCACAGGTTGTTATTATGGTGACGTAGCGCAGGAAAAGCTGTGGACCACAAGCGTTGAACGCGTCGCCAACAACTACGTGAGAAGCGGCTACGGCCACAAGGAGATGATCCAGCTACAGCAAGTGCCCGGGATGCTTGTCATGAATGCAGCAGCGTTTGGGGCAATCCTGGGGAATCACTATGGCAACCTCGCGGCCGTTACGGTTCGTCCCGTTTTCAGGGGTGACTCCCAAGAGAATATCCCATTTATCCGTCGGTTTGGAATCAACTCCGTGATGGATCTCAACATGCTCCGCAACACGAAGCGCTTCGAGGACAGCAAGCTGCCAAGGAGCGAGCTGATGTTTGAATTCCTCCGTGAGCTGGGTCGAGATGATCGCGTATCGGATACTGAGTACGAAGGAAATTTTGACCGATTCGAGATCATCCTCGCTCTCATAACGTTCGACTCAGGACAACGGACAACCGGATCCTTCGCGTTGCGGAATCGGGGAATGGGAAGCAATGGCGAATATGGGCCTATTGCTGATCTTCGGAAAGAGTTTGAGAAAGAGGGCAAAGCGTGGGGGCCAATCGCTGCTGGACTGTTTGATCGTGATGTGGACCGGGTGCGCACGGCGTTCAAAAGTGTGACAGAGATTGCGGACCAAATCGCGGAGCAGTGGCACTGACTTCCGATGTCATGCTCGCACCAGGCGCTCCCGAAGATGTCAGGTTGACGAGTGTGCCAGAGGCGAGGGCCTTCCCCGTCCGTGCGCAGGAAGGCGGACCGCTTCGGTCCGCCTGACGAGCACGTGACAAGGGGAAGGCGGCGCAAGCGAGCGCAGCGAGCGGCGCGGATGGGGCCGCTTAAGATGTTCCGCGGCGGCCGCGCGGAGCTTCGCCTGACGAACCCGGACGACATGCTCGAAACCGGTATTGAGATTATCGCGCAGCCGCCAGGCAAAAAACTTTCGAGCATTGAGCTTATGAGCGGCGGCGAGAAAGCCCTCACCGCGGTGTCCCTCATCTTCGCCATCTTCCAAATCAAGCCTTCCCCATTCTGCGTCTTGGACGAAGTGGATGCTCCGTTGGACGACGCGAACGTGGGTCGTTATTGCGAATTGATTCGCGAAATGACGGACAAATCCCAATTTATTCTCATCACGCATATCAAGAAGACGATGCAGCTCGTGGATGTACTGCATGGGGTGACCATGGGAGAGCCGGGGGTCTCGCGCCTCGTGAGTGTCAAAGTCAGCGAGGCGATTGCCAATCAGAAATTGCCTGTCAAGACGGCGAGGACTGCTTCGGCTGCTGTGGCTTGATCCGAATCGCAACCGTCTTTATTAAAACCCTTCTTGTCGTTCTTGGATCCTTTACCTTTGTAGTTATTGGATCATGGATGTGATCGCATCGATGATATAATATTTGGTCTATGCACCGACCCAACAGCCCGGTGCTTTTTCATGGCGTCGGTTTTGTTTCAGCTGTATTTTTGGGGCATGTGGAAGGAAACGGCCACGCTGGAGAAGACCTCCGTGGCTTCTAACGGGGATGAGCTCGCGCGGCGTGTCGATGAGGCACGCGTGCGCGTTCGTGCTTCAGTCCCAGATATGGACGAGCAAACGTTGGTGACAATCCTTACGAGTCTGCTTCGCCCGTTCGGCACGGGCAAGCGTTTCCTCTTGAAGCGGCGAGACGGCGGTGGGTTCGTCTTCTGACGAGGACTTCGTCGAAAGCGTCGCACGCGCCCTCGAAGCATCGAAGCTCGACGCAATCGTTGTTGGGGCCACGGCCGCCGTGCTCCAGGGTGCACCTCTGACGACTCAAGACGTCGACTTGCTCGTTCGTCCGGTGGGGTCCACTTAGTTTTGCACGGAGTGACCATGGCGAACCGGGTGTCTCGCGTCTCGTCAGTGTCAAAGTCAGCGAGGCGATTGCCAATCAGAAATTGCCTGTCAAGACGGCGAGGACTGCAGCGGCCGCTGTGGCGTGATATGGAGGGGAGCGGCCCCACCCATAAGCAACAAAAAGGTTGCACTACTCAGTGCCGCCCGACGCCGCTGGCGAGCCCCTTCACATCCGTCGGTTCGTGTCGTTCGTCCGTGGTTCCATCGCCGAGTGCGCCGTGGCCGTTCGAACCCCAGCACTTGACGCCGCCCGCACTCGTCAGCGCGCAGGTGTGATAGCCACCCGCCGCCGAGATCGCCGTGACGCCTCTGGCAAGCCCCTGGACATCCGTCGGTTCGTGTCGTTCGTCCGTGGTTCCATCGCCGAGCTCGCCTTCGTAGTTCCAGCCCCAGCACTTGACGCCGCCCGCACTCGTCAGCGCGCAGGTGTGATTGCCACCCGCCGAGATGGCCGCGATGCCACGGGCAAGCCCCTGGACATCCGTCGGCTCGAGCCGTGTGTCCGTGGTGCCGTCGCCGAGCTGGCCGTTTTGGTTCCTGCCCCAGCATTTGACACCGCCCGCACTCGTCAGCGCGCAGGTGTGATTGCCACCCGCCGAGATGGCCGCGATGCCACGGGCAAGCCCCTGGACATCCGTCGGTTCGTGTCGTTCGTCCGTGGTGCCATCGCCGAGCTGGCCATCTTCGTTCCTGCCCCAGCACTTGACACCGCCCGCACTCGTCAGCGCGCAGGTGTGATCAAAGCCCGTTGCAATCGCCGCGATGCCACGGCCGAGCCCCTGGACATCCGTCGGTTCGTGCCGTGCGTCCGTGGTGCCGTCGCCGAGTGCGCCGTGGCCGTTCGAACCCCAGCACTTGACACCACCCGCACTCGTCAGCGCGCAGGTGTGCATGAAACCCGCCGCGATCGCCGCGACGCCACGGGTACGCCCCTGGACATCGGTCGGCTCGTGCCGTGTATCCGTGGTGCCGTCGCCGAGTTGGCCGGCGCGGTTATCTCCCCAGCACTTGACACCACCCGCACTCGTCAGCGCGCAGGTGTGTAGGAAACCCGCCGCGATCGCCGCAAAGCCATCGGCAAGCCCCTCCGTGGTGCCGTCGCCGAGCTCGCCTAACCTGTTCGAACCCCAGCACTTGACGCTGCCCGCAGTCGTCAACGCGCAGGTGTGGAGGGTACCCGCGATCGCCGCGACGCCACTGGCAAGCCCCTGGACATCCGTCGGCTCGAGCCGTGTGTCCTTGGTGCCGTCGCCGAGCTGGCCGGAGCTGTTATAACCCCAGCATTTGACGCCGCCCGCGGCCGTCAGCGCGCAGGTGCGGAAGTCTCCCGCCGCGATCGCCGCAATGGCGGCTCCTTCGCTCTTCGGGACACCCTGTTTATCGAGCTTGTCCGGTACGCCCACATTTGCCACGTGTATGTCCAACACGGGCACCGGTTTGGCCGTGGGGGCCTTGACGCATGCTGCAGCAAGCAAGGTGAAGAGACCCGTTCCAAAAAGATGGCGTCGCATGTGAACCGCTTTCTACCCCTACTCTCGATTCGCTCGCAACGGTTGGCAAACACGCCTTTCGCCACGATGTAGCGGAGGTATGGGCCTTCCCTGCCCCGCGCGCAGGAAGGCGCGCTGCGCGCCTGACGAGCACGAGGCCAAGGGAAGGCAGCCATGGCAAGCCGCAGGCGTAGCCATGGCGGATGGGTCCACTTATGTTTTGCATGGCGTGACCATGGGCGAACCGGGGGCTCGCGTCTCGTGAGTGTCAAAGTCAGCGAGGCGATTGCCAATCAGAAATTGCCTGTCAAGACTGCGAGGACTGCTTCGGCGGCGGTTGCGTAAGCAGGGCCCCCTCCGCGCGTCTCGCTGCGCCCAGCCGACACGTCGATCTGCGCAGCAGGCTGTCTCACTGCGCCGGAGCAATCTTGCGGATTTTGTGGTTGTAAGTGTCGGCAACGTAGACAATGCCGTTGCTGTCCACGGCTACCCCCTGGGGGTTATTGAAGGTGGCTTGGGTGGCTGGGCCATCCATGGCCCCCTGCGCACCGCTACCAGCAAGCGTGGTGACTTCGCCATCCGGCGAGATTTTGCGCACCATGTTGTTGGCGCTGTCCGCCACAAAGACGTTGCCATTCGTGTCAACCGCCAGATCCATCGGCGAATTGAAGGCGCCAGGCAATGTGCTCACGGTGCCGCCGGCGATTGTGCGGACATCCTTGTTGCCAATCTCCGCCACATACAGAGTACCTGCCGTATCCACGGCAATGCCTTCCGGCTGGTTGAACGTCGCAATGGATGCCGCACCGTCAGCGTGACCTGCAGTGCCAGCGATGCCTGCAACGAGGGTAAAGTCACCACCAGGCGCTACCTTCCAAATCGTGCCGTTGCCATTGTTGACAAGGTACACGGTGCCGGAGGCATCCACGGTCAGCCCATCCAACCCATCAAACGCGGTGCCCGTCGACGCACCCGCCAACGTGCTGACCTGACAATCCGTCGTAATCTTGCGGACTTCGGCATTCCCAACGTCGGCCACGTAAACCTTGCCGGCCGCGTCCACAGCGATGCTTGCAGGATGGTTGAAGATTGCAGCCGCACAAGAACCATTGTTCAGGCCTGGCTTCCCCGTACCTGCATACGTGATGACCGAACCGTCGACGGCGACCTTGCGAATCTTATGGTTACCGTAATCAGCAACGTAAAGGCTGCCATCCGGCAGGACCGCAACTCCGGTTGGGGAACTGAAGGTCGCGGCCGTACCATCGGCAGCGCCGGAGACACCCGTGCCGGCCACCGTTGAGACGACGTAGCCCGTGGCTGCGTCGCCTGCATCTTGCTGATAGCCCGTGGCTGCGTCGCCTGCATCTTGTTGTTCCTCCGTGGGCAGGTCGAACCCGGTACACCCCGCAGCGAGCAACGCGAAAAGAACGATCCCACGGACAAGCATTCGAACCTCCAATCAGAATTCCCTTTAGCACTGTGCGGATTGGTAAGGTTCTGCCTACCATACGCCACTCGATCACACAATTTGGGGTGGTTCCGACTCAGCTGCGCCGTCCTCCTGCTCGCGCGCAGAAAGGCGCGCTCTGACGCGCCTGACGAGATGCGGCAAGGGGAAGCAGGTGTGATTGGAGTCAAGGCCATTTTGTTCACGCGTGGGTGGGAAGGAGAGTGGGAGTCCAGGGGCGACCATCGCGCTGGATGGCGTTGACGAGGGTCAGCAGCTTG
>Ga0123357_10001744_pt1 | contig 23497 bp, 20 predicted proteins | sample TergutEmb28metaG_FD_89873 | JGI IMG/M metagenome (GOLD analysis project Ga0123357, IMG submission 89873) | Embiratermes neotenicus P4 segment gut microbial communities from Petit-Saut dam, French Guiana - Emb289 P4 | ecosystem: Host-associated > Arthropoda: Insects > Digestive system > Gut ... | reverse complement strand
TTGGTCTGCGCTCGATACTCTGATATATCCGTATGTTTTCATAATATTTTCGCTCCTCCCTATTGACTAAAATTCTTTGTTTTGTATAATTATATTAGTGGGAGGGGTTTATTAATGTGTACAAGCAATATTAAAATTACCGACTGCGCTCATAACTGCGCTCGCGTTCACGGGTTCTGATTTTTTCTTCTCGCATTTCGCGTAAAATTTCAGCTCTGCTCGGTTCCATATCATAAATCATATCAAAATGTGTCTGTTCCATTGGATTTGTTGCCTTTTCAAGTAGTCGCAATTCTTGGTATTCTGACATAAATTCGTTTTTAATTTCAACTAATTTTTCGTTGGTTTTTATCTCATTGCGCAACGCCGCCGACTGCTCTTTCATGCGCTGTATTTCCTGCTCTGCGGCTTCGGGTTCGATTTTGAATGTCTGCTTGAAATAATTCCGTGCATGCCCATTAGAGCGGGTCAAATATTCAAGATTTTCCTTGATTCTCTGCTTGTTTTTGGTTTGCCATAATTTGGTATTTTTTAATTCTGCATTAGCTTGTTCTATTGCCGCTTCTTTTTCGTCAATAACCGCTTTTCGCCGTGAAATTTCTGCAATCTGACGGTCAAGAATAGTTATCTCCCGATTTTTACTCGGAAATTCCCGCAAATGCCTGTCAATAATGTCGCTACTTTCTTTCAATTCTCGCATAAATTCAGCCATTTTAGCGGGCGTATAAAATTCGTTCCGCTTGATAATTTCTTGATTTATCGCCGCCCGCTCATGCGACCGCCCGACATGTATGGTCGGCTCGCGCTCAATGCCCTGTTCTTCAAGCGTTCGGTGGTCTATGTGAATATCAAGCCCTTTTCGCTCAAACTCCCGATTGCACACTTCCGCCCAGTTTTCTCGCCATTTTTCAAGCTGTGCCGCCTTGTTCCATTCGCGATTTTTATTTGTGAATCCGTCTTTATCCACGTTGCGTGTAGTCAACATAATATGCGCGTGCGGATTGCCGTCATTCTTGTCATGGATAGAAAAGTCTGCGCACATGCCGTTATCAACAAAATTTTCTTTGATATAATCGTGTAAAATTTGGACTTGTTCCTGTAAATCAAGCTCAATCGGTAATGCAACCTCGACTTCCCGCGCCGTTTGTGCGTCTTTGCGTTTCTCGGCTTTTTCTACGGCGTTCCAAAGTGTGGAACGGTCTTTATATTCGGTCGGTGCGTTTTCCGGTAACATTATTTCGCTGTAAACAACGCCTTTTTTACTGCTGAAATTATGTGTTTTCCCGTCATGCTCTAACTCATCACCTGAACGGTAAGCCGCCGCCGCAACAGAATTTCTATGACTGAAATCGTGCGTTACACCGTCACGCTCATTCTGCAATTTTTCACCCGCCCGATACGCCGCAGAAGCAACGGACGAACGCCCGGAACTGCGCCCGATTATTTTTACGGAACAATGATAAATAGCCATACGAAATTCACCCCCTCATAACATAAATATGCGGCTCGCTCGAATAGTGAACCGCATGTTTATATTTACGCTGAAACTTTGGGCGAAAGTGGGGAAGTCCGCAAAGCGGACGAGGGGCAAAGCCCCTCAAACCGACACCGTAGTGTCGGCGCACACGTTGCGAAGCAACGTATAAGTGCGCACTTCCGATTTTTTTGTGTCGCTCAAAATAGCTGTCGAGGGTGCCTGTGGTACGCTTGACAGCTATTTTATTTTCACGTCAGTGAAAATTCCGACACAAAAAAATCGTGCGCTCGGAGTGGAATATTCTATAAAAATGCGAATAGTATTTTTATAGAATATGGAACGCAGAACGCACAGAAACGAAAGGGGCAGATTTAACATGACAGAAAAAGAACAACAACAATTACAAATGGTGCGGGAGAAATTGGCAAAAATCAAAGCAAAAGAGCAGGCAATTTTGGCAAGAGATAAAAAGCACCAGCGAGAATTACGCACACGGCGGCGAATCCAAATTGGTATGTTAGCCGAAAAATATTTTTATAAAGATATTACGCCGCTGGAATTTGAAAACATTGTGAAAAATTTTATCGAACTACCCAGCGCAAAAAATTATATTGAACAATTTAAAAAATCGGAGCAATGATTGGAAATGAGGCATACAAACAGTGATTTTTTCATAGACATTAATATCTGAATTGTAATTGAGGAATGATTACCTGTGGAATTTCGCGATTTTGTTTATGTCGGCGAACCGATACCGGAAATTAAAATGCCTGAACATGCGGATTTTATCCTCCAACTTCAAAAATCTATGTTGCTTTCCCTTGTTAAACGCAAACTTATAACCTCAGCGCAAATGGATTGTATCATGGCTGAGTTAGAAAAACAATATCAAAAACCTACGCAATAAACAAGTTTATTATCCTTTCCGTTTTGCCGCTCGTTAAATTTGTGCTTATATCTGTATTGTTATTATACTTCTTTAACTTGTCCGTCGTTATAATCGAATGTGCTAAAATTCCTGTAATACAAGGCTTTTCCTCTGCTTGTGACAAGTGGAACATTTTTGATACACCTGTGGGAACAGAAGAATTGGGTCACTTGGAGATGATTTGTGCCATAGTATATCAATTGACTAAAAATTTGAGCATTGATGAAATAAAGCAACAGGGATTTGAAGATTATTATGTCGATCACACAACCGGGATATATCCGATCGCAGCTTCAGGAGTACCATTCTCTGCCGCAATATTCCAGTCAAAAGGCGACACAATAACAGATTTAGTCGAGGATTTGGCAGCAGAACAGAAAGCGCGTACAACATATGACAATATATTGCGACTTACTGATGATGACGATGTAAGGCAACCGATAAAATTTTTACGTGAACGTGAAATTGTTCATTTTCAGCGTTTTGGCGAAGGGTTAGAGCATGTTCAGAATAATATGGACAGCAAAAATTTCTACGCGTATAACCCCTCGTTTGATAAAAAAGTAAAATATATGTAGTATTTGCAGCATTGTGATTTTTTAATAGAAATTATAATTTTACTTTATAAAATAAAAAGTCACGCTTTAACATTTTTGCGTGACTTTTTATTTCTGATTACTTTATTTTTCCCGGTTTCCCGCGCTTTCTTCAAAAATTGCGCTTATATCGTCCGAATCATCAATATTTTTCGATTCGCTTGTTGAAGCGGAATCGTTATTTTCTTGTTTTTCCGGCTTTTCAGCTTCTATTTCATCAGATTCGTCAAATATATTTGTATTGTCCGCAATTTCCGCCGCGCTTGATTCTGCCGGTTTAATCGCATAAGCCGGACGCTGTTTCAGGGATTCTGATTTTTCCGGTCTTCTGTTCGGCAAACTCGAAATATTCGGCTTTTTTATCCGTGAAAATGCGTTTTTAGGAGACTCATTCGGTTTAATATTGTTTTCGGCAGTTTCCTCTTTAACATCGACTTTGATATTATCGTCGGAAGTAAGCATATACAGAGCTTTTGTGTAGCGTTTTGTTTGTTTTGCCTCATTGTAAATGGATTTGTTGTATTCAAGCAGCTTGTTTTTAAAATCTTCATCGTGAAATAAATTTACTGCCTCGCGTATTGTGTCCACCCTGTTGTTCAGAAAATACCTCAGGATTGTATCGGCGGCGCGGATATTTCGATAATCTCTGGATAAAATTGTCTTATCTTCTATCTGGTCGGACAAGCTTTGAATTTCATAATTCAATTCGTCCAGCTGTCTGCTGTATTCTTCTTTTCTTTGACTGACTTTCAATTTCTGATTCATAACTTTCGTGGCAAAGAATCCGAGCTTTATAATATCTATCGCAGCTTTTATAATCAAAACCGCAAGAAAGATGTAAAAAACAACAAGTACAAGTCCGGCTATAGCGTAAGGTATATAATTTATTACTATCACTTGCCCTGCCGCATCCGGATCTAACGGCGGGCAGGTTTTAGACATCCCGAATTTTGACAGCAGAGAACCTCCCATATCTTTGAATATATTGATGTTATAGAACAATTCGTTGCCCGCGCTCTGCAAGCCCTGCAAATTAGATGAAAAAGCCATGCCGAATAAAAACATCAGAGCAGATATGATAAAAAAGAATATTTCCACTCCCATGAGCGAGCCGAAAAGTATTAGAAATACTTTTAAAGAAAATAAAACATCCTTTCCTAAAGACTGCCAGAAAGTCGGAGGATTGAACTTCTTATTTATTTCCGCATTTATTTCCGCAATTTTATTTGACGCATTCTGCTGTTTATGAAGCAAATCAGACAGAACGGAAAGTTCCTGACGCATGCTGTGACACGATTTTTTTGCCTTGTTTATGTATTCGTCGATTGAACCGCAGGCACATTTTACAGGCACCGCGGTATGATATACGTATGCGTCTTCCTCTATTACAGATTTCCTTTCGATATACATCTCCCTCTTGCATGTTTCGCACTCGCAAAGAATATAATCGTTATTTTCTCCGAAGTATACCAAAAACTACCCCTCCCAGTTTATTTTTAATAATCACTTTTCAAATTTTGGATACATCTATATATTCTATCATATATTTATTAAAATATCAATAAATTTTATTTGTTTTAATATACTTTAACTGATATTTAATATAGAGTTAATAGAAAAACCTTATACTTAATTATATATTGACAGTATTTTATATTATAATATATAAAAAAAGTAAATTATGTCATTTAGCGCGATATTTTTTACAGTTTATCAGCTTAATCAGTTTGGATAGGAATACAGAATATTATTAACGAGGAAAATTTTTTCATATGAATTATTATGAATTATTAGAAATATCACCGTCGGCATCAGTAGAGGTCATAAAAAACGCCTACAAAACATTGGCGAAAAAATATCATCCTGACACATATAAAGGCAACAGAATTTTCGCGGAAGAGAAAATGAAAATGCTCAACGAGGCTGTTTCCGTACTGGGGGATGATGTAAAAAGAAAGGACTATGACAGGATAAACGGAATATATCAAAGCGCGTATTCGTCCGATTCCGACGATTCTTACATGGATATTGAATCCAGATTAAATATAAACGTCGATGAAAACGGCGAGCCGGTATTTTTTTCATCAGATTCCGACGATTCTTACATGGACGCTATAGACGATTTTATAAGCGGCAAAAAAGCAAAGAAAAAACCGAAAAAACCGAAAGGCTCAATCAATGTTGACGACATATCAGACATATCAGAAATGTCCAAAACCGGTAATATGAGCAATTCAACCAGTAACAGAGACGGAAGGATAGATTATGGAAGCGGAGAATCAGACGCAGATATCGCGAACCCCGAAGATGACGACGATGCTAAGAACTTCAGGACATTCGGCGGATTTTCATCTAAAAGGGCGAAGTATTCAAAAAAATCCGCCGAAAAAGCTCCGCAATGGTATTATATAGTTCTCATAGCACTTATCGCCGCTATTATTTTAATATTTGTTTTAATTTTGAGTTCTATAAATTTCGGAAACTTAAAAAACATAATGTCGGGATTATCCAGTAAATCGCAAGATACTGGCAGTAATATGGAAGATACAGGAGCATATAACGTGGATGATTTTACAACCGGCGAAATTGATACATCTGATAATGCCGGCGAAACAATGCCGCCGACATCGCCGATAATTCAAACCTCCGACGTTTCTATGGGGATAATCACAGATACTACTCAAAATCCGACTGCCGCCGAAACTTTGAACACTACGGAATCTGTCGATACAGGAATACAGCCGACGAGAAATCCCGTCTATACAATAAAACCTACGTCTCCTCCGCCGACAGACCCGCCAACCGCCGCTTCGACTGACGCTCCTGTCACGACCAATATGCCCGATACGACAGCAGAACCTACTATATCGTCAGACCAATTAGACCAGACTGATACGACGTATGCCTCGACTTCAGCCGATGTCACAGAAACTACGGCTACTGCAAACATTGCGGCTGATACCACAGCAATTACAGATTCTACTGATGTTATAACTACAGATACTACAATAGCTGCAACAACGACTTCTGTCGAAACAACCGCTCCGCCTGATACGGCTGCTGCCGACGCGTCAGGAGACATCATAGTGAGCGAACAAAGTTAAAGTCAGGCAGAAAATCTTATTTCAAAGATAAAAAATCCTTTTTTTGAATATAACACAAAACAGTTTTCATTTCCGAATATTTCTTTGAGTTTTTCCTTGTGGCTGAGAGCCCCATGCTTTTTTTGGATAACTATATAAAATCTGCCGTTTTCGTTAAGATGATAAAACGCTTCTGAATATATATTGTAAATGACAGGTTTTCCCGCATGTATCGGCGGATTCAAAATAATATTGTCGAATTTATCGGGGATGTTTTTAAATCCTTCCGATTTTATAATCTTTACGCTTATATCGTTTTTATTTGAGTTTTTTGCGCATAAATCAAGAGCTCTTTCATTCACATCGGACATTGTGACGTCAATATTTTTAACGTAAATTTTCGCCAGCACAATCCCTATGCAGCCGTACCCGCAGCCAAGGTCAAGCGTTTTGCCCGAGAGTACGGGCAGATTGCCGAGCAGTATGTTTGTGGCGTAGTCCACGCCGCCTCTTGAAAAAACGCCCGCGTCCGTGATAAAATTAAATTTTATAAATTCATGCACATATTCGATTTCTGTTTCTTTATGCTGTAGGTTTTCGTTTGAGTTAAAATAATGGTTCATAATTTTATTTTCAATTTTTCTTGACAATTTATGATTTCAGTGATATAATATAGATAAGGGATAACCATAAAACGGTTGGCTCGTAATGTGTGAAAAAGTTAGTCAGTTAGCCGTCCGGCGAGGGACGGCTAACATACTTTTACAGTCAATATTACGCACAATATAATTACTATTGCTATGAATATTAAGACTTTTTTCGTATATTATTCACGGCTACCACAATTTGAACTTGTTGAAAAATCAATAAGCAAAGCTTATTAGATTTTTCTATCAAGTTCAAACTTTCGGGGTTCGAGCCAAGCGTCCTATGCCTTTTTATGTAGATGTTATCCCTTATCACATGTTTATTATAACGTATTTAGAATAAAATGTCAATAAAATAATTAAAAATGTTTTAAATTTATTGGAAAGCGGTGAAATTATGCGGAGAAACGAACGTGAAATCACAGATAAAACCGAGATAATCAAAGTTACAGACAAATGCGACGTGTGCAGGGTAGCGTTGTCGCACAACAATGTCCCGTATATTGTCCCGATGAATTTCGGGTATGAGTACGCAGACGGGCGGCTTATTTTATATTTTCACTGCGCAAAAGAAGGCAGGAAGCTGGATATAATCAAAGAAAATTCTGCCGCTTGTTTTGAAATGGACTGCTCGCACAATATCATTTCCGGCGAAAAAGCGTGCAATTATTCAATGGAATACGAAAGCGTAATCGGAAACGGGAATATAGTCATAGTCGGCGACGGCGAAATTGAAGAAAAACGTCGGGCTTTAGATTTAATCATGAAAAAATACGCTCCCGAAAAATCTTTTGAATTTTCGGAAGCGAATATCAGCTCTGTAACAATTTTGAAATTGAATGTGCGGGAGTTTACGGGCAAACGGCATGTAAGAAACTGAATTATTATTTATTGTCATCTGATTTGTCAATAATAGCAGAAAGCAGTGAAGAAAACCATTTTACTTTACAAAGTAATTCAGCTCCGTCTTCGTCTTTGGCGTTTTTGGTATCAATTTCACTTATTAAGTCGTTTTCTACCATTTCATTGTCAAGCCAGCCTTTTGAAATTGTAATTTTTCGTAGCTTATTATACGTGTCAATCCATGGAATGGCTTGTGACACCCAAATATCCTCCCAATCGGTTGACATAAGTGTTTCTTCCGCTTGTTCTCTTAAACTTTTTAAAATTGCTAATATTTGTTTTTCTGTCATAATTAATTATCCCCTTTCAAATCTTTTAGTATAGATTTTTTCAATAATATTTTCGCGGCGTTCAGCCGCCATTTCAATGCGGAAACGGAAATCCCCAGAAATTTTGCGATTTCTGCCTGCTTTAATCCTTTGAAATAATGCAGTATAACCGGCAGTGAATATATCTCTTTAAGATTTGTTATTTTTTCGCACAGCGATTCATATGACTGTCGTTCAACTAATCTTTCAAGCAAACTGTCGTCCTGTACAAGCGAGTTTATGTATTCTTCAGATTGTTCGTAAGATATTGAATGATACTGCTGATTTAACTTGTTATGTTTTCGTAAAAAATCCATGCAGTGGTTTTTGACGACAAAAAATATCCACGTGTCGAAATTGACGATACTTGCCAAAACTGTTTTTCCGCAATAGATTTTAGTCCAGATATTTTGAATTATATCTTCGGCGTCTTTACGCACATACATCTGAGCTATTTTAATCAGCTTCGGATTGTACGTCTCGTATAAAAATTCAAATGCTTCTTTATCGCCGTCTGCCGCATTTTTCAAAATGACGTTGATGTCCGAATCTTCTTCATTCATATAATTCATGTATCCAATTTCACAACCGCCTCCTTTTATTTTTTATTTATTTTCCGTTCCGTATAAATAAAGACGAAAATTTTTATTAAAAAGTCAGGTAATTTTTTTATTTTTTGAAATTTTTTTTATGAACATTAATTTTGCTCTGAACCCCAACGCGGTTAAAATCCTGCAAATCCTTGAAAGCCAAGGATTTCAGGCATATATTGTCGGCGGCGCAGTCAGAGATATTCTAATGCGTCAGACACCGCACGATTACGACATATGCACGGACGCGCTTCCGCCGCAAATAAAAGATATTTTCGGCAGTCTCGGATTTAAGACTGTTTTAGTTGGCGAAAAATACGGAACTGTGCAAATTTTAATACCGACCAGCGGTCGGGAAAACGGCGAGTTTTTCGAAGTCACGACATTCCGCACAGACAACGAGTATATCGACGGCAGGCACCCGGAAAGCGTGAATTTCAGCAAAAACATCGCCGACGATTTGAAACGCCGCGATTTTACTGTAAACGCAATGTCGTGTTCTGTCGATAGCGGCGGCATTATAACAGTCATAGATATTTTCGGCGGACAATCGGACATAAAAAATAAAGTAGTACGCGCCGTCGGCGACCCGTGCGAACGGTTTTCCGAAGATGCGTTAAGAATGATCCGCGCCGTAAGATTTTCCGCAAAACTCGGTTTTGAAATCGAAGAAAGCACAAAGTCCGCGATATGCAATCTCGCGGGGAAAATAAGCCTTGTTTCAAAAGAGAGAATATCGATAGAAGCCGAAAAAATATTGCTGTCAGATAATCCCGAAAAGTTTTTGGATTTATCGGATTTGAATTTGCTTAAATATTTTATGCCGCTTCTCGATGAAAAAATAAAGCAAAATCAGTCAGGTAAAATAAATCGGGTAAAATTCTTGGAGAAAGATTTTTGCGTCAGATTTGCCGCATTGTTCGATATATATTCTGCTAATGCAGACGAATTGAAAAAGCTGCGCATGAAAAACAGCGATATAAAAAACATAACAAAAATCGTCTCAGCCGTCAGTATTATAAAAATCAACTCCGATTTCTTGAAATCCAAAATATTTCTTAAAAGAATCCTGCGCGACTTCGGGAAATATGTGTCGGATTCTGCGCTGAATATCGCAGATATTTTATATAATATAAATGCGCTCGGCATAATGCGGGAAATTGAATCAAATGATGAGCCGTATAAACTGAGCGATTTGAAAATCAACGGCGATGATATAATAAATATGACTAATGGAGAGAACAATAAAAATATAGGGTTTATTTTAGCGCAATGTCTTGAATATGTCATAGAAAATCCTGATAAAAACGCGCGCGGGGAACTTCTTGAATTTGCTGAACGGTTATTGTGATATACCTTATACCCAACATCTGCCGTATGTTATTTAGGGAACGCATTAATGCGTTCCCTACTATAATTTCTTATAATCTACTTAATTTCCCCATAAATTTGCCGATATATTATACATATAATATATAACGGCATATGCCCATTAATCGACTGTAACTCCCGCTTTGCGTCCTTCCGCCATAGCCTTTGCGGCGTAATACGCTGCCGCGCCTTTGTAATCGTTGTTCCAGCGGTTTATCCCTATGTAATCGAAGATAACGGCTCCTGTATGACGGCAGAACCTGTCCAACTGTTCAAGACATGTCAAAGCCCCGTTTCCGCTCCCTCCGGGAGAGGCGACAAGCAAAACTTGTTTGCCCGCCAATGTTCCCTTATCGCCGAATTCGCACCTGCGAATCCGGTCTAAGAAGTTTTTCAGACTTTCCGCCGGTTCCCCCCAGTAAACCGGGCTTATTATGCAGTAACAGTCCGCTTTTTTTACGACCCCCTGCATATGATTGAATTTATTTTGTTCGCTTATTGTCTGGTCGCCGAAAATACACGTGTGTTTATCAAGGCATGTCCCCCAGCCGTTTCCGCAGACTTTACAGCTTTCGACTCCCATAGTTTTGAGCATCACAACTTCTGCTCCGCCTTCTTCCGCACCCTTTCTGATTTTCTCTGTAATGGAATTACACAGACCGTCCTGTTTCGGATTTCCTGTTATAATTAAAAACTTCATAAATCTCATATCCTTTCGTTGCATAAAATAATTTTTATATCTTTTATAAATTATAACATTAAATTTTAAATTTAATGTTGCTAATAATAAAAAAAAGTGTTATAATATAAATTAATATAAAGTAAAAATTTAAGATGGCGGATAATAAAAAATATGGAAAACTTAAAATTAAAAGAAAATAAAGATACAAATATTTTTTCGTCTTTTACTGTTACAAACATTTTGGCAGTCATTATATTTGTCATACTGACAGCGCTGTTTGCCGCAGGGGAAATTTTAATATACAATAATCAGAATTCCGCAGAAAATACAGGCATATCAATTGAGATGATATACCTGCTCTGCGGATATTTAATAATTGCGCCGGCTTATATAATACATATTGTTTTTACGAACAGACACGTGAGAAATATATCGGAATATAACAGAAAATACCGGACTGTATTTGACGCCGTAAAGTCGCCGGTGATACTTGCGGTCAGAAACCGCGGGATAATTACTTTTGTCAATAATGCGGCGGTCAGGGAATTCGGAAATATATTAAACAAAAACTTCAGCTCGTTTTTAAACAACAATAGATTTCAAAAAGATTTTGAAAATTTGGTTTACAGTGAAGAAACAGGCAAATATTTTAAAGTGGAAAATTATCCGTATTTTTCATCTTTTAAAGAGCCGTCTGATATATCCGAAACTGCGTCAAATGAATATAATTTTTATATTCTCACGGATATAACAAACGAATTAAATCTGCAGTCTGAAAATGAAAACTGCAGAAGCAGGATAGATAAAATAACCGCGGAAAACGAGTCGGCGCAGAAACAAATCAAATCAGACTTATTACTTAAAACAGAAGTTATGGATTGTTCTGACATAATGTCGTGCATTATAGGTTTTGACGGCAGAATTCTGTCGGCAAGCAGATCTTTTATAAAATCTGCAGGGTATACGGGATATTCAGAAGGAAAAATAATAAATAAAAATATTTTCGATTTTATAGATAATATAAATAAATCCGATATACTCGAATGTAAAGATTCTTCAAACACAATAAAAAAAGAAGGTCTCCTGAAAAACCAGAATGGCAGTAAAACCGCCGTAAGAGCAAATATATTTGCTTTGCAAAATGAAAATGGCGTTCCGTCTGCGGTATGCGTACAACTTGTCGACATAACAGAGGAAAATGAATTCAAAGAAAAACACAACTGGTTTGAGGCTGTTATAGAAAACAGCGTTACCTTAACAAGCGTGTGCGATTTAAACGCCAATTTCCTGTATATAAATCCGGCAGTGTATAAAACGTTGGGATACGCTTCTGAAGAAGCCGAAAAACTTTCGCTGAAAGATTACTTTGAAAGCGGTTACGAAAAAAGATTCATGTCGGAAGCGTTAAATCTTATAAAAAAGGGGGAGATATGGCACAGCACGGGAATCCTGAGACATAAAGACAATTCGTCTGTAATTATAGACCACACGGCTTTCCCGATCAAAGACGGACAAAACAAACCCGGCAGATTTATCAATATAATGCGGAACATTTCAGATCTGGCAAAAACCCGGGAACATCTGAAGCAGGAGATAAAAATTCAGGAGTTTACCTCTGAATTTGCCGCGTCAATCGGATTTTTTGAAGACCACGATATTTTGTTTGAAAATGTTGTAAGAATCTTAGGTGAATTTTTCGGATTCTGCAGAGTCTGCACTTTTAAAGTGTCTGAAAGCGAAAATATGGTGAAATGTACTCACGAATGGACTGCGCGTAATTTGAACAATGTAAATGATACCTCAAAAAATACGCTTCTGGGAAAATACGAACAGTATGACCGGAACGACAACAGGATAAAAAATATTTTAGGTTCTTCATATTTTGTTGCGGAATATAATGCGCGATGCGCTTTGGAACTGTTTGAATGTCGCGACAGAAATGTTTACAGAATAGTTGTCCCCATCGTCATAAACAAAAAAATATTGGCTTTTATAAGCGCGGACATAAATTTATTATATCCTGCAAATTCTGTAAACGTCCCCCCGCGCAGTCCTAATTCAAACTCCGTGTCGCTGTCGCCTATGTATATGACCAAAGAAAAATATATAAAAACGCTTAGAGGTATAGCTAATATATGCACAAATGTGTTTGAGAGAAAGATCTCCGACGATATTTTAAAGGAAACCAAAAAAACGCTTGAACTTATAATAAATAATGTTCCGTACTCGATATTCTGGAAAAACACGGATAGTATATACATTGGCTGCAATGATAAATATCTTGAATTCAACGGCTGGGAAAAAGAGGATATATACGGCAAATCGGAATTTGACCTGCAGTCTCCGAAAATAGCGGAGATGTTTATTGAGGAAGACAGGGAAATTTTAAAAACAAGAAAAGAAATAGATCACAGGGAAACAAGGCTGAAAGTGCGCGGCAAGGATACATGGGTTTCAGCAAGCAAAGGTCTGATTATGAACGAAAAAGGCGAGCCTTTTGCAATACTCGGCATAATCGAGGATATAACCGAAAGAAAAGAAAGCGAAAAGACAATCTCGGAAACGCTGGCAAAATTTGAAGCGGTCGTCAAGAATTACCCGGGAGGCATATGGTGCATAAACAACGAACGCCGTTTCACCGTAATGGAAGGGCTTGAATTGCACGACATGGGGCTGCCGTCCGGAATGGCGGCAATAGGAAAGAAAATTTCGGACGTTCTGAAAAATTTCCCGGAGATGCTGGAACGGCTTAACGCAACTTTTGATACGGGTCCGCAAAACTGGACTTACACAAATCCCGACGGGCGTTCATACAATTGCTCCACGTCTTTTATAATCGGCGAGGACGGCAGTCAGGTTGGAATAATCGGAATGTCAAACGATATAACCGAAGCCGTAAAAATTCAGGGACAGCTTGTCGAAGCTATGGAAAAAGCGGAAAACGCAAACAAGGCAAAGAGCGAATTTTTATCTAGGATGAGCCATGAAATTAGAACTCCCATGAATGCTATTATCGGAATGACTAAAATCGCGCTGTCTGCCGACAATTCTCAAAAAATGACTAATTCCCTTGAAAAAATAGACGTCGCGTCAAAACAGTTGTTGGGCATAATAAACGATATTTTGGACATGTCCAAAATCGAAGCTCAAAAATTCGATATTATGCGCGAATTGTTTGATTTTGAAGCGATGATTGAGAGAATATATAATCTTATATCCGTGAGGACGGACGAGAAAAATATAAAATTCGACGTCGATATAAGCGGCGAAATACAGATAAATTATGTCGGCGACGAAATGCGCCTCTCGCAGGTTATAATAAATCTTTTGGGAAATTCCGTGAAATTTACGCCGAATGGCGGCTCTATGAAACTTTCCGCAAAAATTATAAAATCTGTCAGGGATTCTGACACAAGCATGATAGAATTCAAGATATCAGATACCGGCATAGGCATATCGCGTGAACAGCAGGCGAGATTATTCAACTCGTTTGAACAGGCAGACGGCACAATTTCCCGGAAATATGGGGGGACCGGTTTAGGTCTTGCAATATGTAAAAAAATTGTCGAGCTTATGGGCGGGGACATACATGTCGAAAGTGAGATTAACAAAGGCAGTACGTTTATATTCACCGTAAAATTGGAAAATACGGACCAACAGTTTAAAATAAAAAATATATCCGGGGAAAACAGCGGGGAAACTGTTGATTTCTCGAAATATAATATTATTCTTGCTGAGGACGTCGAAGTCAACCGCGAAATAGTCGTATCTCTCCTCGAAGATACAAGATTAAATATAGACTGCGCAGAAAACGGCGAAGAAGCATATACAATGTTCTCCAAAAATCAGGACGGATACGATTTAATATTAATGGATATTCAAATGCCCGTTTTAGACGGTTACGAAGCCACAAAAATGATACGGGATATGGATTCCGCAAAAGCGAAGAATATTCCGATTATAGCTATGACCGCAAACGCGTTTAAAGAGGATATCGACGAGTGCAAAAATGCCGGTATGAACGACCATATAGCAAAACCGATTGACGTCGAGATACTGACGCAGAAAATTGCGGAATATTTGGCTTACAGCAAAAAAGTCAAAACGTATATAAACTCTGAAACATTTGACAGTACTGTAAATATTCCCTATATAAATTCTTCAGACTTTGAAACGGAAAGCGGAGGTATTAAGACTGTACCAATCCTGAAGCTGGAATCTGAAGCGGCGGGTAAAAAAGTATTTTCTCCGGAAAAGCTTATGCCGGATATAAATTTCGAAGAGGGCGTAAAAAGACTGAGCGGAAATAAAAAACTTTTCATTTCTCTTATGAAAAGTTTCAAAGGATACGACTTATACGACCAACTGATAAAAGCGCTTCAAAAAGACGACATATCCGAGTGCGTACGTTTGGCGCATACATTAAAGGGCTTGGGGATTAATTTATCTATGCCTGTTGTTTATGTAAACGCAATGATAATAGAGAGCCATTTAAAGAGCATAGAATACGCCGAGCCGGAATATTTAGCGCAGCTAAAAGAAGCGTTGGACGCAGTGGCGGAAAAAATAAATATGATTGCCGAATAAGTGAAAAAAACAGCTTGTATAAAATACAGGCTGTTTTTTGATATAGTCGATAAACGCTGTCAATTTACGGGAATATATCACTTTTGTTTTATCGCTATAAAGCCGCCGCCATTTTTTTTCGCCGCACTTATTACCTCGTCATAAAGATAATAGCAATCTTTGCCTTTTAAAGAACCGTCGGCGTTTATCTTACGCATCGACCCGGGGTCGTAAACTTCGAAATAATCTTTGCCGTCTATATTTTTTACGCCTTTTATTATTATAGAATGGCTTGAATCGCCTTAATAGAAAACATTTGTCGTCAAATAAGCTGTATTAATCGGAATAATCACTATATTTCCCAAATTAAGCTGATTTGTAATATCGCTCGCATTTGTGAGGGAAGTATTTGCATATAATTCATACGGTATATTGTGCGATTTCAAAAAAGTCTCCATGTTGTTTGTATTCCAACCATTACCATTGTTGGGAATTTCATTTCTCGCATCCTCGACGGTTACATTAAAATTTTTGTCATACCACAGCCCAGCCATAATAGCGCAGTTTACATCACTGTATTCTCCCGTTCCCGCTTGATCAATATACCAATAATAATCCCTTGCTATACTATCATAACCGGAAGTATGGTCTGTAAAACTGTCCACTTTCTCAAAGACATAATACCAGGGCTTAAAACCATTATTGGTATAATTCCCGGCTTTCCACTGAATAAAGAGATAATCCGTTCCGTTGATTTCGTCTATCTCATATGAAGATACTACTTTGTCGCTGCCGGTATTGAGAACATATCCCTTTGTCCATCTTGTTGTTGTTGATATACCACTGCCGGAAACTGTCTCACTGACATCGCCATCGTCATAAAACACACATCTTGTAAAATATAAATTGCTTTTGGCTGTAAAATATTCGCCGGGTTTAAAATCCTGAATATTTTTGACAAAATCCACAGCCTGCCACTCACCGACGGCTTCGTTGTCCGGCACAAACACATAATCCGTGTTAAAAAAATCGTAAATTTGCGTGCCGTCGCTTGACGTTTCAGTCTGCAATGCGGGATATGTAGTCTCCGGCGTAGTTGTGACTTCCGTTGTTGTGGAATCTTCCAATGTTGTGTTGTTGTTATCGGCGCCGCTGTTTGTGCTTGAACAGCCTGAAAAGAGTGTCAGCATAAACGTTAATGCAATAATCACGCTTAATATTTTTTTCGCGTCTTTCATAAAATTCTCCTCGTTTGAATTATTTTATTTCACTTTATACACGCATTAAAATTTTTCGTCGGTTTGATACTCTTCATCTTTGCGCATACGCTGTTCCATAAACAGTTTCTTGCCGCGTCTGTACGCGAACAGCATAACCCCGACTTCCACCGCCAATGTCAGTAAAACCATGATTATCACAAGTATCATGTTGAAATCGCTGTTAAATGTCACCGTTCCGTCTGTTTGGTCAACATGATATATATCGACGTTCGGACTTAAAACGGTGTGCACGTTCAGAGGGATAGAGGGCGTACTCGTGTCATACATGCTGTCGAAAATCATGTTGGGTATCATGAATATAAACGTCAGTATTATCGATAAAATTTTAAATCCGAAGTTGTACACTTTTCTTTCCGCATCCATAGCCCCGAATTTTACAAACATATTGTAAATAAACAGCATAAATACGACAAACACCGGCACTTTTATTATCATGCCCTGCAAAAATGTATTCGTGATGTTGTTTCTGCTGAATCCGCCGAATATACTGTCGGCAAATCCGCCGATAAGCGAAAACGCAAAACTTCCTGCAACCAGTATAATTATTGTGAAATACATACGTTTTAAATAATAACCCGAATTCTTTTTCTTGTCGTAGTCCATACCGTCGTCAGGATTTTCAGATGCGCCTAACTTCGCCGAATTATATTTTGCGTAAATGCCGCAGACTGCGAAAGATAAAGCGACTGTTACAATTCCCGCGATGATAATCGCTATTATTAACAGAGATGGCGCGAAGTTGTATGAGGCAAAATAAAATATAATCGAACTCACTATAAATATAACGGCGAAAAATATAAGCGAAACGATATACAGAGTTTTTTTGACTTCCGCTTTATTTGTCTTTTTTTGCGGGACGTCGTCCCGTACAGAGTTTTGTTCTCTGTCAAATGTATCAAATTCAAACATGGTAAATTCTCCTTTTATTAATTATTAGATGTGTCCGGAAACCCCGATTTATGTAGGGGCGGATGGTAATCCGCCCCTGATTTTACGGGACGATTACCATCGTCCCCTACAGTTTCCGGACAGATCTATTCAATAAAATTATATATTAATGCAAATATTATTTGCTAAATCAAAATTTTAAAGTAAATAATATTTACTTTAGCTGATATTGAATATAATACATCTAAAACAAATAAATGTCAATAGTTTTTTGAAAGTTTTTTGAAAAATCTGCAAGTGGGCTGAATTTTACAAAAAATAGCAATAAAATCATAAAATCGAATTATTTATGCAAATCTTATCAATAAAAACAGCCCTTACATTTTATCTGTAAGGACCGTTTATTTATATTACCGTGACGGCTTAATCCAGAAAGTCAATTATTTTATTCATGATTTCTCTCTTGTTTTCAGGAGTTATAATATCGGTCTGTCCGACCAGCATATCTATAACGTTTATTCTTTTATTGTTATAAACGCTGTCTATTTTATCGCTGATAATCGATAAAAGAACAGATAACCACCGTTTCAGATAATCGACATATTCCTGCCCTTCCAACAATTCGGCATACAGTATTTCCCTGCCTTCCCAAGTATGGGGCAGTCGCCGCGCCAAATCTTTCGCTTTTTCCCGTTCGCCAATATTATCGTATAAAAAGCACAGCGAAGCTCTGGCGGTAGCGCGGGCTTTTTCGCTTATATTGCCGCCCAATTTACGTTCGCACAGCATTAAGGCTTTTTGCGCGTAACTTTTGCCTTCTTCCGAATTATTGTCTTTTAATAAGAGAATAGACGCGAGTTTTGACGTCATATCAAAATGATTGGGATATTTCTTTAATGTATCTTTTAAAAGTTCAATGGCTTTGTCGTAATCGCCTTGGATTTCATATTCATGCGCTTGTTTATAGATATTATAAAAATCTCCGCCGCCGAGCGTTTTGTCCGCGCCTATCAGTTCGTCAATGGAAATATTGAAAAAATCCGCCAAATCCGGCAGCATTGTTATGTCGGGAAATCCGTCGCCTCTCTCCCATTTGCTTATCGACTGAAAAGATATTCCCAAATGGTCTGCCAGCTCTTCCTGCGTTATATCCTTTCTTTTCCTCAAATTCCTGATGTTTTCGCCGATATTAATGTTCATACAAATATCCTCCCGTTTAATTCTTATTTATAATTTTCCGCATAATCTATAATCTTTTTAAGATTTGTAATTGTCCATTCCTCGTCTTTTCTATCGGGATTCAGTCCGGTTCTGTCAATTAAAAACGACGTAAATCCCTGTTCTCTCGCGCCGTCAGCTTCTAAAAAATAATCGTCCGCATATAAACTTTCAGAAGCAGTTACACCTTGCGCATTTAACGCCGCATTAAATATAATGGGGCTTGGCTTGCTCGCTCCGACTAAAGAACTTGCGGTAAAAGATGTAAAATATTTAGCAATATCAAGCTGTTGCAGAGTGTATTCCAACGACGGCGACGTGTCGCTGATTACTCCCATTTTATAGCCGCTTGATTTAAAGTATTCCAAAACCTCAATCACTTCCGGGAATAATAATTTATCGTTGTTACACCATAATTCGTTGAAAAGCAGTAACGCGCGATTTCCTAAATCTTCAGTCACGCCCTCGCCGACAAGCAGATGATAATAATAACGCTTGAAAAATTCGCGTTCGTCGTCAAAATTTTTATACCATGGGGTTTTACCTTCCGACGCTAAACCCATACGATTCATAATCTTTTCATACGGTAAATCAAGTGTTTTTCCGCTCCATGCTTCAATTATCTCGTCGCGCCATTTTGATTTTTCGGGATTGGAATAAGTCAAAGTCCCGTCGCGGTCAAAAAATATCGCTTTGTATTTCATGTCTTTTACCCTCCGTTTAACTATGAATAGTATACCAGAAGAATCATTTTAAATCAATAACCGCTTAATTGAAATTTTTTCCCGTATAAATAGAAAACTCTGTCAAAAAAGTCGAGTATTAATTTTATTTATATGTTATAATTTAATTACTTCCGGAAGAAATAAATAATATATAAATAAAGGCGAGGATGAATTTGGATTATAAACTACAGATATGTTCGGTAATCTCCCGCATTGAACAGAATATTAAAAATAAGCCCGATTATCGCGATTTGGAAAAATCGGTCGGATTTTCATACAGGCATATCCGCGAAATATTCAAGAATATCACGCGCATTTCACTGTCGCGCTATATTCTCGCGAGGAAGATCGCAAACGCCGCGTTTGAAATACGCCATTCCGAAAAAAGCGTCACGGATATAGCGTTTGATTACGGGTTTGACAATCTTGACACATTTACAAGGGCGTTTAAACGCGATACCGGCTTAACTCCGTCAGGATTTAAGAAATCGGACTTTTTATGCGGACGTAAAATTATATGTATGGGCGTGTTTGCGCCGGTCATTCTGAATTTAAATAATCCGGAGTTTATCCCGCCTAATTTTCAGGAGGTAAACGAAATGTGCGAAATGAAAAAAACTTCCGACAGCTGTGTATTATACGGCGTTCCAAAGGTTTATTACGGACGCCAAATAGACGGGCAGACGCAGGTCACTCCGTTCCCCATGTGCCTGCAAGCCGTTCTTAATTACATGGGGCAGAATATCAGTTATACTCAGATAATGGCAGCTTCCGGCGCGGCGTTCCGTCAGCGCTGGGACGCCGGCGGCTGGAATTTAGCCGCGGTGGACATCAGATTCACATATGAAGAACACTTGAAACCTTTTGAACTCGCTTTTAAGGGCGCGGGAAGAAGCTATAAGATTTTAGAGAATCCCAACAAACCGAAATCCGTTACCAAAGAAGCTGCGCTTGAACTTATCAAGTCTGAAATAGACTGCGGACGACCTGTCATTGCGTTGGGCGTAGTCGGACCGCCGGAAGCCTGTATAGTGACCGGATACAGAGATAACGGAGAAAAACTGCTCGGCTGGAGTTTATTTCAAAACGGCAGCGGATTCGGCGGCGCGTTTGATATCGACGAATCGGGTTATTTTATCAAAGACAACTGGTGGGAGAATACGGAAGCAGTTATGTCAGTCGGCGAAGAAGTAAACGAATACACGCCGGTGAAAGAAGTTCTTAAAAACGCCCTTATGCTTATGACTACAGAGAGAGTTGAGACTTACGGCGGGATAAAACGCCCGGGCAGCAGTTTTTACGGCGGACAGGCGGCTTACGAGGCGTGGGCGAAAGCGGTTGAGGGCGACAGTTTTTTCACCGGGAGTTCAAATGTGTCGGATATTTGTTATTGTCAGGGCGATGCGGAAGAAATGCTCGGAGGAGGACGGTATTACGCCGCGGAATATATCGGTTCGCTGTCAGCGCAGTATCCGCACTTATCGAAAGAGTTGGCGGAATGTGCAGACCTCTTAAAATCTGCATCCGAATGTGCGGAGAAAATGTTTCAGACGTGGAGCGGCACTTATCCCGGAGTAAATGAAGCGTCGATAGCAAGACTTAAAGAAAGAGAAACGCGCATAAAAATCGCGGCGTTTATACGTCAAGCCGCGAAGTTTGAAAAAGACGCCTGTGTAAAGCTGAAAGATATAATAGATAAGCTGTAATAAATAAAACAATGAACGAAGTTCTGTGTGAATTTCGTTCATTGTTTTTTATTCAGTTTCGGATTTTATATTGACAATATCGTTATAATATGTTATAATTATGATGAGGTGATAATAATGAACAATACAAAATCAAATGTAAATGTAAAAATTGACACAAACATTAAGGAAACCGCCGCATTTCTGCTTAACCGAATGGGACTCGACCAAACAACGGCGATAGAATTATTTTACAGGCAAATTATAGCGGAACGGCGGTTGCCGTTTCAGCCTATAGTGAATCTGTCTATTGGCGAAGTTACGCTTGACGAGCAAATCATTGAAGCGGCTTTAAGAAAAAATCCTAAAAGGGTTAAGCTTTCAACAGATGAGAATGGCAACGTGCTCATTGACAAAGAACTGCACCCGGATATTTACGATTGGGCGGTGAACGGCTGATGAATCCGTTCGATATATTTATCGCATATCTGTCATGGGGAGATAGCGGGAAAAATCGTCCTGTATTAGCATTCATAATAGATGATAACAATGTCGATGTTTATCAGATAACAACACAATATGGAAACAAGAGCGAAACAATTCAAGCGCAATATTTCAAAATAAATGATTGGGCGCAATCAGGGCTTGACAGGCAGTCATATGTTGACACGGGGACGCTGATAACTCTTTCATTATCGACATTTAAAAACAAAAAACCGGCTGGTAAACTGACAGAAGCAGACAAGCAAAAACTACTTGAATTTTTAAAATCGTAGTTATAATCTGAATAGTCTAAAAAATAAAAAACGAAATTCCACGTGAATTTCGTTTTATCTTTAAATTAATAACTCCCGATAAATTTATTTTATAATATTCCTAACCTTTTTAATTTTTTTCTACTATATATGCGTAAAGAAAAATCAAGCGCTTGAAAATTTTTACAGGAGGATTTGAAATGGATAATATCGCTGAACAAAGTTCAGTATCAGAGCTTTTCGAGCGGATTTCCGACGAATATTCTATGATTTTACTTAACTGGGCATATAAAAAGACCGGCAGCAGAACCGACGCCGAAGATTTGGCGCAGGAAGTTCTTGCGCAGGTGTTCCGCTCCGCCAAAAAAGAGCAGTATATCGAAAAACTGGATAATTTCATATGGAAAATCGCTCACTTTGTATGGTGCAGCTACTTAAAAGAAAACGTCGTGTTGAGGTCGTGCGTTTCTATAGACAGTTTTGATTACGACTTTCTCCCGGAAAAAGATCATGCGGAAAAGTATTTTGAAGAAGAAGAAATGAAGGATAACATCAAAAAAATGCGTTTGAAAATCTCCAACCTAAATTATTTGCAGCGCGAAATAATGATTATGCACTATATAGACGAACTGCCCATAAAATCCATTTCACAGAAACTCAACATAACCGAAGCAAATGTAAAATGGCACTTATACGACACAAGAAAAAAATTAAAAAAGGAGATTAACGAAATGAATAATGTAAATTATGTTTACCGTCCCGGCAAACTGCACATGGCTGTATCGGGAAATCCCGGACCCGCGCCGGACACAAATAAAATCAACGAAAGTCTTACCAAACAGAATATATGCCTCGCCTGCTATAGAGAGGCAAAAACACCAGCCGAACTTGCAGAAACTCTCGGTATAGCTCAGGCATATATTGAATTCGATTTAGAATGGCTTATTGAAAAACAATTTATGAAAAACGATAACGGCAGATATTCTACAATATTTTCAATCAATTCCCCGGATTTTTCCGCAAAGATAGCCAATGTTTTCCTGAGAAACAAAGAAAATTTTTCCGATGAGATTATAGAAAAGTTCATGTCAAAGCAGGATAAAATAAAAGCTCTGAACTTCTACGGTTCTGACCAGCCTATGGAAAAATTACTGTGGTTTTTGATTTACAGATTTATTAACTTTGTTGATTATAAAGTAACTTATGAAGAAAATAAATATCCTCAGCCTGAACGCCCGATAATGCCGGACGGCGGACAGTATTTTCCGCTTGGCTTCGAACAGCCCGAAACACATAAGAAAACTGTGGAATTTCTTAATGATGAATACAGGAAAATCCACAAATGGGATTGTAACGGATCGATGTGCAATCCACGAGATAAAATTTCATTATATTGGATAGGTTTATATAACGCCGGAAGGCATACTATCGAAAGACTTTTTTCATCGGAACCGAATAATAAATATTATCAAACTTATCAGCTTTTTTGCAAAACTTTAAATCAAGATTTTAATCTGAACGATTTAAACGATACTGAAAAAGAAATTCTAAGCGAAATGATAAGTTACGGCTGGGTATCGAAAAAAGACGATAAAATTATTCATAATTTCTGTATTTTTACTCACGAACAGGAAAAAGCCCTGATTAATATCTTTGCTGAAATTTACGAAGAAATGAAAGACGAAATATATAAAATATTTACCGGCTTAGAAAAGTTCTGCCGCACCGACCTGCCAAAACATTTAGACTTCTACACAAACTACCATATCTATATGGCTTTCTATAACGCTATTTT
>Ga0123357_10001743_pt1 | contig 23497 bp, 21 predicted proteins | sample TergutEmb28metaG_FD_89873 | JGI IMG/M metagenome (GOLD analysis project Ga0123357, IMG submission 89873) | Embiratermes neotenicus P4 segment gut microbial communities from Petit-Saut dam, French Guiana - Emb289 P4 | ecosystem: Host-associated > Arthropoda: Insects > Digestive system > Gut ... | reverse complement strand
GAAGACTCCTCTGTTCATGTTTCCAGGAAACACCACATCAGTCTGCATGGCTCGGTCATCTTTCCTGTGTGCATGTGCCATCATGCAGGATCACCAAGATCCACTGGTCCAAGCTGAGGCGACTTCTTGCTTGCAGCAGCTGCATTTGTTTGCACCCCGTCATGTCAATCTGTCATCTCTTGTACCAACACTATGTGTAAGTTGGCAGTAATGTAAATGGCTGACTGCATGGGGCGGTCATACTGAAGAAGTTGATCAAAAGATGTCTTTAATGGAACCATGTTCACAAGAGCTCTCCACTGGATCCTTTTCTGTGCCAAGTTAATTCTCAGATTGTGTTTCTTCAAGATCTATTTGAATACTATCCTTCCGTGGATGATCCCTAATGGTAGCATTTGATGTTCCCACTCTATAGTTTCATTATGGGGCATTTAAACCCTGCCTAGAACCTGATAAAGGGTTATTTTCTGCTGGAATTTTAAATTGACTGTATAATAGCTAGAAAATCAGCAACTCTTTCAATGATCACGAATTGTATACTTTTTATTCTATTTTAATCCAGTATTGAACACATAGCAATAAATATTTACAGCATGTTTACACCACATATGGTATTCAAGTTCTACATATATTTATATATTTGTGTGAATATCAGTAATGGAAATTTAGAACTTGCAATTTACGTATATTAGCAGAAGAATTCTTCTTGGTATGTTGCACCTTGAAACACCCATGCTTGTAAGGCCATTTTACAGTTGGGGCAGTAATACAGTGTTTGTATTCTTTTCACACATTTGTTACACATGGTACACCATTTTGTCAGTTTTGATTTCCTTTCTTTTGGAGGTGGTCACCTTGTGAAATGTAGGGCTGTCAACCTTTGAACTATTTTGTAATCCTTTGTGTATAATTATGTGTCCACTTGTGTGCATACAAAGGCTGGTTGTCATTCTGCAGCAACACACACTTTATTTTGCTGCAGTAAAACACAACAACCAAACCAGTTAGCAGTGTTCTGTAGCAGACTGGTCTGATTCACAAATGTGGTGCTGTAGGTAGTTTGTGTTCTCCCTTTGTCCTATCAACCACAAAAGAGCAAAGTCTGATAAAATTGTATATGTGCAGAGAGCAGTGATGCAAACATGTATTGCCATTGAGCAGGAATATGACTGCATGTGGGTCTTCATGTGAAGTAGTCATTAAAATTGACCAGTATAAATGGTAATTGAAACAGGTGGACAGTTTTTCTTAATATTCTGCAGTGTTATATTTAACCTTTTGGTGCTGGAATTATTTTTTTAAATTTTAGCACACACTGTATATAAAATGTGAATAAAACAGGAACCAAATACGTTAGAATTATGAAACAAACTGCATTTTGAGGAGAAAAAAACGGAGACTATATACCATGTTTAAAATATTCAGTACCTGTATTTGTTGAATAAATATATAAAATGCAACGTTTAGAGGTTAGCGGTGCGGTAAGACCACTATAGGGGTCGTTAGGCGTCAAAGGGTTAATGAAATTGTGTTTAGCAGTTCTCAAGTTAGCATATAGCTATAGAGGAGTGGATTTAATAGGCACGTCATACAGATGTGCACATGTCAGAAAAGGAATTGCAATATATACTGGAACAGGAAACAGATTTTTTTTCCAAATTTGTCATCTGAAAAATGTGCGACCTTCTAATTGCAAGCAAAGGTAAACATGTTCTGTGTAGGCATTTTCCTAAAAACTGAAGATTATGAGAAGGATGTGGGGGTCGTCATCTTTCTTATATTCTGGTAAACATGACATTGTTATTCTTGTTTGTGTTTAAAAAAATTAAACCTTTCATTCAAATGAGTAAACTTGAATTTCTTTCACTGCCATCTTATAGAATAAATGCAACATTTAAACCCAGTGTGAAAGAAGAAAAACATTACATTTATATGAATGATTCAGCCCATAAGACTTAATAAAAGTCTGTACCATAGAGATATGTAGGGGTGGTGGAGGTATAGGTCCACTCATTCTTAACCTCAGGAATGGATGGAGGTTAGTGGTTGACTTCACACCCAGCATCTTTACCCCCAGAAAACAGTCCTGGTACCCACTGAATGGTAGGTTGGATGGGCCACAGAGCCAGTCTAGACTTTTTGGAGAAGGGAAAATATCTTTCCCCTACCCAGATTTGAGCCCTGGACCATCAAACCTGTAAGCTAGTTGCTGTACTGACTACACTGTCCTGCCTGCCATAAGACATAATAGCCTTCTCTAAACCTCAAAATTTCAAGTGTGGCGAAAGCTGTTAATTGTAATGTTCTGGATTTATGCATATTACACATCTTCACCAGTGAATGCATCACATGTACATACTTATCATTACTATCCAAACTTGAAGATGAGTTTGTTTTAGCATGTACGTTATTGTGTACTGTTACAGCGCACTTTATCAAGTAATCATTTGCTACTGCGGAAAGCTGCAATTTCATGCTTAAGGCAACTTGCCCAACGAGAAGCAAAAGAAGTGTGTGAACATGCCATGACACTTGCCAGTGAAAGCAGAGATACAAATATGGTGGAAGGTAAACTGAGCTTTGTATCTTTTAAAGTCATGATGGTTGAATTATTTATTGAGTAAAAATGTGCAAATGTACAAGGAATTTAAATTTCCGGCATTCCTTTACATACCATAATCCTTGTGATGATGCTAGCAAGAACTATAAATTAGCCATGTCTGTCAATAAGTTGGTACGGCATTTGTATTGTCCAGTATTTGCCAGCAATAATTTTAAAGGCAACTAACTCCATTGCAAACTTCTTACAAGATGTTACATAATATCTCAGCAGATGGCAGCAGTAGCTTGTTAAAGTCATTGAAATGATCTCTGTGGCAGTTGGTTCCTGATTATCTTGAAGACAAATGTGCTGTATCAATCATGTATTACCAATCATCTGGAAAGGGTTAGTAATTGCATAATTTAAATGATACTTTCCTGTTGTTACTTAAGGTTTGGTAAACTTGTCATATATAATGTCTCAAGGTTTCCACTAACCTCGTATTTGTACTGTTAGCATTTGAGAATTTGTAGGCAGGTTTATGATCTATACCCATTCAAACTTTTACATGCCTGACTGTGATTCCTTAGTGAATGTCATCAAATTACTTTGCTACCCAGTTGTTAGTGGTATTATATGAAAAACCATCTGTTTTGCTTACATCTTTAAATATAGAGGAGAGATCATGTCTAGTATAGGTGGAACTCTGATATGCACATTGTATGGGAAAATAACTCCTGAGGTAACCATATTTTTTATCCTAACCATCTCAGTCAGATTCTAAGGGGGACCATTAAGTGTGTGGGAAGCCTTTCATGCATCAAGGCCACATACTGTAACTGCAAGAGATACTGTGAGAGATACCTTGAACCTTGCAGCAGTGAATCTTATGTTTATTGGACCATGCATCATCTTGATAGTTGAATAAAGAGAGACCAACTTGATGCCACTTGTTTTATTATTACTTTATTCAGTGCTCAACATGTTTTGGACGTTAATACATCCATCCTCAGGAGCTTGCATCTAATTCGTTGAGTTACTTCATGGGTTGTATCTGGTTCGAAGTGCATTGTTATGTTGCAGTGAGGCTATGGTGGTGTGGTATCCGTATGCAGGCTGAAGCCTGCATATGGATACCACACCACCATAGCCATACTGCAACATAACAATGCACTTCGAACCAGATACAACCCATGAAGTAACTCAACAAATTAGTAGCAAGCTCCTGAGGATGGATGTATTAACGTCCGAAACATGTTGAGCACTGAATAAAGTAATAATAAAACAAGTGGCATTAAGTTGGTCTCTCTTTATTCAACTTTCAGCAGTATTTGCATTAATAACTAAGTGCCATACTTGGTTATTCAGTTCAGGTTTATTTTCGTTTCTGTCATGTAACTTGGTACTTGTTGCAGGTTTAGTAATTACCGAGAGTGGTTTGCCTGGAGTTTTGTTCAGCATGCTGGACACAGAAACAGATAACAGACTCATCAAAGACATCCATGACACTTTGACAAGCATGTTACAAATGATGGCTGCAGATAACCTCTCCCAGTGGCTGTCACTGTGTAAAGATGTCCTTACAGTTGCCACAGGTCAGGATTTATTGCAAATATTACATTGTGTGCAACATGCATTTTCCTTTGAACTCATAGACTTTTTCAGTCGTATGTATCGAAGTATAGTACACCGTGTTCTGGGAACAGGGTGAGTTCCTATCTTCAGACTTATTCCAAAACACCTCTCACTACATGATAATTATTTAAACTAATTAAACATAGATTAACCTTTTGGTGCCAGAATTATTTTTTTAAATTTTAGCACATGTGTATATAAAATATGAATAAAACAGAAACCAAATACGTTATAATTATGAAACAAACTGCATTTTGAAGAGAAAGAAACGGAGATTATATACCGTGTTTAAAATATTCAGTACCTATATTTGTCGTATAAATATATAAAATGTAATGTTTAGAGGTTAGCGGTGCGGTACGACCACTACAGGGGTTGTTAGGCATCAAAGGGTTAATGATGAAATCAGGGTTATGCAAATCTTATGTTTATTGGACCATGCATCATCTTGATAGTTGAGTAAAGAGAGACCAACGTTTTGTCACTTGCTTTATTATTTCTTTATATAATGCTCAACATATTTCGGATGTTAATACATCCATCCTCAGGAGCTTGCGACTATATGTGTTGAGTTATTTCATGGTTACATTGATCTGTAATCATTGTAACCCACGAAATAACTTAACAAATAAGTTGCAAGCTCCTGAGGATGGATGTATTAACATCCGAAACATGTTGAGCATTATATAAAGAAATAATAAAGCAAGTGACATCAAGTTGGTCTCTCTTTACTCAACTAGGGTTATGCAGTTGGCATAAAAAATGTGTAAAGATTTATCATTTCTCTTTAAAGTTGGTAATATAAAGATATCCTGTCAGTATAAAAGTGCAGCAAAGTAATTGAGTCATTTTTGAATGATGTTCCTTCTTTTTCCAGAATCAAGTAGTGGTGGAGATGAGACAGTAGGAGTTGTAGGTGGTAGAGAGGTGGAGGAAGGAGAAGATGTGGAGCCTGATGATGACCAAGCTGAGTTTCATGCTGCAGATGATCAGTCAACACATCCTGCAGTACAGCCACGGTGGCCTACCAGAGTGTTTGCTGCAGAATGTGTTCGCAGGATCATAGTGGCCTGTGAAGGAAATAAGGGTGCCCATTTTGATCTTGCATTAGCCAAAGAAATGCAGCTCACCAAAAGCAGAGGTGGGCCCTGATTACACTTTTTTATTTCTTGTATGCGCAAGTTTAATCTCATGTAACTGCTTTACAGAAAGTTTGAATTTGAACTTACAGCTCCAGTATGTATCTTCCTAAATCAAAACTCATTGACAATTTTGACTGTGCCTTGTTATGTCTTTTAACATTTTACAGGACAACAGTTAAGATGTGTGTGTGTGCGTGCGTGCGCTGCCTGCTTTATCAAGAAATACACTATTTTTCCCGCGTTGAAGAATTGGCAGTTATTTCCCTGAACATAATTAACTGCTTGGTCATTATATTGATAATGCAGTATGTTCACTAGGATTAATAACTAAATTTTTTAAATAATTGTATTGTATACTTTAGAGTGTTAATATTTCATTGGAATTTTGTTTGAACTTTGTGTTTAGTATGCTAAATATATTTATGCACATATTTTTTATGTTTTTGTTTTGCCATGAGAATGGATTTTATTGCAGATCTAATGACAGAAATCAGCCCCTTGTGTGTAACCACTTGTATATATTTCTGATTCCTTGGGACAGGCTAGACATCCATATAGAATTGCTCTAACTGTGGAAAGATTGAACAGAAGAAATGAGGCTAGGTTGTCACACCAATGGTCAAGGCAGTTAGTTATTCATGAAATTTGGCTAATATACTGGACATCAAGGATTGTGTTACTAAGCAAGCTTTAAAGTGTAAAATCTTAACTACTCAGTAACTAATGTAGTTATGCTTAAAGGCCTTGTGTTAACATCAGTATACATGCACACTGACTGTATTGTATGAATGATGAGTGCCATTGTGGTAAGGTTACCATTTGTTCAGGATTTTCATGAACAATCACCAGAATAAGACATGTTTTGGACTAATTTGTTCCTGTTTTTATATTTTTTTTATTTTATTCAGTCTTCCTGATAATAATAACCTTTAGACTGGAGACTTTCATCAGTCTTGTTAGTGGCTTTCCCAGTGAGCGGATGGCAACATTGCTCTGCATGTAGCAGTAAACAGTTAACATGTGTGCAAGACATGAAAAAAAAAACATGACTGTAACATGTGTATAATTGTATTTGTTATTTGAGCACTATCACCATCCCCAAATAGGCCAAAGAAAAAGTGGCCACTTTATTTTATGCCCTTGTCAAACTTGCATGGAAAGTTACGTAACAAGACATTGTTGCTTCAGTACTGCATTGATGAAAAACATGCTGATGAGCTTTGTAATATATCATTTGGACACATTGTTGTACATTTCTCTGTACCCAGTGTACGTGGTGCTAGTTGTCATACATTTTGCACAAGCATGAGAGACATACAAGAAATACCACTATGTATCACTAGTAGGTATTCAACAGTGGTGTGATGACATGAATCGAAGCTTCCATATCTGTTCTTTATTCCATCACCTGTTCTGTCTTCAATATGAATTTTCACTTAGTTGAAGTGAGAACATTCTGTTTATTTCAACGTAATGCCTTCTTTTTGACAAGATACTTCATGGATTTTTTGTAATTTGTTTCAGACGTCTATTTTGAAACTTTTAAAGGACTTCTTGTAACTGAGATCTTTCTGGTCACTGACACACGTGTCAGCTTCACCATACAAACTTTTGTAATCAACAAACAATTATTCCTTAAAGAACAGTGATACCTTCTCTCAAGGCATGCCACCCAAATATTGCCAGTGAACTGTATGTGCATCTTCTTACGTGCTCCTTCTAGATAAAGTTCCTTATTCATTGTTAAGTAGTGCAAGAACTAGCACAATGTACATTAAGCCTTAATTCTTGGTGATAATTTGGTTACTGATATTAAATTAGTAATTATATAAACATAATGAGATGTCTTCTATTAAGTTAGAATGTGGTTGTTTCTAGAGCAGCAAAAAATGACTTTACTTTACTGTATGAGAGCTTTTTATACATGATCTTATGTATTTCTAAAGCGGAAATATTTGGTAATAAGAAATGTTTGATGAACATTGTATTTTCTCATAGGTTTCTTTGCTGGAGTAACATTTTTGAGCAATCAGGAAGGATTACTTATTTGGATTTTTTCTCAATATTATGTCCTTGCTGTACTGAATTTATCCATAATAAGATATTTGAATAACCTAAACTGAGAAATGTATTTGTTTATTCTCTTCCAGGAGACTATCTTGTCTTACATCTGTCAGATCTAGTGAGAATGGCTTTCATGGCAGCAACCAGTGATTCTGACCCACTACGACTTGAAGGCCTTAAGACACTGCATGAAGTGATAGATAAGTTTGCCCATGTGCCAGAGCCAGAGTTCCCTGGACACCTGCTGCTGGAGCAGTTCCAGGCTCAGGTAAGCAAAATATTCCATTTTGCTATGTGTGTGTGCGTTTGTGCGTGCGTGTGTGGGCGGGTGGGTGCGGGCGTGTGTGTGTGTGTGTGTGTGTGTGTGTGTGTGTGTGTGTGTCTGCGTGTTTGTGTGTGTGCGTGTTTGTGTGTGTGAGTGTGTACACTAGAATCCTGACTTAAAGTTTTGTAATTTAAGAGTGTACTACATTTTACATTCATTTTCTGTGGTCCTATAAAAGCCCCATATAAATTATGTATGTTTTCCCCATATTCAGTCATTCATTTATTTCACATTCCATTAATCTTATACAGATGTGGAAATAGTCATGTATACATATAGCGTAATAACTAGCAAGTGTACATTCAGTATAAACTGTGCCTTATTGTAGTGTCATAGTTTAGTTTTACTAGGAATTATGGGTACTGTAATTAAAATAATCCTAGGTAATAATGAAATTGAAAGTGGTATCAGCATTAATTATGTATTAAAATATTCGGACTGTAAAAGGAGTTATGTAACAAATATCTTTTTAATGCTAGTTCAAATTTATTTTTATCACAAGATAAATCTTTAATAGTTTTTGGTAAATGATTGTAAATCTTGAGTCCATGGTAATAAACACCTTTTTGGTATATTGTCAAGTTTGCTGTGGGTACATACAAATCAGAAGTTTGTCGTGTAGTAATTCTATGTATTTGTGAGTTAGTCTTAAATTGGTCTTTGTTTTTAGTGACAAATAAGAGCAATGAAAGTATATATTGGGATGGAACTGGTAGGATATTTAATTCCCTAAATGGTTGCCGTCAAGAGGCATTCTTACTCAAATTCATAATTATTCTAATTATTCTTTTCTGTACTTTAAATATTTCTTCACTATGCGAAGAGATTCTTCTTCCCCATTTTAGTGTATTTTTAGTGTATTACATTTAACAAAGGAAAATTCAGTCTGTCCATGAATGTTGCACCACATATTAGTTTGGTGTTTGTGCACTGTTGTTTGGTTGCATGTGGGAGGCACTAGCAGGAACAGTACACATGTTACATAGCTTTCTTACTTTGTATTCAGGAGTTTTTATGTTCAAATTTGCATTACAAGCATACTTATTTGTATAAATACTCAACATACATATTGTAAGTGCATAATTTTTAACAATTCACACAAAAGGAAAAACACTGACTTTAAGAAAGCCGTCAAAAGATGCTGTTTGTGGAAATGACTAACCATCTTCAATTTGCACCATCATCTTTGCGTGAAGTTGTACCATCTACAGATACAATAACAGAAGCAATGTTTAAAGTATGGTACAGTCAAAGGTAGAGACAATTGTGACACTTTAAATAGACAGTACATGGCCTTTTAAACATCATATGTCTGGCTGTATAGATTGAGACTGAGGGATGATGTAAACCACGTCTGGTGAAGGTGGTTGTGTTAATAAAGAGTTTGTTGGTCACTTGATTGATAATACACTGCCTGCTGCTTTGCATGGGTGTGGAACGAGAAACATTTTTGTTTCACTTAATACAGTGTCATTGTACTCTATATTGCCATTCATGTTAGAATATCAAAAAGGAATACTGCAAAGCCATGAAGTAATTACAGAAAGACCAACAGTACTTGTGTGCCACAGTGTAGATGGTAGTGAGACGTTAGAGCTGCTGATGACTGGAAATTGTGCAAAACCAAGTGTTTTAAGATCTTTCCTTTTGGTTGTTTAAAGCTAACATTTGTACTTCGGTTCAATTCCATTTTTTGTTTCAGTTCAGTACAATCCCAATTTGAGATTAAATATGAAACACAGAGGGTGACCCAGAGTGAGTTCACCATCAACAATCTGATCTTGATTTTTTGCCCGTACAAAGTTATGCCAGTCAGTTTGTACAACAGTATCACAGCTTTATGAGTTGTGCATTGAGCATGGAGAATTTCATTTTGTATAATTTTTGTAAATTCAGTGTGCATTAAAAAATTTTACAACATACTTCGGTTCACTTTTCACTACCCTGTTAAACTGACTTCTGGGCCACTCCATATAATAAATAAATATATTACATGCTTGTTATATGCGTAGTATTTAATTTGTAGCATAGTTTTGTTCATCATACCAAGCCCATATTAGATGCTGAAATATTGTCTCTTAGGCAACCTTAAATGACAGCTTCACTAAACTCTTTGGATCCGAAAATCAGCTGCAGCCAATGCATAGCATGTGGCTACAATGTCCGATGTCATAAACACACACACATGTTACAAAGAGCATACAGATTAATGGTTGGCATTTGAATTCTCCACTTTTTCAGAGTACACCCTGTATTTAATTCTGGTACCACGGGTTAATGTGTATATGTATACCAGCTTCACAGGCTTCACCAAATGGCACATTCCATCCCCAGCTACTTTCGTAGCCTTACCACATCATACCAAGGCAGTCTGCAGACTGTCTTCGGACCATGATGTGATTTTATACAAAGAGTACACATTTGTTTCTGAATACTACCAATATGCCTGTTACAGTGTATTGGATATTGTTTGTGTAACACGTTTAGTGTCATTTTCTGAGCAGGTGGGTGCAGCCTTGCGGCCGGCATTCTCACCAGAGACTCCATCACACGTGACATCAGCTGCCTGTCAGGTCTGCAGTGCGTGGATTGGGAGCGGAGTTGCTCGTGACCTTAATGACCTGCGTCGTGTTCATCAGCTTCTTGTTTCGTCTCTAGCAAAACTGCGTCGGGGTACAGCCACCACACAGCTGTACAATGAGAGCCTTGCCACACTTGAACGCCTTGCTATCCTAAAGGCTTGGGCTGAAGTGAGTCCACTAACCTTGTTGTGTGAAATTTAATTAGTATATGGCTTAGAGTTAGTTAAGACCCTGCGCTACTAGCCAGAAGTTTGCAGGTTCAATTCCTGATGGTGTTGGAATTTTTCGTTGACATATACCTTCTGGCCACATAGTGGCCCTAGTGTTGACTCTGCCTGTAGCAGAAACAAGTGCCAGGAATATTTCCTGGGGGTAAGGGTGACTGGTGAATAGAGCTGACAACCTTTGCATCTTTGAATTGTCTTGAAATCTGGGAGCCTCAACCTCCTGGAACCCTCTGGGACTGAAAAGGCTTGTAAATGGATTGCTTTACCTCTTATATGGCTAAGAGAACAGACAGAAAGCCTTTGCTTTCAGAACTGTCATGAAGAAATACATTTGTTTTTAAGAGTAGTGAGTCTATTATTTTTTACTCACATGTGGCTGGTTTAGTGGTGATAATGAACTGATGGGGCCAGGTGTGTGAAAATTTATACGCATGTGAGTTGTGAACTTACTTGTGTGTTATACAGGGTGTCCCAGGAGGAAAGGTCAATATTCTGGGAGGTCATAGTATCAGTAATTCTGAGCGAAAATGTTTATATGAACATGTGTCTTATTCCGAACGGTTTCCGAGATAGAGCTATTTGAATGTACAACTCCAAAATTGTTGATAAGAAAGTGATATTATGTGTACATACTGTTTGTTCAAGTGACAGAGTTGGTACAGTTTATAATAAATGTTCAAAAATTCCACCATCAACATCAGTGCACTTTGCAACTCGTGTGAAGACATGGCGTGTTGTTCATCTGAGTGTGTCTTGACATTCCTTTATGCAGGCGATAACATCCAGTATGATAACGAGCAGTTCATCTCGTGTATCCACTTTTTTTCTGTACACTTCACTCTTCATCAAACCCCATAAACAGAAATCTAACGGGGTTAAGTCTGGAGATCTTGGTGGCCAGTTAATGGTACTGCCATGACCGATCCACCTATTAGGGAAAGTGTCATTAAGATGTTGCATCACATGTCGGGTATAATGAGAAGGGGCTCCATCATGCTGAAAGTACATAGCAATCCACGTAGCCAAAAGAAGTCTAGGTAATTTTGTCCTGTCTTATGATCATTTAAAATAACGGGACAAATCATCATGTCATCAATCATACGGCACCACACATTGATAGAAAAACGACGTTGAAAATTTGTTTCTGCAATACCATGTGGATTTTCGTGAGACCATCAATGCGAGTTACATGTGTTGTTGGTTCCATGATGGGTGAAAGTAGCTTCATCAGTGAATAGTATTAATGGAAGCAATTGGTAATTAGTATGTAATCAATGACAAAATTTTAGGTGCATGGCACTGTCCCCTGGGTGTAGATTTTGCACAGGCTATGGGTGAAATGGGTACAAGCCGTCTTCATGCAATGTTCGCCACACACATGTTCATGAAACACTGATATGTGCTGAAAGTCTTTGCATGCTAGTAGTAGGACTATGCTGTACCATATCAAGAATGTTTTCCTGTTCCTCCATGTTTTGTTTACGTGCCCGTTCAGATGAAACATGAGCACTGGGAAGCATACCGCATTCACGCAATGTATTGAACACCTCGTAAAACACTCTACGATCCGGAATTCTGCGCATAGGAAACCGTCGACGGTATTCTTCAACAGCAGCAGTGGCACTACCATCGCAGAAGCCTTAAACATACATCATATCAGCATATTTGGCATTTGTGAAGATGTGCGGCATTTTTCACTACACTCCAACAATGTCACTATCAACAGTCACAACAGCCAACTGACGCTTCACACAGATTCACATGCTTCAGACAGTGGCACAGCATGGCAGGAGGGAAGGACAATACTGGGCGCCCAAGCCAAGTACAGTCAAATGCCTCTATCTCGGAAACTGTTCAGAATGATCGATGACATGTTGATTGCTCCCGTTATTTTAGACAATCATATGACAGGACAAAATTACCTAGACTTTCTGCAAAATGAATTACCAAAAGAACTAGAAGATGTTCCTTTGGCTATACTGATTGCTATGCACTCTCCCTAATAGGTAGATTGGTCGTTGCAGTACCATTAACTGGCCACCAAGATCTCCAGACTTAACCCTGTTAGATTTTTGTTTATGGGGTTTGATGAAGAGTGAATTGTACAGAAAAAAAGTGGATACACGAGACAAACTGCGCATTATCATACTGGATATTATCGCCTGCATAAAGGAACGTCAAGACGCACTCAGATGAACAACACGCCATGTCTTCACACGAGTTGCAAAGTGCATTGATGTTGACAGTGGAATTTTTTAAACTGTACCAACTCTGTCACTTGAACAATAAATACCGGTATTAAAAACAGTACATACACGTAATATCTCTTTCTTATCAACAATTTTGCGGTCGTACATTCAAATAGCTCCATTTCAGAAACCGTTCAGAATAAGATGCATGTTCATAGAAACATTTTCGCTTAGAATGACCGATACTATGACCTCCCAGAATATTGAACTTTCCTTCTGGGACACACTGTATACTGCTCAGATATTGTATGTAATTCAACAGTTACAAACATTGTGATGACATAAAACTGTGACATTATATTCAAAAAAGTTTTACTCCATACAGACTCAATACTTGAAGCTATAAATTCTTTACAAAAATAAAAGGAATGAAAAAAATAATAGTGAAGTGACAGATGTTGTAGACTAGAAGTCTCTGTGGCAGGAAAGTAGGCTTTCTGAATTCTCCTAGAAGCTCTTTGTTTCAAATGTAAAATTTGGTACTGGAATTCACTGTAACGTAAATACTAAAGGAGCACATAACAGGAGGCTGGAGGAAACTGTAAAAGAAGCTCCATGGTTTGTACTTTTATCACATATTAGGATGAACAATCCAGGAAAGTTTGATGGGCAGGGCATGTGGCACATATGAAGTACAAAAGAAATACACACGGGGTTATGATGGAGAAATGTGAAGGAAAGAAGCCACTTTGAAGAGGTAGCCTTAGAGGATAGGGTAATAAAATGGACCTTCAATAAATTTGATGGGATAGCATGGACTGGCTTAATCTGACTGAGGGTAGGGGCATGTGGTGGGCTGTGATGGACAATTTAGCCATTATTCTACTGGGATGGGTATTTAAATTTTAGCACAAGGTTTGTGAAAAACATACGAATTTCACAGAAAAAAATATAAAATTGTGAAATAAATTGCATTTTGTGGACAATAAAACAAATTATGCAGCATGTCCTTAAAATGCAGTAAACTTCCCTGTTTCCTAAATATATACAATGAATTTCTAGGGGTGTTTTCCAATTTGTGTTCTTCTTGCATGTTTGTTCCAGGTGTATGTAGTAGCCATGATAGGAAATGGCTCAGCTCCTGGTTGTCTCAATACAAACCCCAAGACTGTACCTTCTAACATATCTCCTGATAAGGATGAAGAGGACTTCGGTGATTTTGAGTTCAAAGGAGAGAGTCTCTTGAACCTTGTGCAACCTGAATTAATGAGCTTATCTCAGCACTGGTTAGCAGCACTTCGGGACCATGCACTCCTTTCTCTACCACCAGGTAAAAATTTTAACTGTTTGTGATAGAATACAATGCAAGTCAAAGCAACTCAAATTTATGCACTTCTCAGACAGTTTTTTCTGAACCCCTTAAGGCAGGCATTTAAACGTTCTGCATTGTAACTAGGAGTCAGTTGTCACTGAAACATTATAAACTCGAGTACTTTTATATACCAACAGAAAAATTGTAATCACCTCCCATTACTGTTATTCATAAACATGTCACATATACCATGTTTTAAAAGGTAAAAAATGTTGGCATGTGACATTTTGCTTCTTAAATTCAGTGTTTCTTTCCTTCCTTTCTTTTATTGTATGCTTCTGATTTTTGGACATCTGGAAATCGTCTTCGATTTCAGTTTGTTTTGTCTTCATGTGAAGACAGTAGTATGAAAATATTAAACTGTAAAAGATAATGTTATCCCTGGGCATGACATGATAGTATATGAAGGAGTGGAGGTGCAGTTCCACTCATTCTTCAACCTGGTACTAGATGGTATTGAATGGTTAGCTTTATGCCTCAGCTGTTTTACTCCCAGGAATAGATTCCCCAGCTTCCATTAACTGTGAGGTTGGGTGAGCCCCAGAGCCAATCTGGACATTTTGGAGAAGAGAAAAATCTCAACCCCCTACCAGGAATCACAACAGAAGTCCTTGGTCGTCCAACTAGTAGCAAGTCACTGTACTGACTATGCTGTCCTGGCTTACATATTAAATCTGTAGTATGCCTATGCATGTATGGATTATATTTGAATGTTCCACTTGTATCTAATACACGATGTGTTGTAATGTTTAGAGTTTGCTAGTCAGCTGCCTCATGATGGAGGAGCATTCTACACCACAGACACTATAGAGTCTTCCCGGCCACATTATGCAGCTTCATGGCCCCCCATCCTCCATGCTGCTGCCCTCTGGCTAAATGCTTCTGGATTTGACAGCAGACCATCCAGTGCTACCATTGTGCCCAACAATAACAACAGTGGTAAAACTGGAGATTCTGCTTCTGACAGATTCCATCTTCTGTTTGGTGAGTGGTAATTGGAGATAGAAGTGTGTGGTACACATGCTGATGAGCCATGTCAGTATCTTCTTATTCAGGGTGTTTCAGGAGGAATCTGCCATACTCTGGAGAAGGTGCCTTGGGTTAAATTACATTGACATATATTGAAGATTTTCAAATGGCCCTTGTGCACTAAAAGTTTGCTGTACACTGTCTTAATGTAATGTGATGTTCACAAATTTTCCAGTATGGGCTACTGAACCATTTCCACGTGTAATATATGTAGTTACTTCTGTTTTCGATCTTTACAGGAATATGTATGGAAGCACTATGCAGTCCAAGATCTTCAGAACCTGTTGAAAGTGTTTTAACATGTCTGCAAGCATTGTATACACTGCTGGATTCTGCTTGGCCTAGAGAAACCTTAATGGGTGACAAGTCCCTTGGAATTGAGCTATGCAATGTACTGCACAGGTAGGTTATTCTTCACTCCCATGTGTATTTTAATTATTTCTAGATATGTCAGTTCATTTGCTGTATTATTGGATGTAGTGACGTTATTCTTGACACCCCAATCCATACAGTACAGGTGGGTCTCGTTTTACACAATTTGTTTGTGCATGATTTCTCCGTAATGCAGCTTGAAAATTTATACCACTTTTGAATGTATGTGATAATTTTTAGTTTACTGTGATGTGGCATACACGATCCTTGGTCACTCTTGTCTTGTGTTGGAGGCTAGCAGAAAGTGATGTAACCATCACACCACGTGTAGTGACTGATTACATTGGTGACATAATCATGCAGCTGATATAAATCCCTCTTCAAGAGCATTGGCTTTTGTTACCAAAATGAGTGAGAAATGTAAATCTACATCACCTAGTGCAATTCAAGTGAAAAATCAGCGAAGTACAATCATTATTGAAGGTAATTGGACATTATAAGCCTACTTGAAGAAGGTGAAGGAATTGTTGACATATGCTATAATGTTGTATTCACTCATAGTAGCATGTATACAATATATGATAGTGCTGATAGAATTACAGAAAGTGCTAAGTCAGGATTTAAAGTGTTCTTTGTGTAGCAAGGTTACTACAGTCCTCTCAGAATGAACGGTACTAAATCCATGGATGTGAGTCTCTTACATTTTTATTGTATCAGATATAAAAATATGGTATAGAAATGTATAAATACTGTATATACAGTATGTATATACTCTATGGGTCCGTTGTCCACCTGTGGTATAATCATACACTATATAGGTTGAAGTTTTCAATCCCCTAATCCCCAGGAAATACACTATTTTAAGTGGGAATTTTATGTTCAATTTGCACAATTTCAATGTGCGCAACATGTTTAAGGAACATAACCCTGGCATAATATGAGATCTACCTGTACTGGATAGGTTTATGGCTTTTCCAGGGGAAGTGTACTGTTGCTTCTGTACTAGCTGAAGTTCCTGACATATTTATTTTGTTATGTTCTTTGAAATTCAAGTTCACTTAAAATTATCCATTGTCACCTCCCCCATTCCAGAAAATATTTAATTAAAATAAATACTAATTGTTTACTATCTTAAAATATATGACCTAACTTGAGGCACTAGTCTGGCATTTGCCTGGAGGGACTGAGGAAAATCACAGGAATTTTCAGTATAGTCTATCTCTGGTTCAGAATTTAAACCCATGACTTCCTCAATACAAAGAAAGAGTGCTACCCATGCAGCCGCGTTTTTCAGTGAAAGTACACACAAAATATAACCACGTAAAACTAAATCCTTGAAGTAATCTGCATAACCATTTATTTTGCAATATATTAACTTCTATAATTACAACTTGTGCTTAAATTGTGACACCCAGTGTTAAAACATTAGGAACTGTGAGTTTTTGAATGTGGTAAGCTAGTATCTTGTTACGTTTTAAATAAAATAACATGCATAGAAAGCGCTCACATGAAACATACTGAAAATTTATGCTATATGATTATTTTATTGTGTTTTCCATTGCTGAATTTTATGGTGTTTAAAAAGAGCTTGAAAATTTTTATTATTGAAACCCACACAGAAATATACTAAACAAACATTTGATTTTGGAATAAGAGTATTATTGTATGTGATACCAGGAGCATGCACTGACTGTGTTATTTCTAGCTTGAAAGCTATAATAGAAACCCACTCTTACAGTCGCTATAGATTTTTTCGTGTAAGTTGCAAGTATTTTAATGCAGTAAGTAAAATGAATTAAATTTGCTGTTTGTACACCCAGTGATTCCAAGTGCCACTGCCATATAACAACTGTATGCAATAGAACCTTTTGAAGAATAATTCCATTCATATTAAGGAAAGATGTGGCTTTGGAACCTGCTAGGCCCAAAACCATAAATATTCAAGATACTTCAAAACAATCGTTCAGTGTACACAAAGTTTGGAAGTTGTTCATCTGAGATTTATATTAATATGTACAATATGTTTTAAGGTCCTATTGAACAAATCCTGAGGTAATAACATATACAGATACACATATTTATAGGCTCACGTGTAATGCGAATGTTGTGTATGATACAGATTATTTTTTTGTCTTTTAATGTTAATACAATTTTTCTTCTTCTTTATTTTTTACAGGCTGATATTAACAAGGGATAATTCTTCTGTACAGCTTATTGTAATGGAAGTGCTGAAACAAGTGATTAAAGCTGCTCAAGAAACCTTTGATGCACAGAAAAAGAAGAAAATTAAAGGTATAGGATTATGTTTCAATAATTTCCTTGCTGCACACAATAGCAGTGACATTTTCTGTGCAGTGAGAAAAGCTGTAATGTTTTTAACTGTAATTTCCCAGCAGTTTTTCTTGAACTACATACTGGCAGTTCAAAAGCAATGTTTAACTGAATTTGGATGTTCTAAAGAAGAAACTTTTTGCTCATAATCCAAAATCTCTGGCAGTGCTCAGGTACTTTGAAGAACTGGAGGGTAAAATGTATAGGTAAAGTTGTCTGTGTTCTGCAGTAAGTACAATGACTTGAACATGTATGGGTTAGTGGAGGTATGGATATGATATGATATATTTTGTTAACTGCAATTGGGTTGACAACCGGTGGCAGTGGTACTATACAAATTTATACACAAACAATACACAGAACAACACAATGAAACAGAATACACAGAACAGAACATACATAACAATAAGAATACATAAACATAACAATAAAAATACATAATTTACAAAATTAAACAGAAGGATACAAAACATACAACCATATATACGAGTACAATGATAAAGAGTGGAGCTGAAAGAATATGAAAGACTGTGATAAACAAAAAAGCCCTACAGGCAGCAAACTTCATGCAATATACTTAGACACCCTGTTACTAAGAGCTTCACTCCACTTCACTACACTTTACCCAACTACGCTTCACTTCACTTCACTACATTTGTCAACACTTCACTTTCTCTCATTTAAACTTCACCCAACTACACTTCACTAGGCTCTCATTTGGCTTAAACCCATCTAAATTTCCTACCACTCCATTTCACCTTACATCTTTAGTCTTCACCTCACTTCACTTCACTGCACTTTTAGATGATTTTCACCACACTTCTGTTCCTTTCATTTTACTGCGTCCATAACTGCTTTCCTAACTCTGTTTCTAAAAATTTAATCCATGTATTTTTAACCTGAGCACTAGAAAGAGGTGAGTGGTGAGTATCCTGCTGCATTTGATACAAGAATGGTTGGCCCCATACCAATTGTGGATACTCTTGTAGAAAGAAGAAAGAATTTTCCTTGCCAGAAATTAAATTCTGTTTTACCAATGGTCAAGCGCAGAACCTAGTCACAGTACTGAGTGAACTGTCCTTGCTGCACTAGTATAATAATTTTTATATTGAAGTTTCTTTTCACAAATTTAAAGTTCAACCTAGAATATAATTTTAGATGCATTAGGAAAGTTCTTGGTACTTTTCATTTTCACAATTGAAACATACACATGCTATTGAGTAAAGGAACAGAATTATAGCTCTTTTTTGCCATACACTTTGCACATATCAAGCTTCTGAAATACCAGTTATGCAAATTACAGAGATGGTACCAGCAAATCAGGAATCACGGGCAACACAAGAAGTAGATTTACTCGGGGAAGGTGGTAGTACTGGTGAAATAGAACCTGGAAAGTCCCTGGTATTTGCAGTGCTGGAAGTATGTTTGTGCCTGTTGGTGCGGCAACTGCCTGCATTAAATCCTACGCCAGGACCAGCCCCCATAGTCATACAACATCATGCTTCTCACTCCACAGAGGAATCAGGGCACCTGATAGCAGCTGCTCTGTCCAGCATGGAATGTTTGCCCAGACTCTGTTCTCCACAAGGTGAGGAGGAGCAATAGTGAATTCTAACGAACAATAGTAGAATTCTAGAACCAAAAATTTAAACCACTAATACCAAATTGTGCCACTAGACATGCTCTTTCACTATATCCATGCATGTTTTACCCTAATAACCAATTTTCTTTAGCCCTATTGTAATGTTATCTTTTCCGTCGCCTCCTGAACCTTTCAGATGTTCACTTTCTTAGAGGTTTCTGTACCAAAAATCTTTGTGTATTGTTTGTATCCAGGTATTTTTTTCAGCCAGTTGTAATTGTAATTCTATTTTTTGTGTGTAACGCACTGGATTGCTCCATCAGTCTGGTAATAAGCTGTAATATCAGATATTTAATTATGCAAATCCTTGGTTTTATCACATAGGTGCTGTTGCTATTCTGCCGACCATTCTGTACCTCACCACTGGAGTCATCAAGGAGTCTGCTACTAAGAGTGTTCATGACCCAACAGTGATGGCCACTGCTGTTCCTGTTACAGCTGCTCTCCACTGTTTGAGAACCATGACTATGGATAAGTACTGTAAGGATGAGAGGTCAGCAGAGGACTGGCATAAACTGTTGCAGAGTGCTCTAGCAAAAGTAATTGATCTTGCCAAGACAGGTGAGGACATATTACCAGTATCATCCAGTGACCTCTGTTCCAGTGTCTGTTGTGCTTCATTTTAGTCTGTAGTACTGTAAACTTATCTGTTTCACTACCTTCTTTTGCTTTATATGTCTGTGAGGCATTGGTGGTATTAAGATTTGGGCATCTGGGCTGCAATTTTTTTAAATCAGGTGACTTTGCCAACTTTGCCAACACTTGGTTCAAAGTGTGGGTCTGTTGAATGCTTAAGCAAAGGATTGCACAAGAGACTGGAAATGGTCAAGTTGTGAGGGTCACTGTATAGCCTTCCCTAATGCACTGTACTCAACTCTTACTACCCTGTTTTGTTTATCATCCCTTGTTACTTCACGAATCCTACCACCACAACAACTTTTTTTGTAATTTGTATCACCCTCTGCCTGGAAACTGCATGGAACAATAGTCTGTACATTGACGTACATGTGCTTCACACAGATGTACTGGTGTATACCAAAAGTGTGTGTGTGTGTGTGCGTGCATGAGTGTGCGCATGTTGACATGCGTATGCTTGACACAAACATAGTGGTGTGTACAGTGACTTCTGCAAGCTTGCAACTGCAGACTTTGTTATTGGGGTTGAATTGAAGAAGTGACAGCACTACATATTCTTCCACAGAATCTGGGGTTTGATGTGTCATGTGCAGATCTTTAAATTGTAATTAGTGGTTGTGCAATTTGTTGTCTCCCCAGTGATTTGATGTTGTAAGAGGAAGCCTACTGACATCCATGTATAATTGTGTCTATATAACTGTATCCCTAATTTCGCCAAATTATCTATACTGTTTCTGCTTAGATTTGTTGTAGTGTCTCGGTTTCAGTTTGTAGCTGTTCCTTCCACCTCCCTTATCTTTGCTTTGCTTTTCTTTCCTGTCTTTCCTTTGCTTTGGTTTTGTTTTCTGGTATTTTGTTTCATTTTCTTAATTCGCTGTGGAAACTTCATTGTATTGTTACTGTTCCATGTGTCAGAATAAGAAAGTAACACATTTTATAGAACAGCATCGCATCTGAAATGTTCCAGCTGCCAATTATATCTCTTACTATACAGCACACATAGGAGAGACAAGAAATGTCTACATAATATCAGTTGGAGATCCTGAAAGGAGGAGCCCAGATTGGCTCTGGGACCCTCCCAGCTTTCTGTTCATTGGCTACTGAGGGCCTTTCCCCAAACATAAACTTGTCTCCACTTAATTTTGAAGTTAATACAGAGTGGCTCTGTACCTCCACTGCCTTGTATGCTCTCATGGCATGCATAGGGACAACTTTCTCTTTTATACTATTTGTAAACCCTTTGTTGATACTGTTGTTTCGTTATTTGTTTCTGTCCTTACACTGCACAATATCATTGACATGTATTTGAATATGCAGAGAATAATTGTGAAATCGTGTAATTCTGGTCTCATGTATTAACTTTGAAAGAAAAATTCAAGAAATTATTTTCTTTATAATTTACTGTATATTTTTCAAGAAAAATCCTGATTTAATGTGTTTTTTATACTAAAACATAAATCTTTTTACAGGTAAGTTCTTGTGTAAAAGAACACCTCATCCTATTTCACTTTCGTCTCCTATGAGCAATTAAATTGTTCTGGTTGCAGGTTCGGATGAGACAAAGCTGGACGAGGTGACGATGCTGTTAGCTATTGCAGTGTTTGTACTGCATGCTCCAGCTGAAGTGGTTTGTGCCCCTAACTTACAGTATCCATGTATTAACCAGTTCAGACAGTGTCTGCAAAGCAACAATATTACAGTAAGTACATTGTGCATTCAGTATAAAATAATGATGTGGATAGTTCAATCACTGATGGAGAACACACACTTTATGTTCACTAAATATAGATTACAGAAATTGTACTGAATCAATTAGTAAAATGTACAGTCAGGAGGAAACAGCTGAAATGCCTTATTCCTGTGCTTGGTACGCATTTTCTGTTTAGAGGGTGATTCCAAGTCTTATGGACATATTTAAGGGGTTCTTGAGTAATATAGGGCAGAATATGAAACATAATTGCCTGACATGCCATTGTTTCAGTATAATAATATTTTATATTGATAGTAATTCTTTTGTGTGTTCATATGCTTGGCCCTCTGTAACACTGTAAGAAATATTCATACTGCATTTGCTTATGGACCACACTGGTTACAGTGTTAAAGCACTGCTGATAACAAAACAAGATGGCATGATAGATTAGTGAAGAGTATGCAAGATGTGCATGTAGTTTGTGACTTTTGTGATGGAATTGCTAGAGTTGTAGGGAGGGTATCTGCATGGGAGGTAAGGAAACAGGTGCATTCATGCTACAAGCACATGTGTGACAAGCAGACTCATTGTGTAGAATGAAGTGAAGTGTTATATGCTGGACACACCTGTTCAACACTAATGTGCGTTTGTTAACGTACCAAACAGGCCTTTCTCAGAGCGTAGTTTGTTGTATACTGTATGAGAACAGTCACATTATTCTTGTGTAAACTCAAGGACTACAGCCAGGAGACATTTATTGTTGCCTTCAAGTCTGTTGATGGTTTGTATATGAAGCTGTGGATGAACCTGACTTGTGCCCTGTATAGTGAACTGAAGAAGCAGGATTTGCAAGTAGTAGAGTATTTTGCACACCATACATTATTTGGCTTTGGAGAATCCTCATGTTTTTCAGTGCTCTTTATTTCAACAAAGATTTAGAATGAACATGTGGGTTGGAATCTTGTTTGATAACGTAAAGGTACCACATGTGCTAGAGGATCATCATCTGGAACACTTCTTTTATTATTGGAAGGTGTACTCCTTGATGTTCGAAAATGGTATCAGCATGATGGCAGTCCTCTCATCTTTTAGCTGAATTGCACTTTAGGTTAAACACCTGATTTTGGTCACTTGAAGCTGCCATGATAATCAAAATGCCGGGCCTCTCCATTTTTGTGAGCTGAACAAATGTTATTTTTAGGCATGCTTGGTTTGTTAAAACATGTGTTATATGAAGGTATGTCTTTCCATGTGTGCCATACCATCAGGTCCCAAACTGTTGGGCAGGTTGTTCTAAGAATCCAGTATTAAAGTCTTTAAGCTGAAGTAATCAGTAATTCCTGTTTTCAGCTATAAGGATCCAAAATAAGGATAAGTTTGCATAGGGCCATATACGGACTTTCTACATATCTGATGAACTGTTGACATTTTGATATAGATGATTTCCACTGGTATTTGTTTTTTCTTAAAAATTGTTTAAACATTATGAATTGAGTGTGGGTGTGGGTGTGTGTGTGTGTGTGTTGTGTGTGTGTGTTGTGTGTGTGTGTGCGCGCGCGCGTGTGTGGGGGTGTGTGTGTGTGTGTGCGCGCGCGCGTGTGTGTTTTGTGTGTGTGCACGCGCGCGAGTGTGTGGGTGTGTTGTGTGCGTGTGTGCGCGCGCGCGTTTGTGCGTGCGTGCATGTGTGTGTTGGTGTGTGTGTGTGTGTTTGTGGTGCGT
>Ga0123357_10001742_pt1 | contig 23516 bp, 27 predicted proteins | sample TergutEmb28metaG_FD_89873 | JGI IMG/M metagenome (GOLD analysis project Ga0123357, IMG submission 89873) | Embiratermes neotenicus P4 segment gut microbial communities from Petit-Saut dam, French Guiana - Emb289 P4 | ecosystem: Host-associated > Arthropoda: Insects > Digestive system > Gut ... | reverse complement strand
CGGTTGAAATCGTGTTAGCGGCGACCAGCGGCATGAATAATCGAAACAGATTCATCAGGCCAAAATCAACCACGGTGTTAAAACCGCCGACCAACACAAAACGCCATTTCTTGCTATTCATCAAGTTTTTTACTTGGCTCACTTTTTCCACCTTTGCTGACGTGCGCTGTAGCGACTTTTGCTCTGTGAAATTCTTCTGTTAAATACAGCGGTCGTCGTTTAGTCTCAATAAAAATCCGTCCGATATATTCGCCAATCACGCCCAGAGCGATCATCTGCACACCGCCCAGGAATAAAATCACCGCCATCATCGACGAATAGCCCGCGGGAACGTTCGCGAAAATCGCGCGAATGATAATCACGATGATATAAACGAAAGCCACCAGCGAAGTTGCAACTCCAAACAGCGACACAAATCGCAAGGGAATTGTGGAAAAACTGGTGAAACCATCGATGGCGAGATCCCACAGCGAATTAACCGGGCTAAGCGGATTAAAATTCCACTTGCTGTCGCCGCCGCCAACTCGATCGCCCTGATCAAAAGTGATCTCTTTTTTCTCAAAACCTACCCAGGAAAAAATCGCCTTATTCTGACGCGACGCTTCGCGAAATTCACGCAGAGCCAGCACAACTCGTCGGCTAAACAAGCGAAAATCACCGGTGTCAATCTGAATCTGCGCCCGCGACATTTTTTGCAGAGTCCGGTAATATAATTTCGACGTTGATTTTTTCATCAGGCCGCGGTCAGTCTTGTTACGCCGCGCGTAAACGTCGTCAAAGCCCTTTTCCCACCACTTGATCATCTCGGGAATTAATTCCGGCGGCTCTTGGCCGTCGGCGTCCATGATAACGACCGCATCGCCGTCAGCATGATCCAAACCAGCCGCTACGGCAATTTCTTTGCCAAAATTGCGCGAAAAATTCAGATAAGAAATCCGCGGATTCTTCTTTGATTCTTGCTGTAAAATTGACAAAGTTTTATCCTTCGATCCATCGTTAATAAACAGAAATTCAAATTCGTAGCCGCGACTATTCTTGACCAAACTATCCAAACGTTTGAACAGGAACGGCAAAGATTTCTCTTCGTTCCAGGCCGGGATAATTATTGTAATTAACTTCATGATAGATACTTTCCATAGCCAGATTTTTTCAGTGAGGCGGCTAGTTTCTTTAATTCTTCCTGTGAAATCCAGTCGTTTTCAAAGGCAATTTTTTCCGGCGAACCAATAATTTGCCCGGTTCGGTTTTGCATAACACGCACAAAGTCTGCCGCATCGGTCAAACTATTGATTGTGCCGGTGTCCAGCCAGACGTCATTGAACAGCGACACTTTCAACTCGCCTAGCTTGCGATAGGCGTCCAATACCGAAGTAATCTCGAGTTCACCACGATCTGACGGTTTGACCTTCTTGGCGATACCAGACACGCGGTTATCAAAGAAATACAGGCCCGAGTTGGCGTAATGTGACTTTGGCTCGTCTGGTTTTTCTTCGATGGAAATGACGTTCATGTCTTTGTCGAATTCGTAAACGCCGTAGCGCTCGGGATCATCAACTGCAACAGCAAATCCAACGCCACCAGTGAAATTCTTCAAGGCTTGAAGTTGTGCCGCCAAATCAACACTGTAGAAAATATTGTCGCCCAAGATCATCGCCACTTTATCATCGCCGATGAATTCTTCCCCCACAATAAAGGCATCGGCCAAGCCGCGAGGTTTATCCTGCGCGGTATAGCTAAGCTTGATGCCCCACTGCGAACCGTCGCCCAGCAGGCGTTTAAACTGCTCCTGGTCCTGTGGCGTCGTGATGATCAGAATGTCGCGAATGCCGGCTTTCATCAGCGTCGTCAGCGGATAATAAATCATCGGCTTGTCATAGATCGGCATCAATTGTTTGCAAATTGCCTGCGTGATCGGGTAAAGACGCGTGCCGGAACCACCGGCTAAGACTATTCCTTTCATTTCTCCTCCTGAAACTTCTTGATGTATTCTTTCAAAGATTCGCGCCAATCTTTCGGCTTGAATCCAGTTGCCTTAATTTTGTCCAGATTAAGGGTCGAGAAATGCGGTCGCGGCGAGATCTTGGCTTCAGCATTCGCGAAATATTCTTCGGTCGAAATTCCCGTCACATCGTCACGCGATTTGCCGACCAGTTCGAAAACCTCGGCGGCGATTTCGTTCCAGGCTACTGATTCGCCGTCGCCGGTTAAATTATAAATTCCATAGTTCGCTTTTGTGTCTACCAAATGTTTCGTGGCTTTTGCTACTTCGTCCATAAATGTCAAGCGGCCGATTTGGTCGTTGACGACTTTTGGCTTAACACCCTTCTCGGCTAATCCTGCCATGGTCCGCACGAAATTCTTGCCCGCGCCAATTGCCCAAGTAATTCGCAAGATGTAATAGTTGTCCAATACTGACACAATTTCCTCAGCTGCGGCTTTAGTTTGCGCATAAACTCCCAGCGGCGCTAGCGGTTCATTTTCATCATGAACTTCTGTTTCGCCGTCGAAGACATATTCCGAGGATATGTGCACCAAAGTGATATTGTGCTGAGCGGCGACTTTTGCCAAATTTCTAACAGCAGTCGCGTTGGCCGCCCAAGCGTCGCGCCGGCCTTGATCAGTTTCTGCGCCGTCAACATCGGTGTAGGCCGCAGCATTCAAGATCAGGTCAAAATCGTCCCAGTTGTAATTAGAAAACTGCGACCAATCGGTCAGGTCAAATATATCGCGGTCGATGCAAACCGCGTCCGGATATAATATTTGCAGTTCTCGACCGAGCTGACCATAGGCGCCGGTGATCATTACTTTATTCATAACACCTCCTTGAACGGTTTTGCATCCTTAAGCATCGGATGTTGACGATCGCGGTCATTCATTATGGCTTCAGATAATGGAATTGGCCAATCAATTCCTAACGCCGGATCAGACAAATTCACAAATGTGTAAAGCTCATATTTGTCGGCACTCCAATGAGCACTGACGTTGTAGAAGTAATACGAATCGTCCTCTAGCACCTGAAAAGCGTTGGCTACGCCACGTGGAAGGAATATGGCTCTTTCCGGTGTGATTTCGGTCGTAAAGACTTGGCCAAAACTGTTACCCGGTCGCAAATCGACCCACGCCCCAAAGGCTCGACCTTTGATCATCGAAATGTATTTTTCCCAAGGTTCGGCATGCAGACCGCGCGTCACGCCACGCTGCTTGTTGTAAGAAATACTGGTTTGCACAACCTCAAAATCGGCCGGCATGCCGGCAGCGATCAACTTGGCTCGCTGATATTTTTCCTGATAATAGCCGCGTTCGTCAGCCACGACGTTCATGTCGAAAACCAATAGGCCAGGAATGTTGGTGGTTTGCGCTGTGAAATTAGTGGTTTTTAAGTCTGCCATTTTCACCTCCTTAAAATTAATTCTCAATATCCTTTTGCATAAATTTCGGCACATAAAAGTTTTTCATATACGGCCGCCACCAGGCTTCGTTGTCGCGATACCACTCGATAGTTTGGCGCAAACCTTCCGCAAATGTCACACTGGGCTCGTAACCTAGTTCGCGATGCAATTTGGAGTAATCAATTGCGTATCGCCGATCGTGTCCTGGCCGGTCGGTAACGAATTTTTTCAGGCTCTGTGGCTTGTCCAGTATGTCTAGCACTCCGTCGGCGATCTGAATGGAATTCTGTTCTTGGCCGCCACCGACGCAATAGGTTTCGCCGGCCTTGCCTTTATGTAGAATCAAATCAATCGCGCGACAATGATCCAACACAAACAGATAATCGCGCACACTCAACCCATCGCCGTAAATTGTCAGCGGTTTATCCTGAAGCGCCATCAACGCAAACACCGGCACGATATTTTCCGGCACCTGATATGGCCCATAATTATTAGAACAATTGCTGATCGTGACGTCGAGGCCATAGGTGTGAAAGTAAGCACGCACCAAATGGTCGCTAGCGGCCTTGGTAGCAGAGTAGGGACTACGCGGATCATAGGGCGTTTCTTCATTGAATTTTGTTTTCGAATCAAGTTCCAGGCTGCCGAACACTTCGTCGGTCGACACATGGTGAAAGCGTTTTACACTGTGATCGCGACTTAGTCGCAGTAAAATATTGGTGGCTAGGACGTTGCTTTTCACAAATGCATCAGGATTTTCAATCGAACGATCGACATTGGTTTCGGCGGCAAAATGCACCACATAGTCCAAACCGGATTTGAAGATTGGCACCAGTTTTTCTTCCTCAATCAGGTCAAACTGATGGAATTCAATGTCGTCACGTATCGAAGCCAAATTTTCTATGTTGCCTTGTTGATTCAATTTGTCAACCACAATTATTTGCGCATCAGGGTATTTCTTTCTTATATGGTGCACGAAATTCGATCCGATAAACCCAGCGCCACCGGTGACGAGAAACTTTGTCATACTTTCCTCCTTAACATACGATCCTATTGCATAAATTTTAACATGTTTGTTACAATATTGCCATGAAGGTAGTAATTGTTGGTGGTTATTTCAATCCGCTTCACGGCGGACATCTTGATATGATAGAGGCCGCAAAGGAATGGGGTGACAAGCTGATTGTCATTGTCAACAATGATGCTCAACAGATGATAAAGAAGGGCAAGATCATTCTAGACGAAAATAATCGTATGCGGTTAATGGCGGCGCTTAGGGACGTGGATGAAGTGGTCTTAGGAATTGACGACTATGGCACGCCAGCTTCGCAGCCATGCGTCAAAACTCTCGAGATGATAGCAAAAAGATATCCAGACGATCATTTGATCTTTGCTAACGGCGGCGATCGTAACTCAGCCAAAGTTGTTCCCGAAACAGAGGTTTGTCAAAAGTACAACATCGAGATGAGATTTGATGCGGGCACCACAAAAGTCGATTCATCAACGCGTATAAATCGAGCAACGGGGAACGAAAGCTAAAAACCTGGATTACTTTCGACCGAGAAACTTCTTTAATCTCTGAATCTGTCTAAATGGCAGCTGTGGTTTCACTAAATTATTGATCTCTTTCAAGCGCTGGCGGCGTTCTGACTTATTCTTAAATTCAGCACGAAACCGGCGCATAATTTTTCGTCGTTCGTGTAAAGCGTGCGGCAAAAACCGCCACGATCGCCCGATTCCTTTGAGCGCCGGCCAACCCTCGCCGCGAGTAATCTTGAATCCAAAGAACATCATATAAGCCAAGAAAAATCGCCAGGCCACCGACCAAAGCATCTCGCGCGGCACATTTTTCCACATCACGATCGGCAGATTGGCGAAAACCTGGCGTGTTTTAAAGGCTGAATTTGTCGATGTGCCGCCCTCGTGATACACCACGGCCGACTTTTCATAATAAACCTTAAAACCGGCCAATTGCGCCCGCCAACTCATGTCGATGTCTTCGTTATAAGCAAAAATCTTTTCGTCAAACAGTCCGACTTTGCGAAACAGTTCGGTTTTATACAACGTCGCGCCACCGGTCGCGCCAAATACATAGCCTGATTTCGCGGCTTGCGCAGGAAGTCTGCCTTCATCGCGCTGTTCCGGCACGCCCCATTTGGTATAGATATCGCCGCTGTTGACAATCTTTTCACCCTTTTCATCTAACATTAAACCAGTTACCGCTCCGGCATCGGTTTTATTCATGGCAGTAACCAAATTCTTGAGCCAAGTTTTTTCGACCGTTGCATCAGAGTTGAGCAGCGCTACCGCGTCAAAATCATGTTCCAGCGCATAGGAAATCCCCAAATTAACACCGCCCGCAAATCCAGTGTTATGTTCTTGGATGTCCAATTTTGCGACATGTGGCAAAGTAGCTGCATGTTTTTTCATCTGGGCGACTTCATCTTTCTTATTCTTATCACTGTTTTCAACTAAGTAAAATTCGTAATTTTTGTAATCCGACTTTAGCACTGACTGCATGCATTCGACCACGTCGCGCCAATGGTTCAAGTTTAAAATCACAATCAGAACTTTATTAGTCATCATGGAATATTGTAGCACTAATTTGGGCATGAGTGAATTCAACCACTGAATGACGATGTATCCTGTCATCATGATTATTCTTTCATTGGAAATAGGCTACTCACGGCGATCTTAAGCATATAAGTTATTTGTGCAATCGTGGCAGCAATAAGGAGACGGAATGTCCATTCATCGAGTTTGATAAACCCGATGCCTTGTAGAAAACCTAGGAGTAATATGCAACACGTTTCTATTGCTAGCATATAACAAAGGAAAATTAATAGTATTTTCTTCAATCCTTGATCGGATTTTCTTTCGCTGATATCCTGATCAATTTTTTTCTCTTCTTGCCTAGCGTCAAATCTCTTTTGATTAAAAGGCTCTGGTTTTTCTAGACTTTTAGAATTATTGTAAGCAACAGAATTACCGACCTCATTGTGCAAGCCAGTTATCACCGTTATTCTGTCATCATATTCATTCATCTGGTAGCCCTAAACTACCCACCCTTACAGACATTGCTGACAATGATACATTAAAGATATCGGCACATTTAGATACATTTCCGCCCGTAATGGCCCATATTTCACGAAGTTTGTCTTCTGGCATAAGAAGCTCTGCCGCAAAGCAGTTGGCTTCATACTCAGTTTTGCCGTGCGAGCCATCTCGTAGTAGTATTGCATCAAAACCCAGACTCAGATTTCTATCGTCCTCTACGAGTCCCTTTTTATTGTTATCCTTCTTTATTTTATTCTTGTGCATAAAGTAATGACCGATCTCGTGCCCTAATGTAAAATACTGTCTTCTTATATTGTCTGAGCTATCAACCAGAACGTCAAAACACTTTTTTGCTTCGTTATACAAAATTGCACCCGAAACATCTGGAACATCTTGCATATTTGTATAACTGATGGAAACGTCATTATTTCGGTTTATTATTTCCTGAAATGGAAAAGGTATTAATTCGTGAGGGTTATATTCTTTATAGATCTGCCTTGCTTTTTCAATTGGATCCATCATTAGCCCCCTTTCTATATGTATTATTATAGCACGGTCGTGTTAACGATGTCTTAATGCTAATCTCACCCGTTCTGCCGTCGTTTTATCTCGCGGCACATCGTTCAGCGCCATCGTCGCATCCGCCAAAGTAAAGCCCAGCGCCATCAACGCGTCCAACGCCTCGTCGCCCGCGAAATTTTGTAGCGCGCCGGTCTCCGCATCGCGCGCCGGCACGTAGCTCGGCGCGCCGACTTTGTCACGCAAGTCAACCGTGACGCGCTCGGCGGTTTTCTTGCCGACGCCGCTGGCGCGCGCGATGAACGCCACGTCCGCGCTGGCGATGGCGCTGCGGACATTTTCGGCTTCGCCTAAACTTAGGATCGCCAGCGCGGCTTTTGGCCCGACGCCCTGGACGGTAATTAGCAATTCGAATAATCTTTTGGCCGCTAATGACGAGAAGCCAAATAATTCTTCGCTTTGTTCACGGACGTGGTGATAGGTGTAGAATTTCGCTTCTTCATTGGGTGCGGCGCGGTCGTAATCGCCGCTAGCGACTTGGACTTCGTAACCGATTCCGCCTACGTCAACGACGACGGAGTTTTGGAATTTCTCGATTATTTGGCCGTGGACGAAGGCGATCATATCCGATACGGGCTTTCCGACTTGTCAACAAACCTAATATGCTCCTCGTCATCTGCACGAAAAGCTGGCGTGGAAACCAGCACCATTTTCAGCTGGCCGAAATAATGAATCCGGGTGCCAGCTTTGATAACCAACAGATCGCCTTTAGCTACCTCAACCTTTTCATCATCCAACACGAATGTGCCAAAACCGTCCAAAATCAGATAGTGAAAATCGATAGTTTTCATCCTGAATTCTTGGAAATGCCCAGCGTCGGTTTCGACCGTTACGATGTTCACCGCCGGCGTATTGCCGTTGTAGATTTTCAAGTTGATGCCGTGTTTCGATACATCGGCTGCAACATTGGCGGGAATTTTGTGATAACTCATAGACCTATTATACACGACCCATCAAATCATGCGTAATCGCCGCCGCCAGCGCATCCGCTGCATCGTCGGGCTTGGGAATTTCCTTCAGATTCAGATGAATCCGCACCATTTCCTGCACCTGCTTTTTCTCGGCGCGTCCGTAGCCGGTCAAAGTTTGCTTAATTTGTAGCGGCGTATATTCAAAAATCGGCAAATCGTTTTGCGCCGCCGTCAAAATTACAACACCGCGCGCTTCAGCCACCGAAATCGCCGTCGTGACATTTTGCGCAAAAAACAATTTTTCGATTGACATGGCGTCGGGTTTTGTTGTCTTAATTATCTCTGTTAAACTATTATAAATATCTAGCAAGCGTTCATTTAATGGCGTATGTGCCGGCGTTGAAACAACGCCAGCGTCGATCATTTTCGGCGCTTTACCAGGCACAAAATCGATCACGCCGAAGCCAAGGATTCCCGTGCCGGGATCTATGCCGATGATCCTCATTCTGCAGCCTCTTCGTTCAAAAGCCTGACTTTCCTGCGAAAAATCTTCTGCCAAAATCGTCCAAATTCCACACGATATTGCCACAAAATTACCAACAATATTAATGCCAAAACTCCTACCGCCGCCCAGCGCCACATGCCACTCACACCTCCCGCGGAGTCATTTTTTACGGCGAACGTAGCAGCCGAACTGTCGACAATTTTGCGACAGCGGTTAGTGTCGGGATTCCTCTCGTAGCCATCGGCGCAAGGCTGTAGCGTGCTAGTCTCAGAACCGATTTTGCGACAGCGATTTGTATCCGGATTGCGCTCGTAGCCTTCTTGGCACGGCGTCAAGGTCGAACCGGAATCGATTTTCTTACATCTGTTTGTATCAGGATTTCTGAATTGGCCTTCCGGGCAAGGTGCTAGCGCTGTTTCGACCGTTAACTTTTTGCAACGGCCGGTATCAGGATTGCGAAAATATCCATCGCCGCAATCCGCTAAAATCGTTTCAACAGGATTCTTGTTGCATTTGCCCGTTTCAAGGTTACGGAAATAACCATCGTTGCACGGTGGAAATTGCAAATATTCGTTGGCGGCATTTGGCGTTACAGCGTAAGTTTGTTGCCAAACATCGCCGACTAAACTCCAAGATGTGTCAGCTTTTAAATTGGTATAAGAAACGTTGTCGATTTCGCGCGAACCGTCCGAATTCAACAGATATGCCGTTCCGGTTGTGGTTTTGGTCAAAGTTAGATTAGTATCAGAAATATTAATGGCAAGAAAATCGCCCGTGCCCAAAGTTGTTGAACTGGGAAATTCGTAAAATTTCGTCGTCGACCGATTGGTCATAATTCGGCAACCAGAAATGTCTAGATCATTATTGCCAGAATTTTGTACTTCAATAAATTGCGTCGTTAAATTCGCGCCGATTTCTGACAAAATTAATCCATCGCAATTGTTGACCGGTGAATGACAATTCGCGTCGGTCGACAAAATTGATGCGTTGAATTCGCAGGGCGGCGCGCAGGCCGGATCATTTTCTAAAACCGCGGAATTGTATTCACAAGGCAAATATTTTTGTAACCAGCCGCCAGATTCTAGGTTAGCTAAATCAAATTCAGAGAAATTAGTCTGCGTCACAAAATCCGCAAAACTACAATCCGCTGAGTAATCTGTAGTTTGATTTAGCTGCCAACAGACGTTAACTGCGCCGCCGCCATCCGGCCAATTCCCACCAGCATGATTATCGCAATTTTTCACCGTGCCCCAACAAATACCGCTAACAACTTCATCATTTAACAAAATCCGCAGCGCGCCAGAACTTTTCGGAATCATATTCTTCGGTGTCCCAGATGTAGTTAAAGGAAAACTAGCATCAGCCCGCGGCAAATTCTGTGCCAACAAGATGTAACTTTTTGCCTTAAAAACGCCATTCTCTAAAAAAACATTTCCAGCATCAATGCCGCTGCTGTTAATAAAATTCAGCGACAAACTTTGCACATCGATATCGGAATCCGACGAATTGTAGATCTGCACCCACTCGTTGCCATCGGTGGCACTAAAACGTGTTAGGTAAATTATCGAAGTTTCAACAGCCGCCAACGCAGGAGCTACAGTTTGGGACGTATTATCAGTCGAATCTGTTAAATCGACCTGCTCCATTGCCTGCACCGGCGCCACCGAAGACGACATTACCAGAATGATCATTAAGCCAAGCGCAAGCTTCTTCATAAGATAAATTGTAATATAAATCACCGCAAAAAAGCAACCTAAACAAATGATGTGATAATTACAATATCGAAAAGCTTTACACGGTAATGTTTTTCTGCTAAGATAACCCGCGATAAGGACGCCATGTGGAGATAATAATCATAGATCATCCGCTAGTGAGCCACAAGCTCAGCCTGCTCCGGTCAAGTGGAGCATCGTCCGCCACTTTCCGCGCGCTGATCAACGAAATCAGCGCGTTTTTGGTTTACGAAGCGACGCGCAATCTGAAAACTGAAACGATCGAAATTGAAACACCGATTGCGAAAACACGCAGTAAGACTTTAAGGAAAAATCCTCGGCCATTAGTCGTGCCAATTCTGCGCGCTGGCTTGGGAATGCTAGACAGTTTTCTGACGCAAGTGCCGACGGCCGAAGTTGGTTTCCTGGGTATGCGGCGCGACGAGAAAACTTTGCAGCCGGAAGCTTACATGGATCGATTGCCCGACGATTTGGCTGGGCGGCAATGTTACGTCATCGATCCAATGCTAGCGACCGGTGGCTCGCTAATCGACGCGCTGGAGTTCTTATTGGCACGGGGGGGGGTTAATATTACGATGCTAAATATTTTGGCGGCACCAGAAGGTATTGCGGCTATAAAAAGATTTGCTAAACAGCATCCTGAAATTTCACTGCGACTAGTGATTGCGGCGAAAGATGAAAAACTTAACGAGCGCGGTTATATTGTGCCGGGGCTGGGGGACGCCGGCGACCGTTTATATGGCAAGATTGATTAATTAAATCATAAGGAGGGGAAGTGAGCAAACTTTTTTCGTGGAAGCTTCACGGCAATGGCAAAACCCTGAAAAAAGGTGAAGTCGTTGGGCCGGATGAGCGATTGACCTGGCCGCGCACCGTTGGTATCGGTATGCAGCACATTGTGGCGATGTTTGGCGCGACATTTTTAGTGCCGCTGCTGACCGGATTCTCGCCGGCCACGACGCTGTTCTTTAGTGCGATTGCGACGTTGCTGTTTCTGTTCATTACGCGCAATAAAGTGCCAAGTTACCTTGGTTCGTCGTTCGCCTTCATTGCGCCAGTTGTAGCGGCGAAATCCGGTAGTCTTGGCGCGGCAACATTTGGCATCATGGCGACGGGTGTTTTGCTGGCACTGGTCGGTCTGCTGGTTATGAAAGTTGGCTCACGCTGGATCAATGTTTTGATGCCACCAGTGGTAACGGGCGCAATTGTGGCGCTGATCGGATTGAATTTGGCGCCAGCGGCTTACACCAATTTCCAGGTTTCGCCAATCACGGCGGTCGTCACGTTATCGGCTATCGTTTTAATTGCAGCGATTTTCAAAGGCATGATTGGCCGCCTGTCAATCTTGCTCGGTGTAGTTATAGGCTACATCTGTGCGGTTTGTCGTGGCGAAGTTGACTTCTCCGGCGTGGCACACGCCGCTTGGTTTGGGCTGCCACATTTCCAGGGCATCAAAGTTGACTGGGCGGTTCTAGGGATGTTCCTGCCGGTTGTCTTGGTTCTAATCGCGGAAAACATTGGCCACATCAAATCAGTTGCGGCCATGACGGGTAGAAATCTCGACAAGTCAATCGGCCGGGCGCTATTTTCCGATGGTCTAGGCACGACACTGGCTGGTCTGGGTGGCGGTTCGGGCACGACGACTTACGCCGAGAACATTGGCGTCATGGCGGCGACACGGGTTTATTCGACGGCGGCCTATTGGGCGGCGGGATTGGGCGCGCTACTACTTAGCCTGTGCCCGAAATTCGGCGAAATTATTGCCACGATTCCGGGCGGCGTTCTCGGTGGTGCTACGATTTTGCTTTACGGCATGATCGGCATGCTGGGTGTGCGAATTTGGGTCGAAAACAAGGTTGATTTCTCTAAGTCGATCAACATCACAACCGCAGCGATTCCGCTGGTTATCGCCATCGCGAATTTCACATGGGTGATTGGCAAGGCTGAATTTACCGGCATTGCGCTCGGCGCCCTGATCGCGATTGGGCTGTATCACCTAATTTATTATCTGGAAAAGTGGGCTGACAAAGTGCATCTTCTTAAGAATTGAAAGATTTTTACCTTAACGAATCTTATGATACAATTGTGTCATAAATTCAAGGAGGGAAAATGGCCAAAAAAGATTCTAAGACCATGTCGGAGAAATCGGCGGACGCGGCGGGCAAATCGGCGGCGCTAGAACTGGCGGTGCAACAGATCAGCAAGAATTTCGGCGAAGGTTCAATCATGAAACTGGGCGATGCCTATAAAATCAATGTCGAGACGATTCCGTCGGGCACGTTGTCGCTGGATTTGGCATTGGGCGGCGGCTATCCGAAAGGCCGCGTCGTCGAAATTTATGGACCAGAATCGAGCGGCAAAACGACATTGACCTTACATGCTGTGGCGGAAGTTCAAAAACTCGGCGGCACGGCGGCCTTTATCGACGCCGAACATGCGCTGGATCCAATTTATGCCAAACGCCTGGGCGTTGATACGGCGAATTTGCTAGTATCGCAACCGGATAACGGCGAGCAGGCGCTGGAAATCGTCGAAACTTTGGTGCGGTCAAACGCGGTTGACTTAATCGTTTTGGACTCTGTCGCAGCCTTGGTGCCACAGGCCGAAATCGACGGCGACATGGGCGATTCTTTGCCTGGGCTACAGGCGCGTTTGATGTCGCAAGCTCTGCGAAAACTTACCGGAATTATCAACAAGAGTAAAGCGACAGTGATCTTTATTAACCAAATCCGCATGAAAATCGGCGTCATGTTCGGCAACCCGGAAACCACGACCGGCGGCAACGCTTTGAAATTCTACGCTTCACAGCGCGTTGACATCCGACGCATCGGCCAAATCAAAGCCGGCGAAGACGTCATCGGCAACCGCACGCGCGTCAAAGTCGTCAAAAACAAAATCGCGCCGCCTTTCCGCCAAGCCGAATTCGACATTATGTACAACGAAGGCATTTCGACAACCGGCGACGTGTTGGACCTAGCGGCCGAGCACGACGTCGTCACAAAATCCGGCGCCTTCTACAAATACAATGACCAAACGATTGGCCAAGGCCGCGAAGCCGCCAAACAATATTTGAAAGACAATCCGAAAATTTTAGCGGAAATCGACAAAAAAGTTCGTGAAGCCATGAAAAAAAGCGACGAAGAATAAATTCTCTGCTTAATTTTGTAGTAGAATAGAGCCATGGATAATAAGTTTACTTTTGATTATCGTGGTCGAAAAATCGGCTATTGGCGTTATGGTCGGCCGGAAAAACCCGTTATCGTGGCCTTGCACGGTTTTCGCGGCACGCACCATGGATTACTAGATATCATAAAATATCTAGGCGACGATTTTGAAATCTTTGTGCCGGATTTACCAGGTTTTGGCGCGAGTCAAACTTTACCGAATGGAGAGAAACATAATGCCGATAATTATGCTAAATTCGCGGCGGAATTTGCCCATTTTGTTTCAAAGGAAACTGGTCAAGAGAAGGTAATTGCCTTTGGCCATTCGTTCGGGACTTTAATAGCAGCGAGATTAGTTTGTAACCAACCTAAACTGTTTAGCAAACTAATTCTTGCGGCGCCGATTTCCAAAGCAGCCAAAACTCACGCCAGCGCCAGTGTCGGTCGGATTTTTTTTGATATTGGAAGAGTTTTGCCCGGAGCACTAGGTGAACGCTGGTTAGCGGCCAAATTTGCCACCATGGCCATGAGTATCACGATGGTGAAGAGCCACGACAAAGTCTTAAGAAAATCTATTCACGCCAAACACTTGGCACATTTCAGCGATTTTGCCACACGCCAAATTTTGCTCGAAGCTTTCGAATCGAGTTACCGCGATGACATTTTGTCACTAGCCAAGCAGATCAAAATCCCAACACTTATTATCAGCGGAAAATTGGACAGTATTGCACCGTATAAAGAAGCGATTCAATTGGCCGAAAAAATTCCCGATGCCGAACTAGATACAATCGAAAATGTCGGCCACATTATGCACCACGAAACTCCGCACGAAGTAACGCGCCTGATCAAGAATTTTGTCCAGAAATAGTTTTCTTCTTGCGTGCAATAACTTCTTTGTAAAGCTTCTCGAACTGTTTAATGACGGTATTTATATTGTGACTGGCTGCAATTTTGACACTAGCCTCGCCAAATTTTTTCCTTAGTTCATTATCATTCAAAAGCTTAATAACGCGATCGGCTAAAACTTGTTCGTCATCCAGCTCGAACAGAAAACCGTTTTTGCCTTCCTGACACAGCTCGGGCGTGGCACCTTTATTGGCCGCCACAATTGGTTTGCCACTGGCCATAGCCTCCATGGTCGACATCGATTGCAGCTCGGCCGGCGACGGCATAATATAAACGTCAATCGCTCGGAACAAATAATCGATATCATCGTCATCGACCCGGCCGGTGAAAGTCACGTGTTTTTCAATCTTTAGTTTCTTTGCCAGATCATGCAGATCTTCCAAATCATTACCGGTGCCAACAAACAAAAAGTGCGTGTCGGGCGCAGCCGCTAGAATCTTTGGCGCAGCCTCTAGAATCACATGCAAGTGTTTTTCGGCATCAACACGACCAAGATAGCCAACGATTTTCTTTTCTTTTGGCAAATCGAACTTCTTGTAAATATTATCTGGCACGTTCCCAGGCTTAAAGCGTGACAAATCAATGCCGTTGCTCTGCGGTTTAACCGGAACCTTAATTTTCGACAGGTCGAACATATCAATCGCCATTTGCGTCGGCATGATAATGTAGTCGGCGTTGTGATAAAGTTTCAAAGAATGATCAAACACCAGCCAATCAATTGACCGGCCGAATGGCTGCAGCGCCTTGACCGTGCCGGTGATATTAACGCCCATTAGGTGATTGGTAGCGATCACCGGAATGCCCAGTTTGTGTGCCACGTTCATAGTTGTCAGACCGACTAGACCTTGCGTGTGAATGTGCACAATATCCGGCCCAAAGCCGCGAATAATGCCGCGAATCTCGGCCCGGCCGGGCGCCGAAACGCGGAAGTTATCACGTTTCGGAAAGCCGATCGAGCCCATACGCACAATGCGATAATTCTCGTCCTCATCGGAATATTTTTTGCCTGTTTGCGACGGCGCGATCACTAAAACTTCATGGCCGCGCTTAGCCAAATTCAATGCCAACAAACGTGCCACTGTAGCCACGCCGCTTTTCATAGGCCAATGCTGATCGTTCGCAATCAGAATTCTCATTGTGTATAAATTTTACCACAGTTTGCTGTAAATTTAAACTGCAAAATGGTATAATTAATATCATGCTACGAAAAATGATCCGTGCTCTTGTCTGGATTTTGTTGACTGGCGCTATCATTCATATTCTTATCCTGTTGGTCCAGTCGACCATACATTTTGATTACACGCAGGTCAACGTTTTTTCGATTATTTACCTCAGCAAAGTTTGGCCTGAACTTGGCGAAGGTTTAACCATGGCGATTATTTCTTGGATATTGGCGGCTGTATTGTTCGGATTGTTTTATCTAATTATCAATCAAAAGGAACGCACTAAAAATCCAGCCGGTGGCAAGGTTTTTTACGACGCGCGGTTTATCGATCCAGAGCGATTGGACGGTGTTGGGCGTTATAGTCTGGAACTTTTAAAGGCCTATGCACAAATCAATCCCGATGTGACCATGATTATTTATGACGAGAAGCAGCTTGCACGTCTGCCAAAATTACCCTATGTGATCCTAGACAATCCGTATAAATTTAAACAGTTAAGAATGTCGCTGCGCTTGAATAGATTGGGCGCTGGCGTAGTATTCTGTCCGCAACAAATATTTAGCGGTTTCGGGCGGCGTTTCAAACTGATTTTGTCGCTGCACGACACGATCTATTACCAATTCCGCCGCCCACCGAACTGGATTAGTTTGAGCGACAAAGTTATCTGGCGTTTGATGTATCTGACACCGTTGCCGCATCGACTTTTGCTGAATCAAGCCAATGTGGTAGTGACGGTCAGCAAGGCTTCGCGCGATGATCTGATGCGGCGTCACCTAACCGATCGCCCTATTGAGGTTGTCTATAATGCACCGGCCGAGCTAAAAATTATTCCTGCCAAAACTCAAAAAACGTTGGTTTACATGGGCTCGTTTATGGGTTACAAAAACGTCGAAACTTTGATTGCGGCCACGAATGAATTACCGGATTATGAACTGATTCTATGCAGCAAAATCGATCCAAAACGAAAAGAAGAATTGATGCGTGGCGTGCCAAAGACGAGCAAAATCATCTGGAAAAACGGAATCAGCGACGACGAATACGCCAAGATCTTGTCCAGCGCCACGGCCTTAGTTTCGGCCAGCCGGGCCGAAGGTTTCAATTTATCGCCAATCGAAGCTATATCAGTCGGTGTGCCGGTTATCATCAGTGATCTGCCGGTGCATCACGAAATTGCTGGCGATGCGGCGCTATTCTTTAACCCTGACAAACCGACGGAACTCGCCAAGAATGTTCGAAAATTAGAAGACGGAAAATTGCGCAGCAAAATGATCACAGCTGGTTATGAGCAAGCGGGGAAATTCAGCTGGCAAAAATCTGCTGAAAAACTAAACGAAGTAATAAATTCTTTGCAAACGAAATAATCAGGCACGGCTCCAGTCGTCCAAACTTTTGCCATCCTTATCAATCAAATTCTTCCAAGAGTTATTTCCACCGTAACGCAGGAAAATTCCCAGCGTATTTGGTGAAGGAAAAATAATGTCAGCCTTTGTAATATTGTTGGCGATTTGCTTTGCATGATCGGCGCGTAAAACTTGGGCATATTTGGCCGAATAATTCGTCGTGCCATTTCTGTTCATTTGCGGCTCGGTGGTTAATTTGGCGCCGGCCTTTAGCAACAACTCGTCACGCTTTTGCCAAATTGCCTTTCCCTTGGCGCCGCGATCGGAAAAAGTGAATTCAATCTGGCTAATTTCTGGCGTCCATTTGTGTCTGGCTTTTGGCATAAGCATATTGTATCGCAATCGATGATTGTTGTCAAAATAACTTGGTTGTGGAATCTTCTTATGCTAAAATTAAATTATCATGACGAAGCGCCGCCGATTCGCTAAGATGTTTGTTGCAATCGCTGTCGGTGTTGTTATTGTGGTGGCAGCGGTCTTGTATTTCTTCTTCAGCTCTGTTCAGGATAACGAGCGCGCGCAGATGGAAAAGATCCGATCAATTGCTGCGATGATTGATCCGAGCGATATCAAGAGTCTGAACGGTGATAATTCTGACGCCAAGAAACAAACTTACAAGAACCTATTGAACAGATTAGTCGATGTTGTAAATGCCAATCACGATATATCTTATCTTTACATACTGAAAGTCAAGGGCAACGACGTAATTTTTTCTGTTGATTCTGGTTCGGTGCAGGACGGCGAGACTTGGCCGGGCAAGGTCTACGACGATGTTTCACCTAAACTGCGGAAAACTTTCGAAACCGGCCAGCCACAATTTCATGGTTTGACCGATGGCAATAACACCGACGAATGGGGAACTTGGGTGACAGCATATGCGCCGATCAAGGACACTGATGGCAAAGTTTTGGCGGTGATTTGCATGGATACTGCTCGCAACGAATATCTAACCAATATTATTGTTGATACTTCGACGCCAGTATTAATAATATTGATTTTCATCACGATTTTGATCTTTTACCGACATGGCGTCAAACAGGAAAGACGGCATTTAGAGCAAGAGAAAGAACTCTTGTCAGTGGCGTCGCACGAAGTTCGCAGTCCTATGGTTAGCATCAAATGGGTGCTGGACGACCTGCTGAAACGCTCGACCGATCTGTCGGCCAACGATCACAAAACCATTACGATGGTCAATGAAAATACTGGCAAGATCATCAACAGCATTAACGCCATTCTGGAAAGCACGCCATCGTGGGGCAAGGGAAAAATTGGTAATGACAGAATCAAAGTTCGAGCTATGTTGCTAGAAATTATCGACAGGCTATCATTGGTGGCGGCTGAGCACAAAACGACGATTAAAATCGATGATAGTCTGGGCGACAACGCCAATGTGCGGGGCGATCAAAAAAATCTGGAGCATGCCTTTTACAACATCATCAATAATGCGCTGAAATATTCTTTCGTCGACAGCGAGGTGAAAATTTCTTACACTAAAGTTGGTAAAATTCACCGATTTGTCATTAGTGATCAAGGCCCCGGCATCAAGCCCGAAGACCGCGAAAAAATTTTTGAAGGCATGTATCGCACTGAGGAAGCCAAGAATTCTGGTCAAATCGGCACTGGTTTGGGGCTATATTTTGTCAAGAAGATTATTGATGACCACAAAGGCAAAATCTTTGTTGACCCAGATTACACCGGCGGCACGGCGTTTGTGGTCGAATTACCAGAATAGCATAAACATCGGCCGAATTCTGATACAATGCTTTTATGATAATCACCAAAATCGCTCCAGCCGTCAAAACCGCCGGTCGTTACAATGTTTTTGTTGACGACAAATACTCGTTCAGTTTGGACGAAATTCAGTTGGTGAAATTGGGTTTAAAAAAAGGTGATGAAATTTCTGAGGAAAAGTTGGCCGAATTAAAAGGCGAATCGGATTTTGGCAAGAATTACATTCGGGCGGTGGATTTAATTTCGCGGCGTTTGAGGTCAGAAAAAGAAATTCGCGATTATGCTTGGCGCAAACAATGGTCGAAGGAGAATTTGGAAAAAGTTATTGAACGATTAAACCAACGCGGATATTTGAATGATGAAAAGTTTGCTGAGAGTTTCGTCCGATCGCGGGCAAACTTAAGAAACTTTTCAAAACGAAAAATGAAAATGGAACTGATGAAAAAGGGAATCAAGTCGGAAGTTATTGAAAAAGTTTTAAGCGATTCAGAAGATTTCGACGAAAACCAAGCTTTAAGAAATCTGATCGCAAGAAAGCGCGGACATTACGAAACCGAACAAAAATTAATCGCTTACTTAGCGCGTCAAGGATTTTCTTATGATAAAATTAAGATGGCACTAAACGAGGAGGATAATTGCTTGATCTAACCAGTCTAAATTATTCGGGGCTACAAACTCCACAAACCGCAGTCGATTTCACTACTGCACAACTAAAAGCTGCTGGCTGGCATGGGCGAATTATTCTGGTGAAAATCACGTGCGTTATTTTTCTAGCAATTGCAATAATTGTTGCGGCCGGTGGCGTGTTCTTGATTATGGATCCAGAGGGTCGTGACTTAATATTACTGGCTGTAATATTATTCGTTTTTGCAATGGCACTTGGCACAGTGGCATGGTTTGCACCGAAGTTAACCCTGAAATTGCGTGGTAATCAGCTGGCATTACTACGTTTTGCTATTGATAACGGCGCCGATTATTATACTAGCGAATGGCCGGCGCGTCACGACGAACGCATCAAAAATGTATTGTTCGGCCAAAATATTTTGCAGCGAAGTTATCCTGGCACAATAAATAATGTCCTAATCTTTCCTGATAACACACTGTTATTCCAATATAACTATATGACAGGGAATAATCAACAGAAGTTCGGTATAGAGCAAAATGCGCAAATTGTTTGTTTAAAGTTGCCAGTTAGTTTGCCGCGAATCTTCTTAAATAGTCGGCGTAATATTCTAAACTTTATGGTTCCAACTGACAAAATGCAAGAGGTAAGTCTGGAAGGAGATTTCAGCAGTTATTTTCGCGTCTATTTTACGCCAGGTTCACAAATTACAACACTACAAATATTAACGCCGGATGTGATGGCAGCACTGCTCGATTTTGGTTTTGATTATGATTTCGAAATTCTGGACAACAATTTATATATTTATGCGCCGGCCAACGGATTAGACTTTATTAGTCCAGTCAAGTTACAAAAACTTTTGCAAAACCTGAATAATGTGCAAAATAAAATTTTGAGACAGCTACAAAATTATCAAACAGAAACTGCTTCATCCGATAAATCGTAAGGCATTGTAAATATTACATAGCAAAAACTCTTGGCTCCACATGCATGGTGTATTAATAACTGATACGCGATTGACCTAACTTGCCTTTAGTTGTGTTAAAATAAGATCATGCATAAAGAACCATGGCAAAATTATTATCTGAATGGTCAGCCGGTCGGGACGCCGCATACTTATGGTGCGCCAATTCCGTCCGGCCAGCTCGCTGGTATCGCGACAGTTTTTATGTGGCGTCAGCATAATGAAAAGTTGCAGATTTTACTGCAAACCAGAGCCAAAAACAAGCGAGTTTTTCCGGACTATCTGGATGTGTCGGCAGCAGGTCACATTGGCTTTGGCGAGTTGCCGTTGCAAGCGGCATTACGTGAAACTCATGAAGAGCTTGGCCTGAAACTGGCAGATGATGATCTGAGATTCGTTGGTGCGCTGGTGTTGGCTACTACTTATGCAGGACGAACGGATCATGAGCTACATTTCATTTATGCATATAAAGTTGAGCAAGAACTGCAAACCAATTTCACTGATCAAGAAGTCACAGCCGTAGATTGGTATGACATTGATGAAATCGCGCAAGCCGTTAAAGACGGTCATTTGAAACTGGCTAAAGCCGATTCGCCCCTGTTTGATTTCGCTCTGTCGGCGATCAAGAGATTATCGAAAACTTTGTAAAATTTGCGTCATTGCGAACGAAGTGAAGCAATCCATACGTTTAGCGCAGGTGGATTGCTTCGCCTGTGGCTCGCAATGACAGACGGATTATTTCTGTGCTTCAACATGCTCTGCAACTGGTTTCGGTTTTCGAAAAGGATTATCAAAATTACTCGGTGTCGGCACCGCGGTAATTTTCTCGACAACTTTTTCCTTAACGGTCGGACTTTTGACGGTGATTTTCTGGTTATCAATCGCCACGATTTGGTCGCGACTAACCGTCAAATGCGCGATCGAAAAACTCTTGATCAGTGTCGGTTTCAGATAAAGCTGCTGTATCATAAAATTATCCGGATTCAGCGTGTAATTTTCCACGCGGCCAAGTTTCCGTTTGTGCTCGTCAACCACCCAAATCCCGTTCAGCGCGAAATTGTAACCGATGACTTCGCCCAGGCGCACCATGTCGGTCGGGTTCAAAATGTTGTCCGACGAATCGACGATCGCGCCCATTTCGCCGAACTCGCGAATATCTTCGGCAAAAACCACGGCTGGCGAGAAATCCACCATCGGCCCACTGACATAAAAGGCTACGATTTTCAAATTGTGCGGATCAATGATCGGCGCGCCCAATTTCGCCAACGGCTGGCCGGTTTGCAGCGACATGACATTTGCGCCAATCATGTTGTCGATGGTTAGAAGCATAAGCTAATTATATCACGAGAAGGCGAGAGAAATCAAAATTTTGATTTTCGAAGTGCCGAAGTGATATATTCATATAGCACACTTAACACTGCAAAATAGCAATAGTCTGATATAATTATGGTTATGGTAAGTAATCAAAAACTATCGAATAATCCTTCGAGTTCCAAGAAGATAAAAAGCCCAAAGAAACGACATGAAAATACGTCAGAATTACCAAAACGTGTCCAGTGGGCCATAGTAATCTTTATGATTGTTGGCCTAGGCATATTTTTCCTTGCGAAAAATCCTGGCATATATCTATCTGTAGAACTACCAAGCTCGCAGCAAATAGAAACGTTTGATCGGAAACGCGATTCTTATTTAGATGATCAGAAAAAACAAGGAATTATTGCCAATGATGCCGTGCCGACCTTATCATCGAAAAAGTTCATTTGCCAAAACGTTGAAATTGGCGCCAGCCAGGACGGCAATGAATTCAAAACAATAAAAGCAGTCCATTGCTATGTGCGATATATAGACGTCATTCCGGCCGCAAAAATCTTTAGCGAGATTTCAGATAAAGAATCAACTACTAAGTTCGGCAACGTCTGCGGTTCGTTTGATGGGACCTACTCCACTGGTGCCGATAGAATGAGCTATAAAATTATACAATCGTCCTATGTCAGTTTTTACAGGGAGGACGATATTTTGCCTACAGAACCAATCGCTGCAGATAGTTATATGCAATCACAATATCTGCCCAAAATTGGTGATTACAAATTTGCGAAACTCGGCGAGGTTGATGATCCAAACTTTCATGGCAGTTATTATTACGAGTAGTGTGGTATACCTGATACCACCACCACTTATTTGCTATGGGCATCGGATGGGCATCCGTTTAATGCTGTAGGTTACGAAAAAGCTAAGATGGCAATGAAAACCATACGCGATTTTCCGCACGAAGAAGGTTCCGTAGATGGCTTTTATGGCAGCTTTGTATTGGCGCCAAGTTTGGATATTGATAAAGATCAAGATTATATAGTGAATGTTTATGAACAGACATACAGACTGTATTAGTTATAGTTAAAAAATTCCAAAGAGAGTCAGAATTCCGAATATAAGAAACGCACATCCCAAGACCATAGAAATCTTTCCGCTAGCGCCCATCCAACTGGGGCTATAACCTGGATCGGCCTTGACGAGTGCTCCGCCGATCTTCTTGCCAAGAAAAAATCGCGTTACATTCTTATTCCATTCGGCGAATACATTCTTGTTTTTGATCATTAACCAGCCTGCAAAAATTCCCCAGAAGCCAAATACAATGTAAAATATATTGAAGGGATCGTCCATACAACAAGAGTATCATGCTTTATGCTAAAATACTAAATATGAAAATAATAAGCGACGAAGAAATGAAGCAATTAGGCGCAGATTTTGGCGCAAAGTTGAAAGGTGGCGAAGTCATCGAACTGATCGGCGATGTAGGCGCCGGCAAAACCACTTTCGTCAAAGGTCTGGCGCAAGGGCTGGAAATCGACGATGACGTGCAATCGCCGTCCTTCACGATTTCGCGCAATTACGCCGCAAGAGGCGGCCTGACACTGAACCATTACGATTTTTACCGTTTGGCCGACGCCGGAATCATGAGCATGGAAATCGCCGAAAGTTTGCAAAATCCGAAAAATATCACAGTGGTTGAATGGGGCGAAAGTGTGCGAAACGTTCTACCTGATGAACGGATTGTTGTGAAGATTACTTATTTGCCAACCGAAGGAAGAGAAATTGAAGTAGTAAAGAAGGAGAGTTTATGAATTTACAAAACAAAGTCGTAATCGTCACCGGTAGTTCCAGCGGAATCGGTGCCGCTACCGCCGTAAGATTTGCCAAAGAAGGTGCGAAAGTTGTTGTTAACTATGATGTCAACGAGACGGGGGGGGGCGAAACACTTAAGGAAGTTCAAAAGTTCAGTCCCGACAGCATTTTGATTCAGACAGATATTCGTAATGAAAATGACGTCAATAGAATGTGCGATGAAATAAAAGCCAAATATGGTCGTGTTGATATCCTGATTAACAACTCAGGAT
>Ga0123357_10001740_pt1 | contig 23525 bp, 20 predicted proteins | sample TergutEmb28metaG_FD_89873 | JGI IMG/M metagenome (GOLD analysis project Ga0123357, IMG submission 89873) | Embiratermes neotenicus P4 segment gut microbial communities from Petit-Saut dam, French Guiana - Emb289 P4 | ecosystem: Host-associated > Arthropoda: Insects > Digestive system > Gut ... | reverse complement strand
GGGGGGGGGGGGGGGGGGGTGTGTTGACGCGTGATGGTGATTTTTTGGATGGGGAGATTAAGCAGGTGAATGCCAGTGCGACAACGGTGAGCTCGGTGGCGTTTGGGCTGGCGGCGATCGAACGAGAGCGCATCGCGGCGGTGGCTTATGCCCACCCATCTGCCCCCTCCTCCCCTTCCTCTGGGAAAGCGTCGGGACTTTTCGAGGTGCGATTGCAGGACGGGACGCTGGTGGTGGCCAGGAAATTGGTGGTGGATAAGGATGTGCTGGTGATGGAGACGCCGGTGCTGGGGACGCTTAAGGCGGCGGTGAAGGAAGTGGTGGGAGTGGAACGGCGAGGGCTGTGACGGAGTTTCAAGTTTTCAATTTTTCGAAACTTGAAACTTGAAACTCGAAACTTTATCAGCCTGTGATTCATAAATATGAGAAATGGTTAACTAAAGGCTCGGACTGGTCGATGAAGGGTGATTGCCGCTTTTTGGGCGGCGGTCGGAGGTCCGAGAATGGTTCGGAACAGAGTTGCGCGAAATAAAGAAGTGTTGACAACGGGGGAAGTTGCGCGGATTTGCAAAGTGGCCAGGCGAACGGTGACGAAATGGTTTGATTCGGGGCAATTGCGTGGGTATCGCATTCCGGGGTCGAAGGATCGGCGTGTGCCGGTGAGCCAGTTGATCCGGTTTATGCGGCAGAACAATATTCCGCTGGCGGGGATGGCACAGTTCACCAAGACACGCGTGTTGATCGTGGATGATGAGGCGGAGATCGTGGAAATGCTGCGAGATCTGCTTGCGACGCAGACGAATTATGATGTACATGTGGCGAGGAATGGTTTTGAGGCGGGCGTGGGCGTGGAGCGGATCAAGCCGCATGCGATTTTACTGGATATCAATCTGGGGGACATTAACGGTCGCGAGGTGTGCAAGGCGGTGCGAAGCAATCCGGAATTGCAGATTTCACGTGTGATCGCGATGAGCGGGCAACTTAGCGATGACGACAGGGCGGCATTGGTGCGGCAGGGGTTTGATGGCTTTTTGAAAAAGCCGTTCACGATGCAGGGGGTGATTCAAGCGATTGAGGATGCGGTGGTGGATTGACGATTTTCAATTTTTGATTTTCGCATCCTGAGGTGGTCTGGGGTCTGTGGCTGATTTCATAAACATTGCGATATTGCCACCGCAATCTTACGATTGCGGCTCTGATGGTTTCGTTTTTCCGGTAATGACGTCGGAGCACCTATGCGACTGCCAGTTCGGATTTTTCTGGTTTTTGTGATTTTGCTTGTTGGCATGTGGATGCATTGTGCTGCCGCGGAGGAGGAGGGGGGGGGGGATTTTGTGGCGGGGCCGGTGGTTGGGGCGGTGACGGAGAAGAGTGCTCGTGTTTGGATGCAGCTTCGTGTTGCGAAGCCGGTGACGATTACTACGTTTGAGGTCGGGGGGGTAGGAGGGGGGGGGGGACAGGTTTCGCAGGTGAGTGTGGATGTGGAGGGGCCATTGCCGTTTGTTTGCGATGTGCCGGTGAATGGGCTGGCGCCTAACAGGAACTACCGCATCGAGGTGAAATTGGATGATGTGCGTGTGAAGTTGCCGGGGGCGGAGAGGATCATCAGCACGTCGCCGTCGGAGGGGAGTGAGGCGAATTTTTGCGTGGGGCTGGGGAGTAATGTGGGGACGATTCATGGGCGTGGGACGGGGCGGTTGTTTGCGGAGATTGAGAAGCAGAAGCCCCTTCCCCGTGCGTTTTTGTTTTTGGGGAATTCGGCGAGTTTGCCGTTGAAGGTGGAGGATTGGCCGCGGACGAATCGGCAGGCGGTGCGGGTGATTGCGGATGCGTATTCGAAGGTTCGTTGTGAGCCGGATTTACAGGGGCTTTTTCGCACGGTGCCGTGCTATGCGGTGTGGAATGATTTGGATTTTGGGGTGCCCGGCAGCGATAAGACATGGATTTATAAAAATGAGGCGTGGTCGGTGTTTCAGCGGTTCTGGCCCAATCCGGACTGGGGGACGCCGGAGAATCCTGGATGCTATTGCAACTTTACGATCGGCGATGCGGAGTTTTTTTTGCTCGATAGCCGGATGTATCGCGATGCTGACAGGAGCCAGAAGCCAGCCCCCTCCCAAGCCAGAAGCCAGGAGCCGGTCGGGGCAAGCATGCTTGGCGAGAAGCAGCTTGAGTGGCTGAAAAAATCACTGGTGCAGAGTACCGCCACGTTTAAGATCATCGCCTGCGGTAGTCAATTGCTGGCGGAACCCTCCGATTTGCAGAGCGATACGTGGGCGAGCTTTCAGCCGGAGCAGAAGGATTTTCGACAATGGCTTTTTAATAGCGGGATCACCGGCGTGGTGTTTCTGAGTGGCGGACGCTTCGGCGAAATCACCAGCGTTCCCCCGCCCCCCTCTTCCCCCTCCGCGCCATCCTCTCCGACCAGCGAGACGAAAGCCTATCCGCTTTTCGAACTGACGACCGGTCCGCTGGTGGGCAAGACGCTTCAGGTGGCGCCGGAGAATCCCAATCGTCAGAAGGCGGCGGTGTTGGGGAATCAGTTTGCGACGCTGGATTTCGGCGGTACACGCGAGCATCGGTTCGTGACGCTGCGTTTGCGAGATGAGTCGGGCGTGGTTCAGGTGGAGCAGACGCTCTTTGCCGGGCAGTTGAAACGGTAGCTCCCTACGAGCGGCAGGCAAGCCTGCCGGCTAAATAATGCCGTGAAAGAAAGGCTGTTTACGCGTTTTTGGCGGCTTGGATGAAATCTCGCATTTTGATGGGGTCTTTAACGCCCGGTTTGCGAGCGACTTCCACGCCGCTGGAGACGTCGACCGCGTAGGGCTGCACGATGCGAATGGCTCGGGCGACGTTGTCGGGCGTTAATCCGCCGGCGAGAATGATCGGCGGCAAACCTTTCCATTCACTGGCCTCCCGCGCATAGGCGACCCAATTCCAATGGAATGCTTTCCCGCTGCCGCCAAGTTTTTTCGTCGCCGTATCGAGCAGAACGGCGCATGGGAAACTGGATTCCGCCTCCAATTCGTTCACCATCAGGCGTACTTCTTTTGCGAATTCCCGGCACGAGACGTGAAGCACCGGCCAAAAGGCGCGGCTCATTCCGTAATAGCCGGGAGAAGGCGGATGAGACCGAGCACTTCGATAAATCTGAAGGCAAACGATATGTTCGTACAGGTCCGACTGTGCCACTTTGAGCAGGTTTTTGTGCGTGAACCCTTCGCCTATCAGTGCCACGACATGGACCAACGGCGGAAGGTCTTGGGCGATTTTGATTGCTTGTTCGATTTCGATCTGCCGCGGGCCGCCGACGAAGTTCAGGCCGATGGCGTCGGCGCCGAGTTCGGCTGCCAATTGCGCGTCTTTCGGGCGCGTGATGCCGCAGATTTTTACGCGTGTATAGCCCATTGATGCATTCTAAGCGAGGTCCGCGGCGCTGCAAGCGGTTTCGGTACAGGGCAAACGCATTTGACGTTCAGAGCCGCGACCGTAAGGGAGCGACCGTGCGACCATGCGTGAATCACGCGGGTCGCTCCCTTACGGTCGCGGCTCTGATGGCCAAATGCGTTTGCCCTGGGTTTCGGTGGCCTTTGGCGAGATCAACGTCAAGCCCCGCATTGCCATGCGGGGCTCCGGGGGATGGCTTCTCATGCGGCTGTTGTGCGGGCTCGGAATTCTTCGACGGTCAGCGAGAGCCAGACGATGAAGCCTTCGATGTCGTGCAGGGGTTTGGCGATGTAGGCGTCGGCGTTGGAGGCGTTGAGGAAGCGGTCGGCGTCGCCGGTCATGCAGTGAGCGGTGAGTAGGACCACCGGTGGTGTGGGGCGGGTGGGGGGGGATTGGCGTGTTTTGATTTGGCGGGTGAGTTCGAGGCCGTCGACGGGGTGGCCGTGGAGAGTGGAGTTGGTGAGGGTGATGTCCATGAGGATCAGGTCGATTGGGCTGGAGGAGACGATGTTGAGGATGGCGTCGCCGTTTTCTTCGAAGATCGCGTCGATGCAGCCGGAGAGCTTGAACAGATTGGCGAGCACGAGCTTGTTGCCGGGGTCGTCTTCGATGGCAAGTACGCGGTAGCGCTGCATGGGGGCCTCGTGAGTTTCGAGCTTCGAGTTTACTGCCCAGAGAGCAACGCTGATGATTAGGGAGGGGTTCCTGGAATTTTGTGAGGGCGTTTTTGGCTGGGAAAAGCGGTTCGGCGGCGTATGGCGGGAGGTGGGGGGTGACAGAGTGGCTGCGGGGCGGGCGAGCGTTGATCTTCGATCAACGGCTAAACGTTTGCGGGGTCCCCGCTACTGCCACCCCGCAAAGCGGGGTCGCTACATGCGCGATTCCTTGATGCAACCTGGCGTGAGAATGGTTATCCTTATTGTTTGCCTGAGGTTGATGATGTGACTGTGACGATCATGGCCGGGCTTTTCGAGGAGACTCTTTATGTTTGATGTGGCTAAAGAATTGGCGGTTCAGAGTTACTGCTTTCGGCATTTCAAGACGATCGATGGGCTGATCGCACAGACCAAAGAGATCGGGCTGTCGCGGGTGGAGCTTTGTGAAGTGCATTTTGACTTTAATAACGAGGCGATTTTTGAGCCGACGGCTGAGCAGTTTAAGAAGGCAGGCGTTCAGGTCAGCAGCATCGGCGTGCAAGGGTTCAAGGGTGATCTGATTAATGAGGAGAAGTGGTTCCGATTCTGCAAGCTGGCGGGGGCGAAGATGATCAGTGCGTCGTTTAACATTAACAGTGTGCCGGTGTCGTATAAGTTGGCGGAGGCGCTGGCGGAGAAATATGATCTTGTTTTGGGGATCCACAATCACGGCGGATATGCGTGGATGGGGAATTCGACGATGTTGGATTATGTGCTTCGGAACACCGGGCCGCGGATGGGGCTGTGCATCGATTCGGCGTGGTGCATGCATGCGGGCGAGGATCCGCTGAAATGGGCGGAGCGGTTTAACGAGCGATTGTTTGGGGTGCATGTGAAGGATTTTGTGTTCGATCGGGCGGGCAAGGGGGAGGACGTGGTGGTGGGGACGGGGAATTTGAAGTTGCCGGAGTTTATGAAGCTGGTGCTCAAGGCGCCCAAGCTGACGGCGGTGATGCTGGAATATGAGGGTGATAGAGAAAATCCCGGACCGAAGCTGCGTGAATGCGTGGCGAAAATCAAAGAGGCTGTGGCGTCGTAACAAACACCTCGGAGCCCCGCATGGTAATGCGGGGCTTTCCCATCAGAGTTTGGCATCGACGGGAAATTCCGCGGCGTAGGCTGCAGCGTAGGCAGTGGGAACAAGATATTTGACCTGAGCGATGAGCTGGCGGAACTCTTCCTGCATGGGGAGAATGCGTTCATCGAGGTAGCGTATCAGCCAGAGGTCGGGGATGAGGCCTTTGAATGCGTCGTGTATTTTGAGGACGGCTTCGTGGGTGCGGTTAAAGGATGCGGTAAGGCGCAGCAGGTATGTGATGATGGTTCCGCCCTTGCGGCGGTGCGGGTCGAGTGTGCAGCAGGCGATGGTTTCACGCAGGAACTGGATTTGTCGCCAGAAGGATCTGCGGGCATCTTGCAGTTGTTGTAAGGCGTTGCGGCAGGTTTCGAAACGCTGACGTTCGCCGAGGGTTTCAAGGGTGTTCAGGTAATCGGAGCTGGGTTTACCGTGCTTGAGAATATGGCCGCAGAGGATTAGCGAGTCGAGCGCGGCGTCGATGGGAGAATCCTGGGCGCGATCCGTGGAATAGCGGCTCCATGCAGTGGCGATCAGACCGGCGAAATTGTAGCGATCGGCAACGTCGGCCCATGACTGACAGTTGATCCGACGCTGCTCGAGATCGGGCAGGTCTTCGCTTTCGAATTCCGCTCCTTTGCAGGCGGCGGCGCCCCACATGGCGATGCCATTGTTTTTAAATTTATCGATATATTCAAGTTTCCAGTGGTAGTTGGTGGTCTGGTGGGTGCCTTGGTATCCCCAGACGCACAGGTCGGCTTTAGTGGCGAGTTTGCTCAGGGCGGCGGGGGCCCAGTGGATCATCATATCGTGCCAGAGAAGGGGGCGGATGTTGCGGGCAAGGAGTTTGTCGAGGAGTGGTTCGACGTGGTGCATGTAGAGGTTGCCTTTTCCGTCTCCTGCTCCGCCGTGCTGGGCGATGTAGGCGTGGGTGTCGGGGTGAGAGCCGAAGGTCCAGGCTTCGTCGCCGCCGAGGTGGAAATAGCGAAGGGTGGGGGTGAGGGCGAGGACGTCGTCGATCATTTTTTCCACAAGTTCACGAGCCCCCGGTGCTAGCGGATTGAGGCCATCGGACCTGTGAGGGACTTCGCGAAGGTGAGCGTACTCGAGGAACTGCAGCGGTGTTTCCATGTGCCCGAGGCATTGCACCAGCGGGATGATTTCGAGGTTGTGTTCATGAGCGGCCTGATGGAAACGAGCGACCTCCTGCGGCGTGTAAGCGGTTGCGTTGCGGAAACGCGGATCGACCGCCCATGGAAACATGTCTTCCCATTCCACGAGGATGGCGTTGTAACCGGCGGCGGCGAAAATGGGGAGCAGCTCGATCAAACGCCGCGGCGTGGGCGGAACGCCTTTGAGATCGAGATGGATGGCGATGATGCGATTGGACATAATGACCTCTGAAGAAAAGTAAAAGTGACAAAGTTAAAACTTAAAAGGAAGTTAAAAGGTGAAGGGTAAAAGTTAAAAGGAGGATAGCGCCCAACCCCGCGAAGCGGGGTCGCTACTCCCTTTCATTCTTTTCACTTTTACCTTTTAACTTCCTTTTAAGTTTTAACTTTGTCACTTTTTTTCTTCCATCAAACCGCCAAGAGTGTCCGCAGGCGGCCGTAGTCGTCGCGGGTGATTTTTTTGCCCATGGCGCCGGTGGATTCGAGGATTTGTTCGGCGGTTTTTACGCCGACGATGGCGCAGGTTATAGCGGGGTGCATCAGCGTGGCAGCTAACATTAACTGCGTGATAGTAAGATTGTATTTCTTTGCAAGATCGGCGGATTGGCGGATGCGGTCGCATAGGGTTTTGAAACGTTCGCCGGTGAAATCGCGGTTGGTTTTTCGGAGGTCGGTGAAGGTTTCGTGGCCGGCGAATTTGCCGGTGAGAAGACCCAGGTGCAGCGTCGAGTAGGTCAGTACGCCGATGTCGTTGGCGAGACAGTAAGGCAGGACGTCTTTTTCGGCGTCGGTGGCGAGGAGGCTGTATTTAGGCTGGCAGGAGTGGAAGTGGCCGAACTGGTTTCCGCCGCGTATTTGTTCGGGGTTCCAGTTGCTGGTGCCGTAGGCGCGGATTTTTCCATGCTTGACGAGCTTGTCCATGGCGGCGGCGATGTCGGCGAAACTGCCCAGCGGGTCCCACGCATGACATTGAAATAGATCGATATAATCTGTATTTATCCGCTTGAGGCAGGTTTCGCATTCATCGACGATGAACTCTGGGGACAGGTCGGCGTAGCGGGAGGCGTCGTGGCGGATGTGCCAGTGGACTTTGGTGGCGATGACGAGTTTTTCGCGGGGTAAACCTTTGATGGCTTTTCCCAGGACGGTTTCGGCGAGGCCGTCGCCGTAGGCGCCGGCGGTGTCGAAGAAGTTGATATCGGCGTCGCAGGCTTTGCGGACGGCGGTGATGATGGCGTCCTCGTCGGCTTTGCCCCAGAAGCGAGGGGAAAGTTGCCAGGTGCCGAAGCAGATCGGGGAGACCTGGAGATTGGTTTTTCCGAGTCGAACGCGAGTGCTCATGATTGGTCCTTTCCAGGAAGGTTTATTTATCTCCGTAATGTCCCTTGCATTGTGCGATTTCAACGGCGTCTTTACCAATGAGTCGATAGATCAAGCGATTCTTCTCGTCGATGCGGCGCGACCAAAACCCGGCCAAATCGTGGCGTAACGGTTCGGGCTTGCCAATACCGTTATGACCGTTACGTTGAATATCCTCGATCAGAGCGTTGATACGTTTGAATGTCTTTTTGTCCTGGCTTGCCCAGTGGAGATACTCTTTCCATCCGATTTGAGCGAAAGTGACTTTCATTCTTCCATCGCTCGCAATTCGTCAAGCGTTTTCGTAATGACTTTCCCCTCGTTGAGTTGTTGGATGGACCGACGCAATACCGCCTGGTTTTGCTCGCTGTAAAACGGGTCTGTATCGACGGAAAGCTCAAACGGTATTTTCCCTTCCCGTAAAGACTGACGCACGAAGATATTGAACGCCGAGGACATGTTTAAACCTAATTCGTTAAAAAAAAACTCGGCTCGCTTCTTCAATTCCCTGTCAATGCGAATATTCAAATTTGTGGTCGTTGCCATGATACCATCGCCTTTCTGTCGTTTATTCAACTGACACGGGAATAATAGTATTTATTATGCGCAATGTCAATACATTGCGCATAATATTTACGTTTTCCCGTCGACCGGGAATGCTCGTCTGATGGGGTCGGGGCGAGTCTTTCGCCAAGTCAACCCAAGCAGGGCGGCGGAGAGGAGGGTTGGGAACCAGAAGGGGATGATAGCCACCAGCCGCCGAGGAATTTTTGGAAGCCGAAACCGAGCCAAGTGTCTGGCTGCACAGTGGAGGAGTAGAAGCCGGCGTTTATCAGGTAGATTTGGCTGCCGATTCCACGCTGCAAGATGTGAAGACCAACCCCATTGAAGTAGACGCTGAGAAACATTATGAAGCACGCTGAAGCGTGAACTCCGGGCTTTCAGTCGATTTTGACTTCTTTGCCAGCCGCGGCGGCGCGGTAGACGCCGTCGAGGATTTTTTGGACGGCGAGGCCGGCTTCGCCGGGGGCGAGGAGGGGTTTGTTGTAGAGGCATCCGTCGACGAAGTTGCGGAGTTTGCTGGCGTGCATGGTGTTGAAGCTGCCGTCACCGACGAAGGCGGGGGAAGCGTTGGTCATGAAATCGGCGTCGTCGGTGAAGATGGCGGGGGGATCCCAGCTACCGCCGCCCTTGGTGCCCATGAAGGTGAAGTTCCAGAGATTCTTTTCGATGTGAGCGACGAAGGAGGTTTCGATCTGCATGATCGCGCCGTTGTCGAAGCGGATGTGGCCGATGGCCAGGTCTTCGACGGTGTAGGTTTTGTAGTCCCAGCCGGGCCACATGGAGGCGACTTTGGAGGGTTTGTTGCCCATGTATGTCCAGATGTTGCCGGAGGCGGCGACGGGTTTAGGCGAACCGATCATGTAGTGAGCGGCTTCGACGAGGTGTACGCCGATGTCGATCATGGGTCCGCCGCCCTGGAGGTGCTTTTGTCCGAAGACGCCCCAGTTGGGGATGCCGCGGCGGCGGAGGGCCTGGCATTTGACGAACATGATCTCGCCGAACTTGCCTTCGTCGCGGGCGTTGACCAGGAACCGGGTGTGCGGATTGAAGCGATTCTGGAATCCCACGGCGAGTTTTTTCTTATTCTTCGTGGCAGCGGCGATCATCTGCTGGCATTCTTTGGGTGTCATGGCCATGGGCTTTTCGGTCGTGGCGTGGCAGCCGGCGTTGAGGGCGTCGATGACGGCGGCGGCGTGGAGGCCGTTGGGGGTGCAGACGTCCACAGCGTCAGGCTGCACTTCCTTGAGCATTTTTTTCCAGTCGTCGTAAACGGCTGGGACCTTGTGCTCCCGCTGCGCCCATTCGAGGCGTTCCGGCTTGATGTCGACGCCGGCGACGATTTCCACGTCGGGAAATTTGGCGTAGCTCTGGAAATGGACGTTGGAGATGCCGCCGCAGCCGACGAGGGCGACACGGAGTTTTTTGCCGGTGTGCTTGGCGATGGTTTCGACTCGGAACGATTCGGTGGAGGCGCCGGTGGCCATAGTGTGATCCCTTCAAACAAGACATGGAGCCAAATCAGATAAGGGCATTTTCGGGAGGCGAAGGGGCGGCGTCAACAGGGCAGTACAGGGCAGTATCCATCAGCATCCTTGTAGGAATTGGGCGGAGAGGAGGAGGCCGGTTTGTTCGCTTTCCTGTGTGCCGTTGAAGTTTTTGTCTTCCAGTTCGATGGAGATGGCGCCCTGGTAGTGGTGTTGGCGGAGGATTTCCAGTGCACAGGGCCATCGCATGCAGCCGTGGCCGGGGATTGTGTAGCGCCAGGCGAAGCCGCTGAAGGGGGGAGCTTTGGTGAAAGTGGCGGGCTGTTCGGTGCCGAACTCGTAGGTGCCTTCGGAGAGGATTTCGGTGTCCTTGCCGTGGACGTGATAAACGCGAGAGACAAATTCGTGAAGGAAGCGGAGGGGATCAATGCCCATGCGGAGGAGGTGCGAGGGGTCGTAGTTGATGCCGAGGGAGGGTGAGGGAATTTCTTTGAAGAGAGCGCGAAGGCTTTCGGGTGTGCAACAGAGGGCGCCGGGGCCGGGCCAGCCTTCGATGACCAAATGCGCGCCGAGCTTGTCCAGCTCGGGGGTGAGGAGCTTCAGACTTGAGATGAGAGTTGCAAAGTTTTCGGCACGGGGAAGCTCGGGCTTTTCAGGGAGCATGACAAGAAAGAAATTGCGAACGCCGACCTTGGCGCAAGTTTGGACATAAGCGAGATTCCTGGCAAAAGCGTCCTGACGTTTGCCGGCATCAGGCGACATCATCTCATTCCAGAGCAGCAAATCCACCGAGCCAACGCCGAGCCCGGCCTGGAGTACCTGGGGCGCCAGCGTATCGCCATCGCGGCCGAGATCGAGGAAACCGAACCCTTGCGCCTTGGCCCAGGCTAAACATCCCGCCAGATCACGTTGCCAGGCGCTCCAACCGCGTCTGCAACCGATCGCCCAACCGCCGGTGCGAGTCTGAAACATAACATCTCCTTGTCCACGAAACAGAGCCGGTATTCTCGCATGAATGATGGAAATGTTAAATCGTCAAGTCGTTAAATCGTCAAGTCGACTTAACGATTTAACGACGGTGCACCCCAGCAACCCCGCGATAGAAAAATCGGCAGACCTGTTCATCTGTGACTGTTGCGGGCAAGCCCTGCGACCGCCTACGATGATGTTTGTGGGTCGCTCCGGAGGTTGGCAATGGCCGTGCGAATTTTGGTTTTTTTGCTCTTGGTCGGCGGGCTTGTTGCGGCGCTGGTTTACAGTCAGCACCGGCCTGTGCCGCAGAAAGTTTCCGGATTCCTTGAGGTCCACGATATCCGCGTCGGCTCACGGGTCGGCGGACGTATCGCCAAGGTTGCGGTCGTTGAGGGGCAGCGTGTGAAGAAGGGGGATTTGCTTGTGGAACTGGAGGCGTATGATCTTGAGTCGCGTCTTGCGGAGGCTCGTGGGCGGCTGGATCAGGCGATTGAAAATGCCAAAAAACTCGCTGCCGGCTTCCGCAAGGAGGAAATCGCTCAGGCACAGGCGAAACGGGATCAGCTCAAGGCTCAGTATGAGAAAGCTCGGATCGGTCCGCGTCCGCAGGAAATTGCTGAAGCGCAGGCGCTGTTCGATTCCGCTGTCGTTCAGCAAAATATTTCCGAAGCGAACTACCAGCGTGTTTCCCGGCTTTTCAAGATTAACAATGCGACGCCGGACGAGCGTGACCGGGCGGAGAATGATTTCAAGGCGGCTGTCGCGTCTCTGGCTGTGCGAAGGGAACGGCTTGATCTGCTGAAGGAAGGCACTCGCAAGGAGGACATCGACACTGCTGCCGCTCAGTTGGCGGAGGCGGAGGCGGCGCTTGAGCTGATGAAGAACGGTTCCCGCCCGGAAGACATCGCCGCGGCCAACGCGATGGTGGCGTCGGCACAGGGCGCCATCGACATTATTGAGAAGCAGCGTGAGGAGTTGAAGATCTTTGCGCCGGTTGATGGCACGGTGGATGCCGTGGATATTCGGCCCGGCGATTTGCTGGCCGCCAATGCGCCGGCACTCTCGATTCTCGAAGCGGGCGAACTGTGGGTGCGGGCGTATGTGCCGGAGAATCGGCTCAACCTCCAGATCGGCCAAAAGGTCCGCGTCACCGTCGACAGCTTTCCTGCCCGCGACTTCCACGGAACGATCACCTTCGTCTCCCGTCAGGCGGAGCCTACGCCGGGCAACGTCCAAACAATCGAAGAACGCAGCAAACAAGTATTCCGCATCCGCGTGGAAATGGACGACGGCAAAGACGTCCTCCGCGCCGGCATGACGGCAGATGTGTGGCTGTAAGCAAAGAAGCTTGTGCCCCGTTGAGATAGTGGAGAACAGATGATAGGCAGCGCATCATGAATGAAGCAGTGATCGAGCTTCAGGGGCTGACGCGAATGTTTGGGAAACTCGTCGCGGTGGAGAACGTGTCGTTTGCGGTGAAGCGTGGTGAGATTTTCGGGCTGCTGGGGCCCAACGGGTCGGGGAAGTCGACGATTATTCGGATGCTCTGCGGCGTGCTGGAGCCGACGGCGGGGCGGGCGTCGGTGCTGGGATTTGATTGTGCCCGCGACTCCGAAGCGGTCAAGCGCCGCATCGGGTACATGTCGCAGAAATTCTCGCTCTACAGCGATCTGTCGGTGCGGGAGAATTTGCATTTTTATGGCCGTATTTATGAACTTCCACCTGATCGGCTTGCTACGCGGATGGAGGAGGTGCTCAAGCTCACCGGGTTGGATACGCGGCCCGGGGGGCTCGATCAGCTTGCGGGTACGTTATCCGGAGGATGGAAGCAGCGGCTGGCGCTGGCGTGCGCTTTGATTCACGAGCCGGAGGTGCTGTTTTTGGATGAGCCGACGGCGGGGATCGATCCGGTGGCGAGACGGCAATTGTGGGACCTGCTCTTCGAACTCGCTGGACGCGGCGTCACGCTGCTGGTGACAACGCATTACATGGATGAGGCGGAGCGCTGCACGTCGGTAGCATATATGTACAATGCGAAGATGTTGGTGCTGGGGGAGACCGACTCGCTCAAGCATCTGCCGCAGGTGACGCCGACGGGCAAGACGCGCTACGAGATTGACACGGAACATCCAACGGAAGCGTTGGGCAAGTTGCGGGCAATCGCGGGGGTGGCGGATGCGACGTTGTTTGGGCAGATGATTCATGTGCTGGCGAAGGATGAAGTGACAACGGAGGAACTTGCACGGGTGGCGGGGACAACGGTGGACAAAGTGCGATCGATCGCCGCTTCGCTGGAGGATGTGTTTGTGACGCTCACGGCGGAGGCCGGTACCCACTTGCAGAGAACGGTTATCAACCACAGAGGCACAGAGATCACAGAGGTGCACAGAGGAGAGGAGGGGAGGGCGACGGCGGAAAAATTGAAAATTGAAAATGGGGGGGGGCGAAAATCGAAAATCGGTCCCCGCGCGTTGGCGGGGTTCATGGCGATTTTGATTAAGGAGTTTTCGCACATTCGTCGGCAGCCTTCGACGCTGTTTTTCATGCTGATCGTGCCGTTGATGCAGACGCTTATTTTCGGGTATGCGCTCGATACGCAGATCGAGCATATTCCGACAGTGGTGATGAATCTTGACGGTCGCGAGCAGGGTCGCACACTTGCCGAGCAATTTGCCAATACACGTGTCTTTACCATCGTGGAGCGTGTGCAGGACGACGAATCGTTTCAGCGGGCCCTGACCTCCGGCCGAGCGAAGGTCGGCATCATTATTCCGCCGGATTACACCGAACGCCTCATCAACGACCGGCAGGTGCAGGTGCAGGTTCTCATCGACGGCTCCGATTCGCAGATTGCCACCTCCGCGCTCAATGCCGCCAATTTGCTGGGCGTGCGAACGTCGATCGAGCTGACTCGTCTTCGCCAGGAGGCCGGCCAACAGGCGGTGGCACGCGATTCTGCCGGCAACATCGTCATGCCGCTGGAAATCCGACCGCGGCTCCTCTACAACCCCGACCTGCTCTCCGCCTACTTCTTCGTCCCCGGTCTCGTCGGCATCATCCTGCAAATGGTGACGCTCTTCCTGACCTGCTTCGCGGTGGTGCGAGAACGCGAACTGGGCACACTCGAACAGCTTTTCGTCACGCCCGTCTCGCGCTCCGGCCTGCTCGTCGGCAAACTCATGCCCTACGCCATCATCGGTTTTTTCGAAACGCTCATCGTGCTGGCGGTGATGGTTTTTCTCTTCGGCGTTCCGATCGCCGGCAGCTTGCCGCTGCTTTTGGCCCTCAGCGGCTTGTTCCTCGTGTGCGCCCTCTCCATGGGCCTGCTGATTTCCACGCTGGCTCGTTCGCAGCTCGCCGCCGTGCAGGTCGCGTTCATCATCATGCTGCCCAGCGTGCTGCTCTCGGGCTTTATGTTCCCTCGCGCTCAGATGCCGTTGCCGATCTACGCCCTCAGTTTCGTTTTACCGGTGACGTATTTTCTGGAGATTCTTCGCGGCATTATTCTGCGAGCGGCCGATTTCCAGGACTTGTTGCCGCACATCGTCGGCCTGACCGCGTGCTGCGTACTGCTGCTGGCGCTGGCCATCCGCCGATTCCGCAAAACACTGACGTAGAAATTTACCGCCAAGGGCGCAGAGAACGCAGAGTGTTTAAAAACGTCTCTGCGATCTCTGCATGCTGCGGTTTTTAACGGATTGTAGATGCCGTCTTGTCGTGTCACCTGTGACGCAGACTCGTTCCCGCCGGTGAAACTGGGAATAGATGTGTAGCGATATGTGACCGCGTTCAACTGGAGAACTGGCACGAAATGCCAGTCGTTGCTGTTGTGGCATAGGCTATGCTTTCAACAGTTTCCAGCGACCACCTGCGACATCGGGTCGCGTGGGTTTCGGGCTGGTAAGGGAAAAGATTCTGTTGTGTGTTGTCGACCTCTTGGCCTCTCACGAGGCGATGCACGGCCGGCAATGATCGCCCCGGTCTGCCTGATCGGAAAAGTTCCCATCAAAGAGCGAGAGAGAGTGGATGTGAGCCTGCATGTTCGTATGCATGCATGGCCAACTCGAGGCATCCGCATGTTTGCGGACTTGAATGCCTCAAGGAAAATTTCGCACCACTTTTTTTAAGGAGAAATGGATGAAGGCCAAGTTCACCGCTCGCACGCGTCAAGTTTCCATGCTCAACTGCCTAACCTTGGCGGTTTTGGGCGCCATCGGCAGTCTGGCGGCAACGCCGGCGATAGCCGATGTCACCAGCACCGATTTCACGCAGATCACTCCTGCCACCCCGAGCAGTTGGAACACTGCCACCATCGTGACGATCGGCGTGAACACGGGCGTCAACAGCTCGTTAACCCTCGACAATACCCCCACCCTCACCACCATTTCCGTGGACACCACCTACATTGGAAACGCCGCCGGCGCCACCGGCACACTGACCGTTACCGGCACTGGCGCCTCCTGGACCTCCACGGGCACCACGGGCACCACCTACGTCGGCGGTCCCACGAGCGGCTCCAACGGTCTCTTGAACATCGACAATGGCGCCTCGCTCACCACCAACTCGCTTTACGTCGCCGACAGCGCAACAGGAACAGGCACCATCAATGTCACCAACGGCAGCTTCCTCAACGCCCTCTCCCCCGGATCCACGAACATCACCATCGGCACCAATAACAACGGCAATCTCAACGTCCTCTCCGGAAGCACCTTTAACAGCGTCGGAGCCGTCACGATTGGCTTAACCGCAACTAACAGCACCGTCACGATCCGCAACGACGGCTCCACATGGAACTGCGGAGACACCATTTTCATCGGCGGCTTAGTAGGCAGCGGCAACGGCGGCAATTTGGTCATTGACGACCATGGGACGGTTGACGCTGGCGCCAATACCATTTATGTCGGACCCACCGGCCCGAGCTCGCTCAGCGTCACCGCCGGCAGTCATCTCACCAGCGGCACCGCCTACGTCGGCTACAGCTCCGCCGCCTCCAACGGCACCGTCACCATCGACGGCGCTGACACGATCTGGACCAACGACGGCGACATTCACATCGCCGCCCTGGCCAGCAGTACAGGCTCCCTGACCGTCAGTGGCGGCGCTATCGTCGAGACACAGGACATCATCGCCGGCGCTGGCTCCGCCTCCATGACCTTCAACGGCGGCACCCTCCACGCTCTGAGTTCCTCCTCCAACTTCATCGCCGGCTCCTACTCCAGCCTCTTCCTCGACAACGACGGCTTGACCGTCCAGGTCGATCATGGACAGTTCGCCATCATTTCCCAACTCTTCACCGGCTCCGGCGGCATCGTTAAAACCGGCACCGGCTCTCTGGTCCTCAATGGAGACCAGCTCTACCACGGCCTCACCGAAGTCAGGGAAGGCTCCTTGGCGGGAAATGTCTCGTTTCCCGATAACGTGATTGTTCGTTCTAACGCCACACTCTCGCCTGGCAACGGCGCCGGCAACTGGAGCACTCGCATCGGCAACGACTACACCCAGGAATCCGATGCCATCCTGGTCCTGAAGGTCGGCAGCCTCGGCTCCACAGGACTGGCCGTCGGCGGCACCGTGACCTTGAACGGCCTGCTCGCCCTCAACACCGACGGTATCGTCAACGCGCCTTTCTACGTCCTGATCGACAACTTCGGCGGTGCCACCATCGACGGCACCTTCTCCGATATCACCCTCAACGGCCTCTCCGTTACCCTCGACCCCCTCGCTGGCACTGGCGGCGGCGGCGAATTCGATATCAATGGCATCCCCTACATCCTTACCTACACTGGCGTAGCTGCCGACGGCTCGTTCACCGGCGGACACGATGTACTGCTGTCGAAGGTCCCCGAACCCGCATCCCTCTCCCTGTTGGTCTTGGGCGCCGCAGGTCTCTTCCTCCGCCGACGCAAATAAAAAACAGCGAGATCGCATCCTATCCGAATAACCAGTAGCGACCCCGCTTTGCGGGGTGGAGCCCCGCATGGCAATGCGGGGCTTTGCGTTGGCCTCGCTAAAAGGGCACCGAAAACGCTTTTAACTTTTACCCTTTACCTTTTAACTTCCTTTTACCTTTTAACTTTGTGACTTTTATTCTTTATTCAAGTGCAGCAGATTCCATATGAAATTGCCCTGAGTTGCACCCAGTCCGCCTCACGGTAAGAATGCACGCTTTCTCCTCTTTCGGAACGCCGCCCATGCCCACCGAACGCATTGACATCACGATTTCCAATTCCCGCATCGCCGCCGACGCCGAGCACCGTCGCCTCCTCCAGGACGTCCACCAACGCAAACGTCCCGCACGCACCCCCATCGTCCTTAACACCGATCCTTTTTTCTGCCTGCTCTCCCGCAACGCCTCCATCCCCCAGTACCTCTCCAGCCCGCGCGAAAACATCCGAGGCCAACTCCTCAACCTCAAATGGCGAACCGAAAACTTCGACGACGACCAACCCCTCCCACTCACCGAATTCTCCGTCTCCCCCGACTTCGGCTCCATCCGCGGCACACAGTTCCCCATCACCTGGCACGAATCCGATGCCGGCCCCTGGGTCGGCGACCCTCTCATCACCCAAGTCGAACAAATCGACTCCCTCACAATCCCCGCCCCCGCCGCCAACCTCAACGCCAAGCGCATCGCCTGGTACCACGACATGCAAACACTCATCCATGACTTCGACCTCCGCCTCAACGGCCAACCTCTCCAACTCTCCGTCTCCATCTCCCACGGCGGCGGCCCCATCCCCACCGCCTTCGCTCTCGCCTCCGAAAATCTCTTCGAATTCATGGCCGCCGACCCCGACCGCACACATCGCTTCATGCAACTCTGTTCCGACAGCCATTTCCAATGCGTCGAACACCACAACTTCCTCGCCGGCCGCCCCAAAAACGGCCCCGTTTGGGCCGGCTGCGACTCCGCCGAAATGATCTCACCCGCCATGTTTAAAGAATTCGTCGTCCCCTACTACCTCCAACTCTGGACCCGTTTCCCCGGCCCACGCACCTTCCACATGTGTGGCCGCATCAACCACCTCCTCGACATCCTCCGCGACGAGATGAAAATCACCACCCTCGACGGCTTCGGCTTCCCCGTCCCCCCCGAACTCCTCGCCGAAAAACTCGCCGGCCGCGTCAACCTCAAAGGCGGCTTCTCCCCCGTCCTCCTCCACGCCGGTCCTGCCGACGCCATCCGTTCCGAAACCCTCCGCTACCTGCGCCTGCTCGCCCCCACCGGCGGCTTCATCATGTCCAACGGTGGCAGCGCCGTCGTCGGCACCCCCCCCGCCCACTTCCAAGCCCTCATCACCACCACCCGCGAATTTACTTGCTGAGTAAAGAGAGAAAACGAAAAACCGGACGACATAAGTTTTCACTCTTTTCTCTTCACTCTTTTCTCTTTCTTACTCTCTTTTGAATAAGGAAACTGTCATGACGAATGTTGGAACGCCTGGAACGTCTGGACCTGGAACGCCTCCTCCCACCGGAATGCCCACGCCTCCTTCCGCACCGCGCCCCTCCGGCGGCATGCCCAAATGGCTCATCATCCTCCTGGTGGTCCTGCTGGTCATCATCATCGGCTGCTGCGGCGGCGTAACCCTCTGCAGCGTCCTCCTGAATCTCAGGAACTGTGGCATCGATAAGTTCACCAGCACGGCAACGGAGCTGGGAAAAAACGCCAACGCCAACATATCGCGCCAAACGGAGTCCAGCCCGCTGGTCCAATCCAGTTCGCCGTTTCAAATAGTAGAACCCGGGACACCGCAACCGAACGGAACGGCGCAACCGGGCAATGCGCCGATGCCGGCGGGGTTCCCAAGTGATATTCCCGTCTACAGCGGCCTGACACCCGCTGGCTCCAACGCCTCCGGCAACATTGCCATCGTGATGCTGCGAGGCCAGGGCGACAAAGCCTCTCTTTTGGCGTACTACAAAGAACAAATGCCCAAAAACGGCTGGCAAGAAATGACCCCCAACAATGCGCCATCCCCCGACATACTCGCCTTCGGCAAAGAGGGGCGGATGGCGTCCGTCATGGCCAGCGATGGCGGCGGAGGCCAGGTCCTGGTGCAAATCGGCTACAGCAAACAACAATAATCGCGAGGCGAGTGGCCAGGGTATCGGGGGCCACAAGTCCGGGACGAACTCTCGGGGTGTGCCCAACTCTCGAAACTTGTGCCTGCCGTCTGCGGCAGCACAGGCCTTTGTGTTATCATTCCTCACATGACTCCTGACACCGCCCTCGCTCTCGCCCGCCGCGCCGTCGAGCTCGCCCCTGATTCCGCCGCCGCCCGCCACGCTCTCGCCAACGCCCTCAAATCCGCCGGCCAACTCGCCGAAGCCATCGACGCCTACCACATGGCCATCGCTATCAACCCCAACTTCTCCGAAGCCTGGGGCAACCTCGGCCTCGCCTTCCACGAAGCCCACAACCTCCCCTCCGCCATCTTCGCCTTTAACGCCCTCCTCAAACTCACCCCCAACGACCCGCTCGCCCACAATGCCCTGGCCAACGCTCTCCGCGACCAAGGCCACTATCAGGCCGCCCTCGACAGCTACCACCGCGCCCTCGCCCTCCGCCCCAATTACGCCATCGCCCACAACAACCTCGGCAAACTCCTCCACGACCTCGGCCGTCTCCCCCAAGCCATCGAACACTACCACCTCGCCATCGCCGCCGACCCCAACCGCTCCGAGCCCTACCAAAACCTCGGCATCGCCTTCGAAAAGCTCGGCCAAACCCAACAAGCTATCGACATGTACCGCAAAGCCCTCGCCCGAGGCGTCACCGCCCCCGAGGCCCGCTACCACATGGCCGCCCTCATCGGCTCCGACGCCCCCGACGCCGCACCCACCGCCCACATCCTCCAACTCTTCAACCCCTTCGCCGAAACCTTCGACGATCGTCTCAGCAAGCTCCACTACCAAACCCCGCAACTCCTCCTCAACGCCCTCCTCGCCGCCACCGGCCACATGAATAGCGACCCCGCTTTGCGGGGTGACGGAGCCCCGCATGGCAATGCGGGGCCTTGGCTCACCCCCGCCTCTCTCGACATCATCGACCTCGGCTGCGGCACCGGCCTCTGCGCCCCACTCCTCAAACCCTTCGCCAAAACTCTCCTCGGCGTCGACCTCTCCCCCAACATGATCGAAAAAGCACGCCAACGAAACCTCTACACCTCCCTCATCACCGCCGACCTCCTTCCCACCCTGCACGCCCACCCGAACTTTTTCGACCTCGCCATCGCCGCCGACGTCCTGGTCTACTTCGGCGATCTCGCCCCTCTCTTCACCGCCACCCACGCCGCCCTCCGCCCCAACGCCCTCTTCGCCTTCTCCGTCGAATCCTCTCCCGACGACACCGACTTCGCCCTCCGTCCCACTCGCCGCTACACCCACTCCGAACCCTACCTCCGCCGCCTCGCCGCCCACCACCACTTCCAAATCCTCTCCCTGACCCCCGGCACCCTCCGCGAAGAATCCGCCCACCCCGTCCCCGGTCTCATCGCTATCCTACGCAAAAAATAAAATTAATCACAAAACTATCCATATTACTATCGCGCAACTTCTTTCTATCCTGACAAAATTTACCACGAAGACACGAAGCACACGAAGACGCACGAAAATGATTTTTTATTTTTTCTTCGTGCGTCTTCGTGTGCTTCGTGTCTTCGTGGTTGGGTTGCGGCTCTGCCGCGCTGGGTCTGTCTGTGGCTAATTCCCGTCGCCCTTACGCCGAACTGACGTTCATTGAATCGCATCCCCCAGCATTGTGCGCAAAGACACGTTGCTACCCAAACCACAGATCAAAGAGTGTCCCGATCGCAGCCAGACGGTGGTCATTCTCGATGCCACAACCGTCAGACAGGGGTTCATGGTTCTGAGTCCCATTCATCAACTCTCCTCAAGCCCCCCCTCGCAGACTCGGGCCTCACCACGCATACGCCTCCGGCGACTCATACCGATACCGCGGCTCCGACGACTCCGCCCCCGCCCGCCGCATTGACGGCCAAATCTCATCTATCTCCTTCATCTCATCATCGCCGAGCTTAATCTCCAACGCCTGCAGCGACCCCACCAACTGCTCCATCGTCCGCGGCCCGATGATCGGCGCCGTCATCCCCGGCACATGCAGCAGCCACGCCAACGCCACATCCGCAGGCTTCTCACCCAGCTCCTTGCAAAAAAACTCCCACTTCACCAATTGCCCCCGGCTCTCCTCTATCGTCTTGAGCATGGCATCCGCCGACCGCCTCCCTCCTTTCTCACCCGAGAGCACGCCGCTGAGCAATCCGCCGCCCAATGGACTGTATGGAATCATTGCCACGCCATAATGTCGACATGCGGGCAAGACTTCGAGTTCGACATATCGACAATTCAACGAATACATCGACTGTTCGCTCACCAACCCCAACATCCCCAACCGCTTCGCCGCCTCCACCGCCTGCGTAATATGCCATCCCGCGAAATTCGACGACCCCGCATACAAAATCTTCCCCTGAATCCGCAACGTATCAAGTGCCTGGTACACCTCCTCCCACGGCGTATCCCGATCCACATGATGCATCTGCAACAAATCAATCCGATCCGTCTTCAATCGCCGCAACGACGCATCGCACGAATTCCGAATATTAATCGCCGACGCCTTCCCATCATTCGGCCCCGCCCCCATCGTGCCGTAATACTTCGTCGCCAGTACCACCGCATCCCGCTTCCCCGGATTCGCCGCGAACCAATTCCCGATAATCTGTTCCGTATACCCCTCCCACTTTTTCCCGCCATACCCGCACGCCGTATCCCAAAACTGAATCCCCAACTCCAGCGCCTTGGTCATGATCGCATGCGAATCCGCCTCTGTCGTCCGCGGCCCGAAGTTCATCGTCCCCAAACAAAACCGAGAAACCTTGCACCCCGTCCGTCCAAGATTCACATATTTCATAGTCAACATCCTTTTACAAATAGACCACCATCAATACGAAACCGCAGTCTATCGCTTCCATCTCTCTTGTCAACGCCCCCTAAAAACTTGCTATGATACGCCCATGCAAATCCGCCCCGCCACCGTCCGTGACGTCCCTTCCATTGCCGCCCTGATCGCCACTTTCGCTCAACGTGGCAAGATGCTCTTCCGTTCTCACGCCGAGCTTTACGAAACCATCCGCGATTTTGTCATCGCCGAAGACGCCGATCGCCTCCTCGGCGTGTGCGCCCTGGAAATCATCTGGGCCGACCTCGCCGAGATCCGCTCACTCGCCGTTGCTCCTGCCCACCAGAAGCAAGGCCTCGGCCGCCAACTCGTCCAAACCATCATCACCGAAGCCCAGCGTCTCAAAATCCACCGCCTCTTCGCTCTGACCTACGAACATCCCTTCTTCGAACGGCTCGGCTTTTCCGTCGTCGACAAAAACGCTCTCCCCCTGAAAGTCTGGTCCGGCTGCATCAAATGCCCCAAACGCGACAGTTGCGACGAAATCGCCGTCGTCAAAACCGTTTTACAAGCCCCCCCCCTCCTCGAAGACCCTCCCGACACCTACGCCGACCTCCGTTACGAAGTCCCCACGCCCCTGCAAATGCGAGGAAGAAGCCAATAAAAAAAGAAGCCTGGAAAAACTCCCAAGCTTCTAACTTCCGGCTTCCGACTTCTGGCTTCTTCGATTACCGATAGAATTCAACAATCAAATTCGCATTGACTTCGAACGGAATCTGTTCCGGCACCGGTATCGCCACCACTTTCGCCTCCAGTTGTGCTGGCGCAAACTCGATCCACGCTGGCACGCTGTGCCCCGCCAGCGACTCCATATTCTCCCGCAGAATCTTATGACATTTCTCGCGGAACGTAATCACCGCCCCCACTCCCACCGCCGCCGACGGCACATCCACTTTTTTCCCATTCACCTTCACATGTCCATGTGCCACCAACTGCCGTGCCGCCCACACCGAGCGAACCACTCCCAATCGCCGCACCACGTTATCCAGCCGCGTCTCCAGCAACTGCTGCAGAGTCACCGCCGTATTCCCCTTCGCCTTCTTCGCCAACGCCATATACCGCCGGAACTGTTTCTCCAGCACCGAGTAATGCGCCTTCACCCGCTGCTTCTCGCGCAGGCGAATCCCATATTCCGACAAACGCTGCGTACGTTTCCCGCCGTGCATACCGGGAGCGACAAACTCAGCCTTATTATGTTTCGGAAGATCAGCGATCGCGACGCCAAGACGACGGGAGAGACGGACTTTCGGTCCGAGGTACCGGGACATGAAAACTCCTATGCGTGCCAGCCGGACGGAAGGAAAATCTCCTCCCCAACTGGACGGCTCAAGCAAAGCCGGCGTACCCACGCAACCCTTTGCCGCGTAGGCCTTCTCGGCGGATGTAAGCCACCCACTCTACTTGTCCCCACCCAAAAAGTCCAGCCCAGCCCCCCGTTTTAGAGCATTTTTCACGTGGTCGTGGCGTGATGACATGCGCAGGAAGCGAGAGCCAAAGCCCCGCATTGCCATGCGGGGCTCCAAAACGCTACGGGCGAGTGAAAAATGCTCTAGCCGGCATGGGTCTGCCAATTTTTCTGTCGCGAGGTGAGATGTGGCGATAATGAGGGGATACAGCGTTAAAGCTGGCGTTTTTTGAGAGGAGCGGCCATGGATCGGCTGGCACAGATCAACAAGGATGAGTTGATTCAACAAATGTGTGCAGAATTTGAGGCCACGATGGAACATGGCAGGAGCACCAGACGCCGACGATTGATGCGAGCCAGTGTCTCACGACGAG
>Ga0123357_10001739_pt1 | contig 23526 bp, 17 predicted proteins | sample TergutEmb28metaG_FD_89873 | JGI IMG/M metagenome (GOLD analysis project Ga0123357, IMG submission 89873) | Embiratermes neotenicus P4 segment gut microbial communities from Petit-Saut dam, French Guiana - Emb289 P4 | ecosystem: Host-associated > Arthropoda: Insects > Digestive system > Gut ... | reverse complement strand
TTCGACCCCAGATCGGGTACCGTGACGACCACAAGCATGACGGTGACATATGACAGCACGTATGGCGCCGTCACCCCATTGCCGACGCCAAACCGCAGTGGCTACGCATTCCACGGCTGGTTCACCAAGACAACCGGTGGCGTGAAGATCGATGACTCCACGACGGTGAAGATCACGGCGACCCAGACCTTGTACGCACAGTGGGGGATCCTAGCCTAATAAGCAGCTGGTTCGAGACTTGCTGCCCGCGGCGCGATATTGATCATCACTTAAGTCCAGCCGGGCAACCGGGAATGCTTGTCCGGCTTGTAGTGTTATCCATGATGAGCCGGCGAGGCTCGACAAGAAACTAAGGAGTTTTTGCAATGTCAATGATCGGTAAAGAAGTAGCCGACTTTTCAGTCCAGGCGTATCACAAGGGCGAGTTCAAGACCGTCACCAAAGCGGACCTGCTGGGCAAGTGGTCGGTCTTCGTTTTCTACCCGGCGGACTTCACGTTCGTCTGCCCCACGGAACTCGGCGATCTGGCCGACATGTACGCCGACTTCCAGAAGAACGGCTGCGAGATCTACTCCGTCTCGGCCGACACGCACTGGGTGCACAAGGCCTGGCACGACGCGTCCGACACGATCAAGAAGATCGAGTACCCGATGCTAGCCGACCCAACGCACGCATTGTGCCGTGATTTCGACGTGCTGATCGAGGCCGACGGGGTGGCCGAGCGCGGTTCGTTCGTCATCGACCCAGACGGCAAGATCGCCGCCTACGAGGTCAACGGTGGCAGCGTCGGGCGCTCCGCCCACGAGCTGCTCCGCCGCGTCGAGGCGTCCCAATTCGTCGCCACCCACAGCGACCAGGTCTGCCCGGCCAACTGGACACCTGGTGCCGAGACCCTGGCGCCGAGCCTCGATCTGGTGGGGCTGCTGTAGGCTAACTACCAAGCACGCGGACTGGATTGGCTTTTCGGACGTTCGCAATCAGTCGCGGGGCTGTTCGCCCTTGTGACGGCTAGGTCCATCCGACCCGTCATAAAAGTCGGATGACACGCTCACTAACCCAAAAGCCAATTCACTCCGCTTCGTGTAATTCTGTCGGGAAGGCATGAACCATGTCAGACAACTTGTACGACGCAGTGATCGTCGGTGGCGGCCCAGCCGGACTGGCCGCCGCTATCTACCTGGCGCGGGCCCGCTACCGGGTCGTCGTGGTCGAGAAGGACAAGATCGGCGGGCAGATCACAATCACCGCCGACGTCGTCAACTATCCCGGCATCGAGAGCGCCAGCGGCGAGCAGATCACTGAGGCGATGCGCCAGCAGGCGATCACCTTCGGAGCCGAGTTCCTGTCGGCGGAGGTCAGCGCGCTTGGGCTGGACGGCGCGGTGAAGACGGTCGCGACGTCGGCGGGGGAGTTGCGCTGCTTCGGCGTGATCCTGGCTCCGGGGGCACAGCCGCGCACCGTCGGGTTCAAGGGCGAGGACGAGTTCAAGGGTCACGGCGTGGCCTACTGCGCCACCTGCGACGGTGAGTTCTTCACGGGTTTGGACGTCTTCGTCGTAGGTGGCGGGCTGGCTGCAGCCGAGGAGTCCGTATTTTTGACGAAGTACGCCCGTCACGTCACAATCCTGGTGCGCCGGGGCGAGTTCTCGTGCCCGCGCAGCGCTGTCGAGAAAGTCGAAGCCAATCCCAAGATCACCGTGCGCTACAACACGGTGCTCGACGAGGTGCACGGCGACTCGGTGCTGCGGGGCGCGGTGATCCGTGACACGGCCAGCGGAGCTGTCGAGACGTACGCACCGCCGGCCGGCGAGAGCTTCGGCGTCTTCGTCTTCGCCGGATACGCACCGGCGACTGGGTTCCTCAAGGGCGTCGTGGACTTGGCAGACGGTGGTTACATCGCCACGGACGCCGACTTGAAGACGAATGTCGACGGCGTCTACGCCGCCGGTGACGTGCGGGTGAAACCGCTGCGGCAGATGATCACGGCGGCGGCTGATGGGGCAATCGCCGCCACTGAGTTAGAGCGTCACATCGCCGCGATGCAGGAGCAGACCGGTTTGGTGCCGCAGGTGCCAACCCAGGCCCGTCCCGTCCCCCCAGCAGCCGAACCGGCGTCGTCACCAGCCCCCGCTGGGGCCTTCCTGACCGGCGACATGCGGGACCAACTGGCGCAACTGTTCGGCGGCATGCAGCGACCGGTCGAGTTGCGGGCCCGTGTGGATGCCCAGCCGATATCGGATGAGGTGCGGGGATTCCTGGGCGAGTTCACGTCCGTCAGCGACAAGCTGTCGTACACGGTGGAGCAGGTGGACGACGAACTGGCGCCGCAGATCGAGTTGTGGTGCGATGGGGCCGACTCGGGTCTCGGGTTCCACGGCGTGCCCGGCGGCCACGAGTTCAACTCGTTTGTGATCGGCGTCTACAACGTCGGCGGGCCGGGCCAGCCGCTTGATGACGCCACGAAGGCGCGGATCGCCGCCATCGACAAGCCGCTGGATATCAAGGTGCTGGTGTCGCTGTCGTGCACGATGTGCCCGACGACGGTGATGTCGGCCCAGAAGATTGCCTCGCTGAATCCGCTGGTGACGGCCCAGGTGTTCGACCTGGCCCATTTCGCAGGACTGCGCGCCCAGTACAACGTCATGAGCGTGCCCTGTTTGGTGGTGAATGGGCACGACGTCCACTTCGGCAAGATGGGCGTCACCGAGGTGCTGGACGCCATTGGCGCGTAGTGACAAGCTGGCCTACATGGCGGCAATCACGTCATCCAGTGAGGCTTGTAAAAACGTCTGCCAATCAAGGCCGTAGTCGCTCACCGTCAGTGTGGGGATGCCTGGGTATTGGCCGTTGAACCGGGCGATGCCGCGCGCCGGGCCGTGGCCGCTTTTCACTTCGATGCCCACCGTCTTGCCGTGCCATTGAAGCAGGAAGTCGACTTCGTTGTCGCCGTCACGCCAGTATTGCAAGCGGGCCAATTTGTCGCCTGTGACTTGGTTGATCAATTGGGCACCGACGGCGTTTTCTACCACCCGCCCCCATAAAGTGGTGTCGGCCTGGGCGTCGTCCAGCGTCTCAGCGCGCATTGCGGAGTATAGGGCTGTGTTGTACGTCTGGTATTTGGGGCTGGACGTGCGCCCGGCAAGTTCGCGCGGGCTGTACTTGGTGAGACCGCCCAGCAGGCCCGCTTCGTCGAGCAGTTTCAGATATCGGCTGAGTGTCGTTGTGTTGCCAGCGTCGGCCATCTGGCCAAGCATCTTGTTCAATGAGACGATCTGACCCGAATACAGCAACCCCAGTTCGAAGAGTTGCCTCAACAATGCAGGCTTGTCAATACGCGACAGCAAGAAAATGTCGCGGTTGAGGCTGGCTTCGATGACGGAATCCAAGATGTAATTCTTGAAGCGGGTCTCGTCGCCAATCAGAGGTGCGGCGCCCGGATAACCACCGAACCAGGCGAATTGGGTGGGTGTGAAGCCGAAAGCGTCACGCATCTCTGGGTAAGACCAGTGGTTCATGTGGAGTATTTCGAAGCGGCCTAAGAGCGACTCACCGAGTCCTTGTTGAAGCATCAGTCTGGACGATCCGCTGATAATCACCTGCAGCGGCACGCGTGCGCGGGTGTCGTCATCCCAGTTGGCTTTGACCACCTCGGCCCAATCCGTGACCTTCTGGGCCTCGTCCACAATCAACAGGCCGCAGGGTAGTCCGCTGAGTCGCAGGCCAACCCGGGCCGTCGTCCAGGCTTGGTCGAGCCAAGAACTCCCGGCAGCACCGATCGCGTCGGCAGATACCCGGTGAACGAAGAACTGGTCACGTGGCAGTTGGCCCTCGAGCTGGTCGAGCAACGTGGTCTTGCCCACCTGCCGTGGCCCGACCAGGACTTGGATGAAACGGCGGTCTTCATGAACGCGGTCGTTCAAGGTGGTGAGCATATGTCGCTGATACATCGAAGCCTCGATCTCAATTTGGGGGGAGACGGCAGTCCCCTCCCACAAGTCTACTCACTCTATTGAGTAAATATGCTCAGGATAGTGAGTAAAAACGACAACTGGCACGGATAGTGGGGCAAACGGGGTTGTCGCCGCCGGAGTTTGGCGGTATTCATGACGCCCAGCATCGGTGGATCCAGGCTCAATGCAACTAAGCTGGCGCAGATATTGGGCTACGGTTCGGTAAGTGAGTGGTTTCCACCTGAATCTTTAGGTTTTGACGTATACAACGTCACTACCGCGATGGATCGCTCTTTTAGTCGACGGTGAAGTGACGTTGTGGTCATTGCGCCACGACCACTCCAGTTTCCGGTGATAGTAGGCTTCTGGTGTGAAGTTATTGTTCGCAGGCACCCCGGTCACTGCCCTACCCGCACTGGCGGCATTGCTGGACGCCGGGCATGACGTCGTGGCCGTCGTCAGCAATCCGGACGCGCCGGTGGGTCGGGGGCAGCGCTTGGTCGCGTCGCCGGTGGCGGATGAGGCGCGCCGCTTGGGCATCCCGTTGTTGCAGCCACAACGGGCCCGCGAGTCCTGGTTCGTCGACGCGGTGACCGGGCTCGGTATCGACGCCGCGGTCATCGTGGCCTGGGGGCGGCTGATCCCCGATGGGTTGCTGGCCGTCCCCAAGCACGGGTGGATCAATCTGCACTTCTCGCTGCTGCCGGCCTGGCGAGGAGCAGCGCCGGTACAGAGAACGGTCATGGCGGGCGAGAGCGCCACTGGGGTGACGACCTTCCGCCTGGTGCACGACTTGGACGCGGGTCCGGTTTGGCGTCACCAAGCGGTGGCGATCGGGGCTGACGAGACGGCCGGTGATCTTCTCGGCCGGCTGGCGGTCATCGGGGCTGACGTCCTGGCGCGCACACTTGAAGACGTCGCGTCCGGGGTGGCCCCCACACCGCAGCCAATCGATGGAGTGTCCTTGGCGCCCAAGGTCACAGTTGATGACGCCAGGGCGGACTGGACGCGACCGGTTATCGCCGTCCACAACCAAGTACGCGGTGTCACTCCTGAGCCGGGGGCCTGGACCATGCTGGACGGCCAGCGGCTGAAAATCCTGGGGGTGATGCCCGTCCCCAATTCTGTGTCCGACGCACAGAGCCTGAAACCCGGCGAGTTGCTGGCGGGCAAGCGTCAACTCCTCATCGGCACGGGCGATGGGGTGCTGGAATTGATGACGGTGCAAGCACCCGGCAAGCCGCCGATGGCAGGGGCCGACTGGGCGCGCGGAGCCCGTCTGACCCCCGGAGTCCGCTGTGAGTGACGCCCGTCGCGTGGCCTTCAACGTCATGCGCGCCATCACCGGACAGGGGGCGTACGCCAACCTGGCGCTGGCCGACGGCCTGGAGGGTTGCGACCCGCGTGAAGCTGCCGCCGTGACGGATCTGGTGGCCGGAACTTGCCGGGCCCTGACGACGCTGGACCGGGTGATCGAGGCGGCTGCGGGCCGGTCGTTGCGCAGTCTGCAACCCGCAGTCGTCGACCTGCTGCGGCTGGGCGTTTACGAATTGTGCATGGGACGGACGCCGGTGCCGGTCGCCGTCAGCACCTACGTCGAGTTGGCCCGGGCCACCGTCGGCAACCGGGTGACGGGCGTCGTCAACGCCGTGTTGCGCAAGGTGGCGGACAAGACGCTGGACCAGTGGGTCGACGATCTGGCCGGTGGCGACGTCTTGGCAGCCGAGGCGCTGCGCACCTGGCACCCGGCTTGGATCGTCGAGGTCTACCGCGATCTGCTTGGGCCGGACGAAGCGTCACTGGCACTCGCTGCTAACAACCGGCCGGCGACGACGACTTTGGCCGTCCACCCTGGTCTGGCGTCGGTGGACGCACTCGTCGCGGAGGGGGCCGAGGCTGGGCGGTGGTCGCCTTATGCGGCGACAGTCACCGGCCAACCGGGGCGTCTGGCGGCTGTGCGGGATGGCCTGGCTGCGGTGCAGGACGAGGGCAGCCAGCTGGTGTGCCTGGCGCTGGCCCGGGCCGAAGCTCCAGCCGGGGATTGGCTGGACTGCTGTGCCGGGCCCGGTGGGAAGACGGTCATGCTGGCCGGCCTGATGGCGGGGGTTGACGGCGCTGCGCGCCTATTGGCCGCCGACAAGCACCAACACCGTGCGGAACTGACGCGCCAAGCAGTCCGCGCTTATCCCGATCCGCCGGTTGTCGTTGTGGCGGACGCCACGCGTCCAGCCTGGCCCACCGGACACTTCGCCCGTGTGCTGGCGGACGTGCCGTGCACCGGCCTGGGAGCGCTGCGGCGTCGTCCAGATGCCCGGTGGCGGCGGCAACCGGGGGATGTGGACGAGTTGCACGCCCTGCAGGCGGCGATCTTGTCGTCCGCCATCGACTCGGCCAAGCCCGGGGGAGTGGTCGCCTATGTCACCTGCTCGCCGCACCGCCACGAGACTGCCGACGTGGTGGCAGAGGTGCTGGTCGGCCGTCCCCAAGCAGAATTGCTCGACGCTCCGGCGCTGCTAGCGGACGTGCCAGATTGCGCGTCCCCAATCGACCCCCGGTTCGTCCAGCTATGGCCCCACCGCCACGGCACAGACGCCATGTTCCTGGCCCTGATCCGGCGGTTTTAGGAACTTTAGTGCGTTTTATCTCAAATCGTCGGATGCAGATAAAAACGCACTAAAAGAATAAAACGCTGTGGCAAGCGTAAACATTAGCCACGATGCATGTTCTCACGTGTGGACATGTGAGCGCACTAAAGTGAATACCATGCAGATCATGCCTAGCATCCTGACGTCGGATCTGGCGCGGCTGGCCGACGAGATCGCCCGTGTGCCCAGCGCCGACGCCATCCATATCGACGTGATGGACAACCACTTTGTGCCCAATCTGACGCTGGGCAAGCCCGTCATCAAAGCGGTGCGGTCCGTCACCGACAAGCCCATTGATGTGCACTTAATGATTGAGGACGCCGACCGCTGGGCTCCCGACTACGCCACCACCGGGGTGCAGACGATCACCTTCCACGCCGAAGCCGCCAAGGCGCCGGTGCGTCTGGCCCGGGAGTTGCGCAAGCTGGGGGTGCGGGCCAGCATCGCCTTCTGCCCGGCCACGCCCGTCGAGCCGTTCATCGGTTTGCTGGACGAATTCGACCAGGTGCTGGTGATGACGGTGGAGCCCGGTTTCGGGGGGCAGACGTTCATAGAACCCATGCTGCGCAAGACGGCGTTGCTGAGGGACGAGGCCAATCGGCGGGGGATTGATCTGGACATCCAGGTGGACGGTGGCGTCGACTTGGAGACCGTCGGCCAGTGCGCGAGAGCGGGCGTCAACGTGGCGGTCGCGGGGGCTGCCGTCTACCAGTCAGCGGATCCGGACAGCATGGTGCGAGCGCTGCGGCAGGCCGTCGACCAAGCCGCGCAGGATTGATCCATCCCCCACGCGAGATGTTAGTTTGCGTCCACCAATTGGCGGCAGAGCCGCTCGCGAGGGACCGCAACTAACATCTCGCGGTTTGGGGGGGGACGATTGGACGTCAGACATCACATCAGACAAAGAACATATTCTTGACAATCGTTGGGGGGTACCCTCATTGTCAATTATCTGACCTGTTCATCCGGTGGGTTGTGAAACAAAGGACTTGTCATGGCTGACTATTCGGACTTGTTTGTGGCGACGCGAGCGGTCGTTGATCCAGCGACCAGCGCGGCTGACTTGGCGACGATCGCTCAAGCCCAACCGACTTTGCGACCTCAAGTGGCAGCCCACCAGAACGTCTACCCAGGATTGTTGCAGTGGCTCAAGACCCAGAGTGCCGATGCTGCCCCGGCAGCTTCGCAGGCATCCAGACCTGCACTTACGCAGATGCCTGCGGCGCGACAAAGTCGCGACATTGCACCCAAGACATGGGGGTTGATCGGCGGACTTGTGCTCGTAGTAGTCGTGGCTATTGTGTTGCTGGTTGTGCACCCTTGGAAGGCAACCACTGCTGGGGGAACACCGGGCCCAGCCTTGTCTGTTGACCAATTCGCCAACATGCTGCAAGTGCAATCTATGGATGACCTTAATACTGATCTTCAGCCAGGTGATTTTGATGGCATGTTTCCTTGTGATGACTCACACATTCCGAAAGCTATGACCAGTGTCGTGGCAATTACTTATACTGGTACCAATAGTGGCGTCGTACTTCCCCCGGGATAATTTCTGTGGATTCTGTCTTGCGTCTGTTCGACACTGTGTCGAATGCCGCTGCGATGATGCAGCAGTTGAATAACTGTCATGAAATCGATGATCCCGACTACGATGTGAGCGTCACAGTGATGAGGGCGACAAACTCTGGTGTCTCTGTGTTTGGCACGGTTGGAACTTTTTCTGGAGGCCCGCCAGTACTGTCGGATTCTTATGCTCAATATGGCAATGTGGTCTTGTACCTCCATGACCCTGGCGATGACATCTCATGGGAAGATTGGCAGGCACAGGCACCGGCGTTCGAGCAAGCTGTGGATCAAGCTGCGCAGGATTGATCCATCCCCCACGCGAGATGTTAGTTTGCGTCCATCAATTGGTCCCAGAGCCGCTCGCGAGGGACCGCAACTAACATCTCGCGGTTTTGGGGGGACGATTGGACGCTTAGTGTCGCCTCATGCGAGGATTGCTCGGTGAGTAGTGATCTGAAAGACGTCTTCACCATCGCGGAAGCCAAGGCAGCTGGCATCAGCCGCAATCAACTGCGCGGCACCCGCTACTCGCTCGTCTGTCGTGGGGTGTACACATTGGACGATCCCACCGACTGGGTGATCCGTCTCAAAGCAGCATTGCTTGTAGCTGGTCCTGGGGCGCTCGTCGGTGGCGTCACCCTGCTGCGCATGCAAGACGTCTGGCTACCACCGGCGCTACTGGCAGACGACCGTATCCACGTCGTCATCCCCCCAGGCGCTCGAGGCCCGCAAATGTCGTTTGTCAAGGTCTTCCGGTCGCGTGTGCGGCTGGAGCCCATCGACATGGGCGACTTCATGGGCGTCCACCCAGCGCAAGCCTGGCTTCAGATCGCGACGGACGTCTCGCAAGCCGATCTGGTTATCGCGGCCGATGCACTGATGCGGCGGAAGTCGACTTTGGCGACGCGCGAGGAGATCGAGTCGGTGTTGGGACGTCCCGGGGAGCGAGGGGTACGCATGGCCAAGCGGGCGTTGGAAATGGCTCGGGCCGGCGTCGAATCGCCGATGGAGACGCGGATGCGCCTGGCCATTGTCGCGGCGGGTTTGCCCTGCCCGCGCGTGGACCATCCGTTCCAGCCATTTCCGCGCAGTAAGGAATATCGCCTGGACATGGCCTACCCCGAACTCCGACTGGCGATTGAGTACGACGGTAGCGCGCACACTGACGCGGCGAGGATGCGGGACGACCGGACGCGCCGCCGATTGCTGGAGGACGCAGGGTGGCGAGTCATCACCGCGACGGCGGCAGACCTGCCCGGTTTCGGGTCTGTGATCGCATCGATTAGGTCGGCCATGGCCGCGCGTGGGTTCAGTCAATCATCGAGATGTTAGTTCGTGTCCATGTGAGATGGATTTCTCGCGTATTGGGGGACGCAAACTAACATCTCGCGAACAAGAAATCGAGACGCTCGCCTGAATCGCAACGCTGCGCCGCTGGGCTAGACTGTTCTGTACTGTCGTTGCGGCAAGTGATCCAAAGGAGGGCATCCGATGAAACTGACCGGGGGTCAGATCGTCGTCAAACATCTGATCAGCGAGGGCGTGCCGTACATCGTCGGGATCCCGGGCCACGGCGTGCTGGGGCTGTTTGACGCGGTGCGCCAAGCCGAAGAGGCGGGTCAGATCAGATACCTGCAGGTGAGGCACGAGCAGGCAGCGGCAGCCATCGCCGACGGCTACTTCCGCGTCAAAGGGGAGCCGCTGGCGATCATGGCGTCCATCGGCCCGGGCACCCTGAACACCGCGATCGGCTTGGGGACGGCCTACGTCGATTCGACGTCGCTGTTGGCGCTGGTCGGCGACACCCACGTCCGCATGAAGGGCGTCGGCGTCTTGCAGGAGGTCGAGCGCTACCAGGACAGCAACATCGTCCGCAGCCTGGAACCCCTTGCCAAACGCACTTGGCGGGCCGAATCGGCCCAGCAGTTGCCGCGCATCATGCGGCGGGCGTTCGATCAGATGACGACGGGACGACACGGTCCCTGCGTCGTCACCCTGCCGATGGATGTGCAATCCGAGGCCGTCGAGACTGACGTCATCCCCCGAAAGCAGCCGCCGTCCCTGCCCAGCGCCGATCCGGCCGCCATCGAGCAGGCCATCGCGCTGATGAGAACGGCCAAGCGACCGGTGATCCTGATGGGCGGCGGTGTGCTGTATTCGCACGCTGGCGAGATCGTCACCCAATTGGCCGAGAAGTGGGGCGCTGCCATGGTGACGACGCTGGCGGCCAAGGGGACGGTGGCCGAGACGCACTCGCAATACTGCTTCCACACCGGTTCGAAGGGCACGCCGATCGGGCTGGAGATCTGCCGGCAGGCCGACGTCATCTTGGCGCTGGGCACGCGTTTCGCCGACGAGACGGCCTGCTCGTACCGGCGCGGCGTCGCCTTCAGCTTCCCCGAGACCAAGCTGATCCACGTCGACATCGACCCGCACGAGATCGGCAAGAACTACCCGGCCGACATCGGCATCGTGGCGGACGCGGGACGCGCCGTCCGGCAAATCCTGGACGCCCAACCGGGATTCCAACCAAACCTGGGATACCTGGCCGAGATCGTGCGGCGTCGCCAAGGTTGGCTGACGCAGGTGTCCGACAACCGTCATCGCGCCACAAGTGCGCTGACCATCTCGCAGGTGGTCGGCGCGATGTCCAAAACGCTGCCCGACGAGACGATCATCGTCACGTCGTCCGGCAACACGCAAGCCCAATTGTTCCAGGAATACTGCTACAAGCAGCCGTACCGCAACCTGACGACCGGCGGCTTCTCGACCATGGGCTGGGCGTTCCCGGCGGCACTCGGCGCCAAACTCGCCGCGCCCGACACGCCGGTGGTCGCTTTCCTGGGTGACGGCGATTTCTTGATGACGATGCAGGAGTTGTCGACGATGGCCCAGTACGGTATCCCCGTGGTGGTGTTGCTGTGCGACAACTACGGTTGGATGGCCATCAAGGACTTGCAGACGGACGTGCTGGGGCCCGATGCCGCCTTCGGCAATGACTTCGCAGGCACGGATTTTGCCGCCGTCGCCCAAGGATTCGGTGTGGTGGCCTACCACGCGAAGACCGTCGATGGCGTGCAGGAGGCGCTGACCAAGGCCGTCGCGTCTGGCAAGCCGGCGCTGATCCACGTGGACGTCAGCCGCGAATACCCGGACACCGGCGGTAAGTCGTACGGCTGGTGGGACGTCCCCATCCCCGCCTATATGGGGCAAAAACGGGCAAACTACGAGGCTCAGATCGCAGAGGAGTTCTGATGAAGATCGCAATGGTTGGCTGCGGGCGGATCGCCACGCTGCACGTCGCCGGTTACCGGGATAACCCGGACGCCGAGTTGTGGGGCGTTTACGACGTCAACGCGTCCGTCGCCAAGGCGTTCGCGGCCGAACACGGGATCGGCAAGGTCTACGGCAGTTTTGACGAGGTGCTGGACGATCCCGAGATCACCGCCGTCGAGTTGCTGATACCGCACCACCTGCACTGCGAATACACAGTGCGGGCACTGCGGGCCGGCAAGCATGTCAGCGTCCAAAAGCCGATGGCCATGAACCTCGCGGAGTGTGACAAGATGATCAGCGCAGCCGCCGAGACCGGGCTGACGCTCAAGGTGTTCGAGAACTTCCGCTTCTACCCGCCGTACCAGTTCGCGAAGAAGTTGATTGACGACGGCGAGATCGGCGAGCCCCAGGGTATCCGCCTGAAGATGAACAACGCGACACTGGGATCGCGCGGCATGCCGAATTCTGGACGGTTGGAGGGCGGCGCCGACGGCGGTCGCACCGGTTGGGACGTCCCCATCAAGAGCTGGATGTGGCGGCTGAACGACACCACCTCGGGCGGCGGGCCGACGGTTTTCGACGACGGGTATCACAAGTTTTCGACGATCATGTACTTGCTTGGGGACGTCGAAAAGGTGCAGTCCTGGATCGACGAGACGCCGATTATTCCGGGCGTCTACAACGACTGCCCGGCTGTTGTCATGTGGAAACACAAGGACCGGAAGCTGTATGGGGTGTGGGACATCATGAGCTCGGACCAGATGTACATCCGCAGCAAGTATTACACCTGCGACGAGCGGGTGGAGATCACGGGGTCGCGCGGCATCATCTGGGTGACGCGCTGCACCGCCACGCTGATGCCGGAGGTGGCGCCGGTGGTCATGTACCGCGACGGCGAGGTGACGCAATTCTGGGATATGAAGGCCGATTGGGCCGACTCGTTCGAGGCGTCCACCCGGGACTTCGTCGAGGCGCTGCGCGATCATCGTCCCCCAGTGCTGACCGGTGAGCAGGGGCGCGAGGTGCTGAAGTTCGCCCTGGCCACGCTGGACTCGGCGCGCCGCCACCAGGAGGTGTTCCTGGACGAATACGAGGACAAGCCGCTGCCGAAGAAGCGCAGCCTGCTCGGAGCAGCGCTGACGCGGAGGGGGAGCCGGTGAACGTCGCGGCCACCCTGCGGGCGGCGGCTGAGATACGCCGGCTGACCATCCAGGCGATGGCCAGCTTCGGCGCGGGGCACATCGGTGGCGCCATGTCGGTGTGTGACCTGCTGGCGGTGCTGTACACGGATGTGCTGGACGTCGACCCGGCTGATCCGGGGCGCCTCGATCGTGACTGGGTGGTGCTGTCGAAGGGACACGCCGGCCCGGCCTTGTACGCGGCGCTGGCGCAGCGGGGGTTCTTTGACGTCGCGGAATTGGCGACGCTCAATGCTGATGGGACGCGCCTGCCCAGCCATTGCGACCGGCTGAACACGCCGGGCGTGGATATCAGCACGGGGTCGCTGGGCCAGGGCATCTCTTTGGCGACGGGCGTGGCGCTGGGCAAACAGATGCAGGGTGTGGGCGGGCGCGTCTTCGCGATAGTGGGGGACGGCGAGTTGCAGGAGGGCCAGAACTGGGAGGCCGTGCAATTCATCGCCCACCGGAGCGTCGGGAACCTGACGATAATTGTCGACGAAAATATGCGTCAGTTGGACGATTTCGTTGAGAATATCTGTCGGCCATTCAGCCTGCACGAAAAGTTTGCGGCTTTCGGGCTTCCGGTGGTGGAGGCGGACGGCCATGATGTCGTCGCCATTTATGACGCGCTGGCGACCGCAATGGCCGAGCCGGGAACGGCGGTCGTGATACTCAGCACGGAAAAGGGGCACGGGTGTAGTTTCGCGGAGTTCGACGGGTATAACCATTACATGACGATCACACCGGAGATGGCCGACCAGGCCGATGCCGAGGTGGACCGGCGCTTGGAGGCGCAGTTGGAGGCGATCGATGGCTGACATCCCGGAGATGCGCCAGGCCTATTGCGCGGCGCTTATAGCGGAAGCGGCGGTCAACCCCAAGGTGGTGGCGGTGGATGCCGACGTCCAGCATTCGATGGGGACACTGCCGTTCTACGAGGCGTATCCGGGGCGCGGCATCAACTGCGGCATCATGGAGGCGCACGCGATCGGAATGTGCGCCGGTCTGTCGGCAACCGGGCTGGTGCCGTTCTTCCACGCTTTTGGGACGTTCGCGATCAGACGCGTCTTCGACCAGATCTTCGTCGCCTGCGGTTTTCAGGATTTGAACGTCAAGATAATCGGGGGCGACGCGGGTGTCACGGCGACGTCGAATGGGGGCACCCACATGCCGCTGGAGGACATGGGGCTGTGCCGCGAGATACCAGGCATGACGATCGTCGAGCCAGCCGATGACACGATGTACGCCACACTGGTGCCGCACATGGCGCGAACGTACGGCAATTTCTACGTCCGATCGTCGCGTCGCCGGGTGCCACGCGTGTATCCCGAGGGCGCTCAGTTCGTCGTCGGGCAAGCCAACCGCTTGGCGGACGGCACGGACGTGGCGATCATCGCCTGCGGCATCATGGTGCACGAGGCGTTGTTGGCGCGCGAGATATTGGCGGGCCGGGGTATCTCGGCAGCGGTGGTGGACATGCACACCGTCAAGCCAATCGATGTGGATACAGTGGTGGAATTGGCCACGCAGTGCGGGGCCGTCGTCACTGCCGAAAACCACAATGCCACCGGCGGGCTGGGCAGCGCGGTGGCCGAGGTGCTGGCCGAGCACTACCCGGTGCCCATGGAGCGGGTCGGGGTGTTCGAGACGTATGGGCGTGTGGGCACTCAGGAGTATCTGCAGCAATGCTTCGGCTTGACGGCTGATGTCATCGCCGAGAAGGCCCAGCGGGCTGTTAGGAGGAAACAGGTATGAAGATTGCCGTGATCAGCGAGGTGTCGGCTCGCGACAAGAATCCATTGATTGTGGGGGCTTTACAGGCGCTGGGGCACGACGTCGCCAATGCCGGCATGACTGCGGACGGTGACGAGGCCCCGCTGACGTATATCCACACCGGGCTGATGGCGGCCCTGGCACTGGACAGCGGCGCCGCCGACTTCGTGGTGGGCGGTTGCGGCACCGGACAAGGCTTTTTGACGTCCGCCATGCAATATCCGGGTGTGTTCTGCGGATTGATCGTCAGCCCTCTGGACGCTTGGTTGTTCTCACAGATCAACGCTGGAAACTGCGTGTCGCTGCGGCTGAACCAAGGCTTCGGCTGGGCGGGCGATATCCAGTTGCGCTATATCTTCGAGAAGCTATTTGCGGACGAGCCGGGCCGGGGCTACCCGGACCACCGCAGCGACAGCCAGCGGGCCAGCCGCGAGGTGCTGGGCCGCATCAATGCCGTGACGCATCGCTCCATGGCTGAGATTGTTGACGCACTTGACGACGCGGTGGTGGCGCCAGTCATGGCCCACAAACCATTTGTTGATTTCATCAATTCAAAGAAAGCGAACTAAACCATGAAGAAGAACACAGTCGGGAATAAGCTGGCCTATGCCAGTGGTGATATCTATGGCGGCGGCGCTTTCATGGTGTTCAGTCTGCTATTCATGAGCTTCCTGGTGCTGGTCGAAAACATCCCCGTGCTGGCGGCCACCGTCATCATTTTCATCGGCCGCGTGTGGGACGCCATCTTCGACCCGTTCATGGGCCGCATCTCGGATAGGACGCGCTCGCGTTTCGGGCGTCGACGCATCTTCTTCCTGATCGGCCTGATTCCTGTCTTCCTCTCGTTCGTCATGCTGTTCTACGGATTTGGTTTGGACGGCAAAAACAACCCGGTGGGCAGTGTCATCTATTTCGCGGTGGCGTATATCTTCTGGGGCATGGCATTCTCGCTTGTGATGGTGCCGTACAACGCCATCTTGTCGGACATGACCAGTGACTATAACGAGCGCACCAGCTTCACGACGATCCGCATGCTGTTTTCCGGCGGCGCATCACTGATTTGTGCGGTGGTGCCGTCGCTGATCATCAAGGCGATGGGTGGTGACGAAATCAGCCCGGCCCAGCGTTCCGGTTATCTGGTCATGGGACTGATCTTCGGCGTCATCTTCGCGGCGGCCTGGGTGTTGGTTTTCATCGGCACATTCGAGCGCGAGGATTTGCCGCAGGAGAGCGAAAAGATCACCGTCAAGAAATGGCTGTCGGTGTTTGAGAATAAGGCGTACCGGAACTTCCTCGGGACTTTCCTGGCTTTCCAGATCACCGTGGATCTGACGCTGGCCATGTTCATTTTCTACATGGATATCGTCGTCAACCAGTATAAGAATTACGAGTTGGTCGTGGGGACGTTGCTGGTGTTCACTTTGATTTTCACACCGCTGATGAATATCGTCGCCCAGAAATACGGCAAGGCATATCCGCTGTATATTGGCTTGCCGTTGTGGATGCTGGCGGCGATATGTTTCATCTGGCTGGGGCCGAACACTAGTTTCATCGTTTTCTGTATCGTTGCTGCCGTGATCGCGGCCGGATCGGCCGCCGGCAACTTGTCCAACTGGTCGACGCTCAGCGACATGTTCGATATCGACGAGCTGCGCACAGGCGAGCGGCGCGAGGGCATCTACAGCGGCGTCTCGACATTCCTGCGCAAATTCGCCAGCGGTGTGGCGGTGCTGCTATTGGGCTTTGGATTGCAGGCATTTGGATTCGACCAGAACCAGTACACCGTTGACCGCAACAATCCCGATTTCACGGGCACTTGGGGGACGGCCGTCCAAAGCGGCATCAAGTGGATGTTCGTCCTGATCCCGTTCATCTTGCTGGCCGTGGCACTGGTCTTCGCCCTGCGCAACAAGATAAACAAACGTCGGTTCGATTCGGTGCTGGCTGGTATCGAGGCGTTCAAGACGTCAGGCAACCTAGATGAGGTGCCCGACGATCAGGTCGCAGATATGCTGACCGCCACCGGGGCGGCCAGTGTCGATGAGCTCTGGGGTGGTCGGGCATAACGCCATGTTGGGCGTGGGCGGAACGCCGGTTTGGGCTGGCGACACCGCAGCCGCCCGCCGGAGTCTGGTGGTCACCAAGACTGTGCGGCGAGGATGGCGTCTGGGAGCCCCGGGCCGGCTGGAGCCCACGCGCATTCCATGATTGCCAGTCCGCTTCGGCATTACGAAGGGCCACGTCAAGTCATGCCAGGTGTGGGTGGCACGCAGGTTTGGACATCGTTCTGGGTGCGCAATCTGTCGGCTAGATGGTGCGCGATCTGTCGGCTAGATGGTGCGCGATCCGTCGAGAGTTGACCATGATGTGCCACAATTGAGGTATGAACGAGCGGCAGTACATTACCCGGCTGATCGACGCCGATCTGGATGAGTTGCTGACCGGGCTACCGGCCATCGCGCTTGAAGGGGCCAAAGGTGTCGGCAAGACTGAAACAATGGCTCGTCGGGCAACCCGCGTCGTCCGCCTCGACGTTGAGTCCGAGCGAGAAGCGTTTGCGGCGTCGCCCTTCGATTTGCCTGCAGAAGGCACCCTTCTGCTTGATGAGTGGCAGCGGTTCCCTGAGAGCTGGGATCGGGTTCGTCGCGCGGTCGATGCCGGTGCTCCGCCAGGTTCATTTCTTCTCGCTGGATCTACCGTGGCCGCTGGGACCAAAATCCACTCCGGGGCGGGTCGCATTGTCGTGCGTAGGTTGCGGCCGCTCGCGTTGACTGAGCGTGGCTTGGCGGATCCCGTGGTGAGCCTTGCCATGTTGATGGATGGCTTGCAGCCCGATGTGAGTGGGCAAACGTCCGTCCAGTTGGCCGACTATGTGGACGAGATCTTCGCCTCAGGTTTTCCGGGTGTGAGGGCTCTGCCGCGCAACGCCCAAGAGGAGAGGCTGCGTGGTTATGTCAGCCATACCGTAGAGCGGGAGTTCGCTGAACAAGGTGTCAATGTCCGTCGGCCACAGACGCTACTGGCTTGGTTGCGAGCCTACGCGGCAGCTACTGCTACCACAGCTTCATACACGACGATCCTTGACGCTGCCACAGCAGGGGTTGGCCAGAAGCCGGGTCGTGATTCCACGTTGGTTTACCGCGATGTTTTGGCCAGAGGGTATCTGCTCGATCCGGTAGAGCCGTGGATTCCGGTGTTCAACCCACTCAAACGTTTGGCGCAGTCGCCCAAGCATTTCCTGGCCGATCCGGCGTTGGTGACCGTCCTTTTGGGCCTGCGGCGCGACGCCGTATTGACTGGTACGGATAGGGTGCGACCAACTCTTGGACAAGGTTCGATGCTTGGCCCGTTATTTGAACATCTAGTGGCGCAGTCGGTGCTGGCCTACGCCGGTTCGGATATGACAGTGGGCCATCTGCGACAACGCGATGGACGCCACGAGGTCGATCTCATCGTCGAAAGAGCTGGTCGGGTAGTTGCCATCGAAGTCAAATTGTCCGCCACAGTTAACGAGGAGGATGTGCGTCACTTGTTGTGGCTCCGAGACCAATTAGGTGAAAACTTGGCTGACGCAATTGTCGTCACCACCGGCCCCTACGCCTATCGGCGCACTGACGGTATCGCAGTAGTACCTGCAGCGCTGCTTGGACGCTGACTGCTTGAGTTGGCGTCTGCCGTTTGCATTGCGTTCAAAACGTCGGGCTATCTCGATGAGATTCCTGGTGAGCAGGTCGCGGACATGCTGACAGCCACCAGCGCGGCGAGTGTTGAAGAGTTGTGGGGTGGTCGGGCATAACGCCATGTTGGGCGTGGGTGGAGCGCCGGTTTGGGCTGGCGACACCGCAGCCGCGTGCAATGCATAGTGGCCACCCAGATTGTGCGGCGAGGATGGCGTCTGGGAGCCCCGGGCCGGCTGGAACACAGACATTCCATGACGGTCACCCCGCTCGGGAATCCGACGGGCTAAGGTCCTGCCGGGTGAATAGTCTCTGTTGCAAAACTCTGCTTAATCGTCAACAAACAATAGGTGTTTGCCGTGAAAGTAGAGCTATGAAAGATCTTGATTGGGGTTGCCATCTTCAGCGTTCGTGGATCGGCGTTCACCATGCGGTGGTGGTTCCCCGAGCCCGCTCACACCGATATGATCGACAGATACGATCTGAAAGGCTGTCATGGTGCGCATCGCTGTTAACGGAGCTTTGGGACACATGGGCAGCCAAGTGTTGCAACTGGCGCTGGACGACCCAGAGTTGGAGGTCGTGGCTGCTATCGACGCCAGTGTCTCCGAGCCTCAGGACAGCATCATGGATGTGCCACTGGTGCGGGGCGTCAACCAATTGGATGGCCGCGTCGACGTCTTGATCGACTTTTCGCACCCGGCTGCCCTTCCTGGCCTGCTGAGCTATGCGACCCAGCAGCACGCGGCGCTCGTGCTCGGCACAACGGGATACAACGCTGCTGATCGTCGCTCAATCGAGGATGCGGCTGACTTGACGGCGATTTTCATGTCGCCCAACATGTCATATGGGGTGGCTGTGCTGACGTCCCTCACCCGGCAGGCGGCGAAAGCCCTGGGACCGGCTTTTGACGTCGAGATCAGCGAAACCCACCACCGACGCAAGGTGGACGCCCCAAGTGGCACCGCGCTGCTGTTGGCCCAGGCGGTGGCGGACGTAAGCCCCGAGCCGATGCCGTATGTGCTTGATCGTCCAGCGCGTCATGAAGCAAGGACGCCCAACGAGATCGGCGTCACGGCGCGGCGTGGGGGAACCGTGGCTGGTGAGCACACAGTGGGTTTCTATGGCGACGACGAGGTGATCGAGTTGAGCCACAGCGCGTTGTCGCGGCGCATCATGGCCGCCGGAGCTTTGCGGGCTGCCAAGTACATCGCCACCAAGCAGCAGGGGTTATTCGACATGGAGATGCTCTTGGCCGAGCAATCGCTGGTGACGCATATCGGCGTCGAGCGTGATGTGGCGGTGCTGTCGCTCAGCTCCGTCTCGGCGGAGCCGGACTCCATTGCAGGCATTTTCGGAGCTCTCGGCAACATCAACGTCGACATGATATCGGCGACCACTCCCAGCGGTGGTCGTCTCGACCTGGCATTTTCGGTGCCGCAAACCGACCTGGCGGCGGCTGTCAGCGCTCTGCCAGATGTCGCACCCCGGGTGACGCAGCATCTGTCAAAGCTGACCGTGGAAGGCGAGGGTATGGCGCTGACGCCGGGCGTTTCGGTGCGAGTTTTCCGCTGTCTGGCGGCTTGCGGCGTCACCCCATGCCAGGTGACGACGTCCGAGACCAAGATCACGATGGCCGTCGAGGCCGGTCACGTCACCAGGCTGGTAGCCGCCATCCGTGACGAGTTTGGCCTCAGTTCTTGACCGTGGTGGACGGCACGTCCAGTCCGCTCCGGCGTTACAACGGTCCACCTCATATTGTGCAATGCGGGGGTGTAGCGCCGGTTTGGGCTGGCGACACCGCAGCCGCCTGCTCATGTTTGGTGGCCACCCGGACTGTGCGGCGAGGATGGCGTCTGGGAGCCCCGGGCCGGCTGGAGCCCGCGCACGCTCCGGGTTGCCAGCCCGCTCCGGCGTTCCGATGGACCACACTAGAATTGATCCATGCCTGAAATCCAGCGATTGCAATACTTTGTCGACGGCCAGTGGCTCGAATCGTCCACAAGTAAATACATGGACGTGTTCGACCCGAGCACCGGGGAGGTGATCGCCCAGGCCCCATGTTGCACGCGCGACGAGGTTGAGTCGGCGATCGCAGCAGCCAAGGCGGCGTTCCCGGCCTGGGCGGCCACACCGGTGATGCGGCGGGTCAAGGTGCTTTACAAGTTCCGCGATCTGCTGGAGCAGCACTTCGATGAACTGACCATGTGCGTGGCGCGCGAGCACGGCAAGGTGTGGGACGAGGCGGCGGGCGACGTCGCCAAGGTGATCGAGCCCGTCGAGTTCGCGTGTGGGGCGCCCACGCTGATGATGGGCGAAACGCTGCAGAACACGTCCACTGGTTACGACACCATGTTGTTGCGCGAGCCCGTCGGGGTGTTCGCCGGCATCGTGCCGTGGAACTTTCCCGGCATGATCCCGATGGGTTGGATGGCGCCGCTGTGCATCGCCACGGGCAACACGATGGTGCTGAAAGCCGCATCGATGACGCCCATGACTGCCCTGCGCATGATGGAACTGTGGCAAGAGGCGGGGCTGCCCAACGGCGTCCTCAACATCGTCACCTGCTCGCGCGCCGAGTCGGAAATGTTCCTGACGCACCCGGACGTCGCCGGGGTGACGTTCGTGGGCTCGACGTCCGTCGGCCAGCACATCTACGCGACCGCTGCCGCGCACGGTAAGCGCGTCCAGGCCCTGTGCGAGGCGAAGAACCACGCACTGGTGATGGAAGACGCCGCCCTGGAGCGCGCCGCGGCGGGCATCATCAACTCGGCGTACGGTTGCGCGGGGGAGCGCTGCATGGCGCTGCCGGCCGTCGTCGCCCAAGAATCAATTGCTGATGAGTTGGTCGCGCTGCTGGTCAAGCAAGCCAAGGCGCTGACGATCGGTCCGGCGTACGACAAGTCGTCGCGGCTGGGGCCGCTGGTGACGGCGGGGCATCGGGAGTTCGTCATCAAGTGGATCGAGACGGGCGTCGCGGAGGGCGCGCAGTTGGTGCTGGACGGACGGGGTGTCGTGGTGCCCGGCTACGAAGGTGGCTTCTACTTAGGGCCGACGATCTTCGACCACGTGACGTCCGAGATGACCATTGGCGACGAGGAGGTCTTCGGCCCGGTGCTGTGTGTCAAGCGCGTGAGTAGCTTCGACGAGGGAGTGGAACTGATGAACCGCAACCGCTTCGCCAACGGTTCGGTGATCTTCACGAACAGCGGCCGCTACGCCCGCGAGTTCGTCCAGAGGACGGACGGCGGCATGGTCGGCGTCAACGTGGGCATCCCGGTGCCGGTGGGCATTTTCCCGTTCACGGGACACAAGCAGAGCTTCTTCGGCGATTTGCATGTGCTGGGGCGCGACGGCGTCCGCTTCTTCACTGAGACGAAGGCCGTCACCACCACCTGGTTCGACGAGGCCGAGATGAAGCGCACCCAGGTGGACACTTGGGACGGTTCGGTCGGGGGCTCGTAGACGTTTTGTTGCTTGCTTGACGACGAGATCAGGGTTCTCGTCCATCTAAAGTTCCATTCATCTGAATAGCCGTGAATGGACGAAAACTCGGATGTCGGCCGCTTTGAATTTGGTACGAGCCTGGTCAAAGTGACGCGCTCGGAACATCCCGGAGTGGATTCGACAATCTGCACTGGTCCAAGTGTCCTAAACGAACTGATTGAGCCCCCACTCCTATCACGAGATCAGACTTTTAGTCCATCTCACCGAACCCAGGTGGACGAAAAGTCCGATCTCGGCTGACCGGGACATGAGATGAACCGGCAAATTGGGCTTGCTATGTCACAAATCTGGACTGGACCGTCTTCATGTAGCCGGTGAATGTCGGGGGAGTGGGGTCCTGGAGGCAAGCCTGGTCATCTGGGCGTCAGGACCTGGACTGAACCGTCGTCAAGCCAACACCTGTTTCCGGTTGAGTCCAGAAAATGTCGTCAAACACCACCGGATTGGGGTGATTTTCTGGACTCAAGCGTGGGGGGGAGGCGATCTGATAACGGTTTGGTCCAGGTTTTGACAGCTGGGGGGAAGCTGCTGGTGAATGTCGGGGGAGTGGGGTCCTGGAGGCAAGCCTGGTCATCTGGGTGTGGTGGGCTGGAGCCCACCGTCCGAAACCGGGACCCGACCGTCATCAATAATGGCCTCGCAACGGAAGGGTCCAACAAACCACCACGGATTCGGCGGTTTGGGGGTGATTTTTGGGACTCAAGCGTGAGTGGAGGCGGACAACGCGGTGGATGGGTCCAGGTTTTGACGGCAGGCGCGCCGACAGATTCGTTTCAAATAACCACCGCCGATTTTGCAAACGGTTGCCGCGATTTCGCTCCCGGCGTATCCAATCTCGAAGCAAAGGGTGTCTGACTTCAGGCGTTGGCGCGTCTCAAGATTGTCCCAGATTGTGTTTGACGTGCTCAACAGGTCTATAGTGATAAAAGTGTCTTGATTAGCGTCAAGACGCATTGTTGTGGGGTTTCTATGTATTCACTGAGGGTCGGGGGAATAATGGGAGTCAAAATAGGGACAGTTGGTCGTGGGGTAGCTCTGGTGGGTGCTGCCGTACTGGTTCTGACGATGACTATGTCGGGCAATCCGAATTGGTCGCCCGCGTATGCGACGACGCCTGGGACGCCGGGGGTGACGCAGCCGGGCACGACGATCTGGGAAGAGACATTTGGCGACGGCACTTTGACGTACCCGCTGCCAATCACGTCTTACAACACTCACTTCTACGCCGATGGCGCGTGGCTCACCGGTAGCGGCAACTGCAACGGGTGGATCCTCAATTGGGCGACGGCCAGCCCCGGCGCGGACAACTGCAATGTGGCCGGCGGCATGGACAACTCGGGCTCCGGCAGTACGACGACGACTGCCTGGTGGCATCTGAAGCAAATGGCATACGCACTCGGCCTGGCCCAGGGTATGGCCGATCCGTCTTTGAACAACGCGGTGTCTTCCGAAACGGCCGGGTCGTCCGCGCAACCCTCCACCCAGCCAGTGGAGTTCCAGGCTGCTGACATGGCGCCGATCAATTCAGGAAGCTACTACCAGGTGTCGATCTACCTGGCGGCCACGCATTGCAAGGCGAAGCCAGCAGGTTTTGCGGGTTCCAGCACGATCGGCAACAGCAGCGCGTCCTGGTATGACCCGATCGAGAGTATCTACTTCATGATCGACGGGGTGCGCGCCGCCACACCGATGGTCACCGACTTCAATCCGTGCACAGGCGTGGGCAAAGCGGCCGACGGCTCCACGATAACTCTGCCCGTGAAGGTGTACACCGTCAACGGCGCCGAGTGGACCAGCGGCACCAAATATCAAGACGACGTGGCGACGGTTGAGTTCACGACGCCCGCGCTGCAGATCGTGTCTGGCAGCACTGTTGGCCTGGCAGTGCTGAACTCCCAGAATCAGGGTGGCGGCAACGATGTGGCCTTCGACCTGCCGAAGATCACCGAAGT
>Ga0123357_10001738_pt1 | contig 23528 bp, 20 predicted proteins | sample TergutEmb28metaG_FD_89873 | JGI IMG/M metagenome (GOLD analysis project Ga0123357, IMG submission 89873) | Embiratermes neotenicus P4 segment gut microbial communities from Petit-Saut dam, French Guiana - Emb289 P4 | ecosystem: Host-associated > Arthropoda: Insects > Digestive system > Gut ... | reverse complement strand
AAGAGGTCCAGTCAGCCACCGACTTCAATGGATGCTCGCGACTCGATGGGGGAACGGATCCGAATCGCACCATGAACAAAACGGAATCGCGGCGAACTTACCCACAGAAATAATCGCACCCCCTCCGCCTCCCAAGACTGGGCGATTCCGACAAAAGACAACGATAACGGAAACACCAGCAATGTCTCCAGGTGAAGGAGAGATCAGCTGGTGGGGCGACATCAAGATCGGGGCTGGCGGAACTGCCAGTGAGAGAGCCCTTGCATTGATACATGAAAAGGTCCACCTGTTCTTCGTACCAAAGCTCTACATCTTTCGAAATATTCGCGTCCCTTACAGAGCTGGCTACTATGTCAATTCGTCGCTCTTTCGCTATTTTGAGGAGATGCTCGCCGAGCTGATTGCTCAAGTGACGGTCAACGGGTTCCGAGGCATAGGAATCGGCGTGCGCTTCCCATTAGCAAATGGCTATATGTATCTTCTTCGATCTGGTGCAGAGCCGTACTTTGCGGGCCGGAAAGGCCGGGGTATCATTATCGAGGGAGCTGGCCTGATGACAACCGTTCTGCTTTCAGGCATTTCCTTTCAATTGTGGTTCAAAGAAGGCACACTTCCTGATGCGGAGCGTAGAAGTGATCAATAGAACGCTCCGGATACTTGTTGACTTCGATCCACTCGGAATTTGGAAACCAATTTGATGCATAAACGATGATACGCTTCCCGCAACGCCTGCCTTTTTCCAAAGCACCCCGGCGACTGACACTGGAACAGGCAAAAGACATTGGCAATGATGCCGCCCGCAAAGCTGGCTTGAACGAACATCTTGGCATGGTGATCGAATCAACCGACAACAGGAAGCGACCTAATTGGGTCGTTTGCTCAGCAAGTATCGGACATGGCTGGCAAATAGTCGTGGATGATGAAACCGGAGTCGCTGGCCCTCTGATTGAGCGCCCGGGAAGACTGGGTCCGAAGCGCACATGAGGCCAGGCGGTAGCCTTCCGTCACATTTTTCCGTTCATTCCGAACCGAACGCCGCGCAAAAGCCGCGCGCGCCCTAAGGCGCGTCGACCAGCACCAGTTCCGAATCCTGCCTTGCCGTGATCCTGAGAACAGCCTCGTCATGGATCGCCAGGCCATCGCGCGCATTGACCACCACGCCATTGACCTCGATCTGGCCTGTCGCCGGCACCAGATAGAGATGGCGCGATCGATCCGCCTCATAGCTGGCACTCTCACCAGCCACCAGCGTAGTCGCCAGCACCCGTGCATCGGCCCGGATCCGCAACGCCTCGGTGTCGCTGTCAAACCCGCTCGCCAGCGTCACCAGTCTTCCCGAGCGGTTGTCCTTCGGGAAGGGCCGGGTGCCCCAGCTCGGCTCGCCACCACGCTCAGTGGGCTCGATCCAGATCTGGAAGATCGTCGTCGTCACCTTCTCCAGATTATATTCCGAATGCCGGATGCCGCTGCCGGCGCTCATCACCTGCACATCGCCGGCTTCCGTCCGTCCCTTGTTGCCGAGACTGTCCTGGTGGCTGATCGCCCCGGCACGCACATAGGTGACGATCTCCATATTGGCGTGCGGATGGGGAGGAAAGCCGGTGTCCGGCGCAATCTCATCATCGTTCCACACCCGCAACGTGCCGTGGCTCATCCGGTCGGGGTCATGGTACTGCGCGAAAGAGAAGTGATGCCAGGTCCTGAGCCAACCGTGGTCAGCCGATCCGAGTCTGGCGAAGGGTCTGAGTTCAATCATGACAGGCTCCTGAAGGTTGTTGCAAGAGGTGTGCGTCCAAATCCTGGCACAGGCAAGACCCGTTGTCCGGGTTGAACAGGACGGTTGACAGAATTGGCAGTCGCCGGTTCGGGTCGGGAGCGTGTGGTTCCGACAGGGAACGCGCGGCACGGCTGCCCCTCCCGGATGCCGGTCTGTCGCCCCGCCCGCGCGCCCACGGTCGCTCCACACCACGATCCTCGAACAGGCACCTCCCGCCTGACCTGCGAGCCGGTTCCGGACCCGAGGTGCAGGCGGGGAGAGTGATTCGCGAACAACCGCAGGTTTCGAGATACATCCAGCTTGGCCACCCATCCCGGACTTCACGGAGGATGGCTCCTGCATGTCTCATGCGGCCATCCCCTGTGCCCGGCACCGTTACACAAACGTAGTCGTCTACTCTTAACAAATTCACAACCAGCTACTCTGCACGCAATTCCAGGACTCTATTGCCTGTCTTCCGCTGCAAAGACTTACTTCAAATTTGCTATTCATTGCTGCAGAAGACCTTACCGATCACGCGAGGTGCCGCATCGCGTCAGCGCCAGGACAAGACACTGCGCAGACCTCGCTTCGGGGCAGCCGCGCTGCCCCCAGCCACCGGACACCCGATTTGGCATCCGGCTCCCGATCCTGGCCGCGATGCCTCCTGCGCGACAAATCATGCTTCCTGGTTTTGGCGTTCAATGGGCCTTGTTCGTACCCTGCCGGTATCCATACGATCCGCAACAGAGATCATTGATCGTCCCGCCGATGCTTTTTGCGGTTCGATCTCATTCGGAAATAGAATACGCTTCAATAAGTCCCACTTCTCACCGTTCAGCCACAAATCTGTGCTTCCTTGCGCCGCTCTCGGCCAGACTGCAGATACCCATCGCAGCAAAGAATATTCCTGCTCTTTTGTGCTTTCGGTAGCCGACTCCCTCGCACTATCGCGATTGGCAGCGCTACCAGAGCTGGTTCTTTGTCGATGAGGAAGTCTGTTATGTCACTTATCGGATAACCTATTTACGTTGCTTCGGTTTCGGAGATATCCGTTTCGATCATGACGACTTCGGCAATGATGATTTCTGTGCCTGGGGCTGTTGCGCCCCCGCGGGCGCACCGGTCTCGGCGCCTTCCTCGAAGTCAGCGATTTCGGACGTCGAGGTTTCCGAGGCTGCTTCGTGTTTTGCGCGTTCTGCAGCTTCCCTTCTCTTATCTCGGGCTTTCTTTGAACTTCTGGCGGTCGCTGCTTTTCCGGAGTCCGATTTGGCATATCGCGTTTGGGATTCTTTCACCCCTGCCTTTGTGCCGGCCGTTGAATGCTCTTTGCAGCAATATTGGTGATTCCGATAGCAGCTCTTGCAGATCACCAAGACCGTGATCGCGCAAGCTTTGAGCGCGCACCTGAACGTGCGCCCCTCCCGCTCGCCTTCGGGCTCGCAGTCTTGTTCTGATCTTCGCATTTCATGCACATGGGCGGGCTCCATGCGGAACGCCGCGGGGGAAGGAAAACGATCGACGGAACGCTGGAACCATGCCAGCTCTGCAGGTACTGCGTCCCGTGATCAGGGGCGGCGCCTGCGGGCGCCGACCGGCGCGACATCGAAGACACGGCCAAGTGAATGTCGATGTGGCATCTGGTTCTGCGGCTCTGCGACCCCTCTACCGCGGGGACGCAGGCAGTGTTCGCCCGAACTGTCATCGACGAGGTCCGGACCGCCATCAAAGACTGGCGCGGATTCGCGTCCCAGGCGAGTGTCGGAGAAAGCCAGACCGACAAAGTCGCTCGCCTTCTAACCTTCGACTGACCGGAAACGGCAAACGGCAGCACCCGGGACATGCCCTCTGTATCCGGCACCATCGCCGCGCGGCACGCAAGGGAGGATCCGCGCGACCTGACAACTCGCCCGCCCCACGCTTGCGGAAAGGCGGCGATGCGAGGTTCCCCCATTGCGCCATTCTGTTGCGTGACGGTGGACGATTCGGGCAGGCTCGACAGGATCCGGACCGCAAGCCCGCTGCCTTGCCGCCAGCAGGACACACTGGCGCCCCTCTCCAGCACTGGAGCTGCTGTCAGCCGACACGATGAGGCGGGTTGGGCCTTGCGGCAACGGGTCGCCAAAGGCGCCCTCCAGCTGTCTTCTTTGCCGGGGACCGCAACACTGGAACCTCCTCAACAAATGCGAGAGCAGCATCGCACAGAATGCCGAAATCTTTCCATGAACCGGTCCCGGGCAGGTTGACGCTATCATAGACCTGCTGGCAAACCATCCCGAACCAATAGCCCATCCTCTGCACAAACCCGATTGCCGCCGAACCGGAGCAGCAGCCACGAAGACCCGGAAGGCTGGGGGTGTGGGCCAGCAATCCCATGCGCAAACGATCCCTGCCCTTGCAGCAGCGCTCTCAGGCTCAAAAAAGTGCTGCCTGGCGAACAGGCCGTGAGTCCACTCAACAGCGTTCCTCCACCAGCCTGCCCAGGCAGCAGGATAAAGCGACCGCACCGCAGCGCAGTGCATGGTCGAGGCACGCACATGCAGCCGAACCGCGCAACGGCGGTCACGCCGTGGTTTCGGACCGGCCACAATGCCACCCGCCTTTCGTGCACCACCCGCCCCGCCCGGCCTGATCCAGGCGATTGCCCGTATGAGCACAATCTGTTACAATCTCTCACCTGACCCCACAGACATGACGCCGTTGCGCAGCAGGTCGGGCAAAACGCGGCAGACAACGGAAGCTCGCACTCGAAACCGCAGGCACAAGCCCCAACTTCCGCGAAACCGCACCATGACCACCAGATCGACGGGAATTTTAAACCAGCTGATCCAGGACGCGCTCCGCTATCTTGCCGCCGGAGACGACGGACCCTCGCTCGAAAATAGCAGAACGCGGGCGCAAGGCGTTGCGTGAACTTTACCTCCGGACCGAGGCGGCAACGCTTGAGGCCGCCATCGCGCTGTCGAAGAGCCCTGACAATACGATGAAACGGCTCGGGGCCGACATTCTTGGGAACAATGGAGAGTGGTCCGACAATCCCGGCGGCGTCTTCACAGGAGGAACGCTACCGCGCACTTGAGGCGCTGCTCGAGACCGAGATGGCAGCACTGAAGCGAGCGTTCTTGCCGACGTCTGCTGCGCATTTCTCCCGCTCGAAGACCCCCGTGCGGTGGCGCTGGTGTTGCCCCTGATCAGCCATTCCTGCGCCAGCGTTCGCTCAGCTGTCGCTTCTGCACTTACCGGCCAAGACGATGAGTCCGCGATAACCGGACTGATCCGGCTTTCATCCGATCCTGATGAAGACGTCCGCCATTGGGCAACCTCCGGCCTCGCACGGACCGACGCCGACAGTACCGCGATCCGGGCTGCCCTTTTCGCCGGCCTCGACGACAGCTCTGCCAACGCCAGAAATGAGGCCATCCACGCTCTTGCAGCCCGCCAGGACAGTGCGGTGCTGCCCTTCCTTGCCCGCCAACTGGCCGGACCGCGACCGCATGCCTTCCTTGCGGACGCCCGCCAGCTGGCCGACCCCGCTTTATGCCCGGCGCTGCTGCAAGGCCGGGACAACGATTTCGGGCGGTCCCCGTTCGCCGGAGACGCTTTACTTCAGGAACTGCTGGAGCGAAGCAAGCGCCGCAGGCGGCTGTCAACTGACCGACAGATGAAAATACGAGCGATTTTTCGCCCGCACTCACGCGCCTCAAGGAGCAGAAGCTTTAAGGGGGCGCGCTCCGGTCGCGACCGTCCCCCCTTGGCGAAACAGCGACACACAATTTCCGCCAGGGGCACAAGGTACAAAGCTCTGGCATCGTCCGCCCCTGACACATTGAGCCAGCAGGGCAAAGCACACAGCCTGCCCTTCCGGGCGGGCACAGCCACCAACCCCGCGCCAGGCGGTCCCGCTTTCCCCATGTGAGGCGGCGTCAACGCGCCAAAGCCAATCGTTTCGGTTCCCTGCCATCCTGCCGCGAGCAACCGGTTCGAACCTGAGCGGACAAGCGCTTCTCAGGTTTTGGCGCTCTCGCTTGAGCTGCCGCCGAGCCCGGTCATCGAGACGAAGAGATCCTGCATCCGCGCCGCAAGGCTGGGGTCGAAGCTGAACCAGCTGCGGATCAGCGATTCCGGCGCGATCTTGTCGATATTGGCCATCATCTGCTGCTGCAGCCGGTCCATCACTGCCGCCTGCATCGGCTCCACGTCGGGAAACCCGAAAAACTGCCTGGCCTCCTGGGGCGAGCAGTCGATCTGAATATTAACTTTCACATTCCCCTCCTGATCGGGCAGGTCTGGCGGGCAAACCGCGTCAGACCGGTTTCAGTTCGGATTCAGTTCGGATTTCAGTTCCTTGGGACTGAGGTCGTAGGCGGCGATCTGGCGTGCCCTCTCGGAATGAAGCTTGGCGCTGTGGTTGGTGGCAAACATCACATAAACTGCGGGCAAAACAAACAGGGTAAACAGGGTGCCGATCGACATCCCGGCCACCACCACCAGCCCGATCGAGAAACGGCTGGCCGCTCCCGCCCCGCTCGCGGTCAGAAGCGGGATCAGGCCGGCGACCATGGCCGCTGTGGTCATCAGAATCGGGCGCAGCCGGATCCGCGCCGCCATCTGGATCGCGGAACGGCGGTCGCGGCCCTCGTTGATCTGCAATTCCCTCGCAAATTCAACCATCAGGATGCCATGTTTGGTGATCAGACCGACCAGTGTCAACAGTCCGACCTGGCTGTAGATGTTGATGGTCGCGACCCCGAAAAACAGCGGCAGCAGGGCACCGACGATGGCCATCGGCACGCTGACCATGATCACCATCGGATCGCGCAGGCTTTCGAACTGCGCCGCCAGCACCAGGAAGATGATGATCAGGGCAAAGCCGAAAGTGATGGCGAGCTGGTTGCCTTCCTGGACATATTGCCGGCTGTCGGCAAGATAATCATGGCTGAAGCCCTGGGGCAGTTTCGCTGCCTGCTGCTCAAGGAACTCAACTGCGGTACCGATCGTGATCCCGGGCATCGGCACCGCCGAGAACGTCGCCGCATTGAGCTGGTTATGATGGGTCAGGGCATTGGGATCGGTCGCGGTCTCGACGGACACCACGGTCGACAGCGGCAATTGCCGCCCCGTCGCGGTGGTCACATAATAGCCTTCCAGCGATTGCGGCGACAGCCTGTCGGCCCGCGGCACCTGGGGGATGACCTGATAGGAACGGCCCTCGAGATTGAAGCGGTTGATGTAATTGCCGCCGAGCAGCACCGCCAGCGTGGTGCCGAGATTCTGCATATTGACGCCGAGATCCTGGGCCTTGGTGCGGTCGATGCGCACCCGGACCACCGGCTGGTCGAAGGCCAGATTGCTGTCGGTGACGATGAAGAGGCCGCTTTCGGTGGCTGCTTTCTTCAACGCCTCCATCTGCTCATAGAGTGCCTCAAACCCCGAGGTCGAGTTGATCACCATCTGCACCGGCATGCCGCCGGGACCCCCGGGCAGGGATGGCAGAGCGAAGGCGAGAGCCTTGACGCCCTCGACCTTGTCGAACTCCTTCTGCACCAATGGCATCATCTTCTTGGCGGTGCGGGTGCGCTCGTTCCAGGGCTTGAGCAGGGCTGCGGCAATACCGCCCTGCTGGCCGGCGATGCCGTTGATGACGAAACGGATCTCGGTTTCGGGGAAGGTCTGTAACGCCCGGTCGAGCTTCTCACCATAATGGTCGAGATAATCGATATTGGCGTATTTCGGGGCCTTGGTGATGGCAAAGATGGCGCCCTGATCCTCCTCGGGTGCCAGTTCCTTCGAACTGTTCATATAGAGGAAGGCGACGATGCCGAGGATCGACACCGCAAACATCGCGGTAACCATGGTATAGTCGAGCGAACGGTCGAGCATGCGCCCGTAGCCGCGCGCCAGCGACCCGAACAGATGGTTGACCTTGTCGGCAAACCAGCCCTCATCGGCGTTTTTAAGGAACACCGAACACATCATCGGCGACAGCGTCAGTGCCACCACTCCCGAGACGATCACCGAACCGGCGAGCGTGAAGGCGAATTCCCGAAACAGCGCCCCGGTGACGCCGCCGAGAAAGCCGATCGGAGCATAGACTGCGGCCAGCGTGATCGTCATCGAAATCACCGGACCGACGATCTCCCGCGCCCCCTGCAGGGCCGCCTGCACCGGCGGCAGTCCATCCTCAAGATGGCGGTGGATATTCTCCACCACCACGATGGCATCGTCGACCACCAGACCAATCGCCAGCACCATGGCCAGCAGCGTCAGCAGGTTGAAGCTGAAACCCATGATCAGCATCAGGGTGACGACGCCGACCAGCGACAGCGGGATGGTGACCACGGGAATGACCACCGAACGCAGGGAGGCCAGGAACAGGAAGATGACGACGATGACGATGACCACGGCTTCGGCAATGGTCTTTTCGACCTCATCGATCGAGGACTGGATGAATTTGGTCGAGTCGAAGGCGACCTTCATCTTTAGGGAAGGCGGCAGGTTGCGCTCAATGTCCGGAAACAGCGCCCGCACCCCCTGGACCAGGGACAGCGGGTTGCCCTGGGGGGTGGCCTGGATGCCGATGAAGATGGCGTGTTCGCCGTTGAGGGCCACGGACGCATCGGCGCTCTGCGCCGCCAGTTCGACGGTCGCGACATCCTCCAGACGCACGAAACCGCCGTCCTTGGCCTTGACGATCATCTTCTTGAACTGCGCCACGTCGGCAAGGTCGGTGTTGGTGGTGATATTCGAGACGGTGAGATAGCCTTTGGTCTGGCCGGCCGCGGCCTGGAAATTGTTGGCGGCGATGGCAGCCGCCACGTCGGTCGCCGAGACATTGCGCCCCGCCATCCGGACCGGATCGAGCCACAGCCGCATGGCGAAGTTCTGGCCGCCGAGAATATCGGCGGAGGCAACGCCGTCGACCGTCGACAACACCGGCTGCACCACCCGGGTGAGATAATCCGAGATCGATGGACCGGACAATTCGCTGGAGGAAAAGCCGATATACATCACCGCCGTGGTCTGGCCGGTCGACTTGGTGACGATGGGATCGTTGGATTCTTTCGGAATCAGGTATTTGACCGAATTGACCTTGGCCATGACCTCGGTGAGTGCCTGATTCGGATCAAAATTCAGGCGGATATAGACCTGGATCGTCGAGGTCCCGAGCACCGAGGACGAGGTGATATAGTCCACCCCCTCGGCGGAGGCCACCGCCTGTTCGATCGGCGTGGTGATGAAGCCCCCGATCAGCTCGGCCGAGGCCCCGGGATAGACCGTGGTGATATTGACCACCGTGTTCGACAGTCTGGGATACTGCCGGATCGGCAGCATCATCGCCGCCCGCAACCCGACGAGGAGAATCAGCAGGCTGACAACGATCGACAGAACCGGCCGTTTGATGAAGATGTCGGTGAAAACCATCGCGTCGTTCTCTCGGTCGACCTTGAGGACGACCTCTTGGGTGTTGGGATCAAGGCACGCCCGGACAGGATGTCGGGCGCACCTCGATTAAGGAATCAGGACGGACGCTGTCAGTAGCGCGGCAGCTCGGCGGGAAGACCCGGGATCGGGTCGGTCGAGATCAGGACCTCCATGTCGTTCGCCAGCTTGATCTGGCCTACCGCCACGACCCTGTCGCCGACACTGGCGCCGCGCAGGATCTCAACCCGTCCATCGACGCGCTCTCCGGTCTGGACGAAGCTGCGCTGCACGCGCAGCTTCGTGGTCTCACCCTGCTTGTCCTCCACAACCCGGAACACCGAATCGCCCTGCAGGGTATAGGTGACTGCGGTCTCCGGCACCGTGATGACCGGAGCCTTCTCGGGCAGCACGATTGTGGTGGTGACGAACATGCCGGGCTTGAGGATATTGTCGGGGTTATCGATGGTGGCCTGGAGATGGATATTGCGGGTGTCACTCGAGACCTGGGGTTCGATCGTGGTGATCCTGCCCTCGAAAACCCGGCCGGGATAGGCATCGACCCTGAGACGGACGATGGCGCCGACCCTGATCTGCCCCGAGTCTTTCTCGGTCACGGTGAAGTTGGCCCACAGATGCGACAAGTCGGTCAGCGACACGATCGGCGTTCCCGCGGTCAGAAACTGCCCGACCTCAACCCGGCGCACGCCAAGTTCCCCCTCGAAGGGCGCACGCACCAGCTTCTGCGAGATCAGCGCCTCGGTCCTGGCGATGCCGGCCTGCGCCTGATCGAAGGCGGCCTGCGCCTGATCGACCGTCGCCTGGGGGCCAAACTGCCGCGCCGCCAGCTGTTTGGCACGATCGAGCGAGAGCTGGGCAATGGTCGACTGGGCCCGGAAATTGGCCAGATCGCCCTGCTCCGGAGCATCGAACAGCTGCACCAGCGGCGTGCCGGCGCGGACATGGCTGCCGGGCTGGAACATGATCGCAGTGACCCGGGCATTGACGTCGGCGGTGACATTGACCTGGTGGACGGCGGCAAGTTCGCCGACCGCGGTGAGAAGATTGGGCAGCACCTCGGACTTCGCCTCGACGACGCTGACCACCGCCGGCTTCGACTTGGCGGCATCGAGAAACTGTTTGATCATGCCTTCCTTGAAGGCCAGGAACTTCACCAGCCCTGCAACCAGGAGCAGCAGCACGAAGGCGACGATCCCGAACCACAGCATCGGCCGGGTGGCGCGCTGCGGCCGCTCCCCGATTGCGGTCCAGTCGCTGTCGGAACTGCCGAGCGGCTTGCCTGAGATCTTCTGTTCAGTGACGACGTTCATGTCTTCCTCACGGGCGCTGCCGCCTTGATCCGGAAAGGCGGGAATTCAGTCCTGTTTTCAGTCCACTGCCACCGGCTCGGGCGCTGTGGCGAGATGCGCGGCAATCGCCGCATCATGAAGTCCGATGCCACGCAGCAGGAATTCGCATAACTGCCGTTCCAGCGCGCGGGGGTCGTTGCCATAGCCGAGGCTGGGCGTAGCCGACAATCCGGTCAGGGCCGCCATCATCACGGTGTGATGGGCGAACCAGAACAGATTGAAGGGGTCACATCCCGGATCCCGCGCGTCACCAGCGGCCACGGCGCGCTCCAGGGAAGCGGTGAATATGTGCCCGATCATTTTCTCGACCTTGGCATAGAGGTGGCGGGCGAGTTCCCCATCGTCGAGCTGGCTTGATGCCAGAAGACGCAGGCGCTGCGCCTCCTCCACTTCCGGCCGGGCCACGATCTGGATGAAATGGCGCACCATGCCGCAGGTCAGCTGCACCAGGGTCGCGGTCGATGGCGGGCACTCCAGGAGATCAACCAGGGCCGGGGTGGCCTCGCATTCCTCGGCCAGGATTTCGGCGTAAAGCACTGCTTTCGAAGAGAAATGTTTGAACAGCAGGGCCTCGGAAATGCCAGCGGCGGCCGCCACGCTCCGGGTCGTGGTGCCAGCATAGCCATGAAGGGCAAAACAGCGCCGGGCGGCTGCCAGAATCAGCTGCCGCCGGAGGTCGCCGGTCAAACGGGGCGAGGTCATTCGGGTGAGTAACCACTCACTGACCGCAAAGTCAAGGCCAGTATTGCGGCACCGCATCCCTAGGTCGTGACCAGGGGACATCAAGGCCAAAGGAGGCCTCAACGGCCGATTCCCCCTTTCGGCTTGCAGGATCCGCCGCTCCGGATTGCCCCCGTAAACTGCGGAACCGCAGAACGCTCCCCCGCCCGGAATCAGGATTTGAGACGACGGTGCCACCCCCTTCATCTTTTTCAGGAATTTTCCGCATCCCGGAATTATCATTCCGATAACGCCTGTTCAACCTCCTGAAGGCCCGCGCCCGCCCTGGTCACGGACGTGTAACAATAACCGCATAAACCTTGCAGTTGCGAGGTCTTCCTCCCCCATTCGCGGCCGGGTCGCTGCCTGTCGGTAGCGCCCGATTCAGGAAGCCCCGCTTATTCTTCCGCCTCCCAAGTGTGGAGACTCTGGCGATTGCCGGGCCATGATGATAAGCGAGCGGGCCAACCCGCACCTCGCAGCCGTCACGGCAGGCTTTTTCAATATTCAATCGTGGACACCTCATGCAGGCACTTTTCATCGGACAGAGCTATATCGACGTCACATTCATCACCGACCACATGCCGTCCGGAGACGAAAAATACGTCGCTTCGGCCTATGCCGTTTCCTTCGGCGGCAACGCCGTCACCGCGGCCTTCTGCTGCGCCAAGCTCGGCATCGTACCCGACCTGATCGCCACCATCGCCGATGACTGGCTCGGCCATATGTTCCAGGACATGTGCACCAAATACGGCATTCCGCTCCATGGGCGAAAGGTTAACACTTCCTCGCTGTCCTTCATCATGCCCAAGGACGGCAAGCGCGCCATCGTCCGCTGCCGCGACGACCACCACCTTCACCCCTTCCCGATCCTCAATCTCGAAGGCTGCCGCGCCCTTCATGTCGACGGCCATCAGCCCGATGCCGCCAAGCACTATGCCAAAGTGTGCCGGGATTCCGGGATCCTGACCTCCTTCGACGGCGGAGGACTGCGCAGCGACACCCATGAACTCCTCGGCCTGATCGATGTCGCCATCGTCGCCGAGCGCCTGTGCGAACAGATGAATCTCGAGCCCGGCGCAATGCTCGATTACCTCAAGAGCCGCGGCTGCCGCATCGGCGGCGTCACCATGGGCGAGAAGGGCCTGGTCTGGTACAACGAGAAGGGCGAGGTTGGCACCCTGCCGGCACTGCCCGTCCCCAGTGCCCGCGTGCTCGACACCTCTGGCGCCGGCGACGTTTTCCACGGCGGCTACCTCTATTCCTACCTCGCCAACCCCGACAAAAGCTGGCACGATCATTTCGACTTTGCCCGCTCGGCTTCCGCGATCAAGGTGCAGCATCTCGGCAACGAGGCTGGATTGCCGAGTCACGACGACATCACCCATGTCCGGCAGGAATTCGGCATCGCCGCCTAGAGCCACGGAAAACCAGCCAATCGCCTGTGCGGCAGCGTCTTTGCGCCTTTCTGACGCAACACGTGCCGCTGCGGGCGGTTCTTCTTTCCCGGCTCTGGGTTCAGCACAACTCCCGCCTTCGATTTTCTCGAATGGATGGTGTCTGCCGGTTGCAAAGGCACCATCCATTCCCGAAAACAGCATGCACAAGTAACCGGGGAGATTTCTCAACCTCCCCCTCTTTCTGTCGCCAATCGCCTCAGGTTGACCAGACAGCCCTGACGGCTGCCGCGACCGGCTGGCCTCTGTTGCAGTCAGGAGATCCGCCGGAGCCCTCTCACGGCCGCAAACCTGCCCGGCACAGGCGAGGCTCACCTCCTGACACAACTCACCTCGCTGCGCATACGCGCGCATTTGACGATCCCCTTCTCATCCAGTTGCCGGATGATTTCCGCGAGGAAATTTTCTCTCTGCGCCATGGTCCGCAGTCCGCCCACGTCGCCACGCGCGGCCGAGGCCTCGTCCCAGTCCAGCGGCCTGATCTTGTCGGTAATGCGCAGGATCAGGCAGGCGGCCACAAGTGTATAGCCACTGGGACCAACCTTTGAGCCCGTATCTTCCCTCCTGATCTCGCTGAGCAGGGCCGGTATCGCTTCAAGCCCTCTACTCTCTATCCTGAGGTAATTCTCGGAAGAAGAGCTGCTTCCAAGTGGCAGACATGGCCGCTTCGCCAATCGCCTCGCCTGGGCGAAGATCCACCTTGAACGAGGCGGTTTGCGGTCCTCTCCGGCACGCGGCCAATTCAGGATCACCGAGCGTGGGCGTAAAGTTCTCGCCAGCCCACCGTCGATTATTGACATCAAATTCCTGGAGGCTTTCCCGGAATTCCGGGAATTTCGCAGCCGGACCACGGAGTCTGCGGTCGCCCCGATTGAGGTTCCTGAAGGAGAGACGCCGGAAGAGGCATTGGAAGCAGCATATCATCGTCTTAATGCGGGTCTGGCGTCCGAGATATTGGAGCGGGTAAAGGCGGCTCCCCCGCGGTTCTTCGAGCAGCTCGTCGTCGAATTGCTGTTGAAAATGGGCTACGGCAGAAACGGCGGCACTGGCGAGGCGGTCGGAAAATCGGGAGACGAAGGCATTGATGGCATCATCACCGAGGACCAGCTGGGGCTGGAGACGGTCTACCTCCAGGCCAAGCGATGGGAAGGCACGGTTGGCCGCCCCGAAATTCAGAAGTTCGTTGGGGCCTTGCACGGCCGACGCGCCCGCAAGGGGGTCTTCATCACCACAGGCTCTTTTTCGTCTGATGCGGTCAGTTACGTTCGCTCCATAGACCCGCGGGTTGCGCTCATTGATGGCACCCAGCTTGCGAAATTCATGATCGACTTCAACGTTGGAGTCACCCCCAACCGATCTTATGAGGTCAAGAAGATCGATTCCGATTACTTCGAGGAAATTGACGACTGAACGTGGCGCCGACGAAACGGCCTGCGCATTGCGAACTGATTTCACCCGGATCAGCCAGCTTTGGCGCCACCTGCACGATTGCGGCAGCACCCGCTCTCTCCGGGTGGCAATTCAGGCAACGTCGCAGAACCGGTTCCGGGGAACAGCTCAGCGCCTCACAGAGCGAGCGGCGCACGGATCCGCTTGGATCCGACGCGCCGCTCCCTCAAGATAGAAGGCCGCCAGCCTCCCGCACGCAGGCTGTCACTTCAGCGCGCTTTTGAGGTCAAACTTTTCGTCGGCCGCCTGCTCCGGCGTGATCTCGCGTTTCATGCCGAACAGTCTGCGGCCGAACATGTGATCTCCGGAACGGTTGACCGATTCGATGCCGAGGAGCTTTTCGGCACGGTAGCAGAAGACGGAGAACGACTTCGACTCCGGCTTGCCACGCAGCACCACCTGGTCATAGCCGGCCGTGAGACCGACGATCTGAAGCTTGTCCTCGCCCTGATCGCTCCAGAACCAGGGTTCGGCATCATAGGCCTGCCTGTCACCGGTCAGGCGTGCAGCCAGGCAGCGGGCCTGATCGGTGGCGTTCTGGACCGATTCCAGGCGGAGCGAGGTGCCAAAGCGCGGGCTGGCAAACAGCGCACAATCCCCCATCGCCGAAATATCGGGATCCTCGGTCTGGAGATATTCGTCGACGATGATGCCGGCCCCGACCGCAAGCCCCGCGTCTGCCGCCAGTTCGATATTGGGCAGGACGCCAATGCCGACCACCACCAGATCGGCTGCCAACAGGTTGCCGTCACTCAACCGCACCCCAGTGACGTGACCGCCTTCCGCCTCAATGGCGCTCACCCCAAGCCCGAGATGAATCCGGATCCCGGCATCGCGGTGGCGGCCCTGAAAATATTCCGACACTTCGCTGGTTACCGCGCGGCCCATGACGCGCGGGGCGACTTCGACCACGTCCACCTCCAGTCCCTTGATCCGGGCGGTGGCGGCAAATTCCAGACCGATGAAGCCGGCGCCGATGATCACGACCCGTTTCCGGGTCGGCAGCATCTGGCGCAGGGCCACGCTGTCGTCGAGATTGCGCAGATAGCGCACATCCGGCAGATCGGCATTGGGCATATTGAGCAGGCGGTTGCGCGCACCGGTCGCCAGCACCAGATGGCCATAGCCTAGCTGAAGACCCGAGGCCAGGCGCAGTTTGCGTGCCCCCCGGTCGATCGCCACCACCCGTCCCGACACCAGTTCGATTTTCTGCTCGACGTAGAATTCCGCAGGGCGGAAAAACAGTGCCTCCAGTTCAACCTGCCCCTTGATGAAGGCCTTGGAGAGCGGCGGCCGCTGATAGGGTGGATGGTCCTCATCGTTGATGAGGCCGATCCGCCCGTCAAACCCAGCCTGGCGCAGAGAGGCGGCAAGCTGAAAACCGCCATGGCCGGCGCCGACAATAATGACGGACATTTGTGTCATCGCAGATCTCTTCTCCTCGATTCCCGGTTTCCCCTGCCGGTCCTTGCAGACGTAATCCATTGTCTTTTCAATGGAATTGTGCTTGTCTCCGGTCTGTCGGGTGAGGCTTTGCTTACCAGAAAAACGCCATCCATGGCGTTGATCGGGCACAGTGGCCACGAAAATGTCGGCTGATGCCGGCTTTGAGTGCGGCAACCATCCGCGAGCCCGATGGCAATCGCTCCTCGGCCTCTGGTGTCAAACCACGGAATGCGGCAAAGGGAGGCGGCAGAGGAGCGCGGGCTTGAGGGCGCAATCGGGACGGCTGACAGAGTGAGCGATCTTCCCACCATACTGGTCTTCGACTCCGGCCTTGGCGGGCTTACGGTTTTGCGTGAGATCGTCACCGCCTGCGCCGCTGCCCGCTATGTCTATGTCGCCGACGACGCCTTCTTCCCCTATGGCCAGCACAGCGAGGCCGAGATCATCGGCCGCGTGGTGCCGCTGATCGGGGAATTGATCGCCCTCCATGGTCCCGACATCGTCGTCATCGCCTGCAATACCGCCTCGACCCTGGTGCTGCCCCATTTGCGCGAGGCTTTTGCTGTGCCCTTTGTCGGCACCGTGCCGGCGATCAAGCCGGCCTGCGCGAAATCGAAAACCCGGCGCGTTTCGGTGCTCGGCACCACCGGAACCGTGGAGCGCGAATATACCAGGCTTCTGATCCGCGATTTCGCGCAAGGCAGCGAGGTCACCCTGGTCGGCTCCGCCGCCCTGGCATCGCTCGCGGAAGCCGCCCTGCACGGCGGCCAGGTCGCCGACCCCGCCATCCTGGCCGAGATCCGGCCCTGTTTTGTTGGTGATGCGCAGGATCCGGCCGCGCGCACCGACACCATCGTGCTGGCCTGCACGCATTATCCGCTGCTGCTGGAGCGAATGAAAAATCTGGCGCCCTGGGCGGTGGACTGGATTGACCCCGCCCCGGCGATTGCCCGCCGCGTCACAGCTCTTCTGGGCCAGGAAAAGAGCGATCCAGGACGAAGCGAGGCGGATCTGCCGCCGCCGCAGATGATCTTCACCTCACACCGCGCCCATCCTCTCGGCGCGGCGTTGATGCCCTTTTTCGGGGGACATCTGCCGCTCCAGACAGCGGCAGATGTCTGATCAGCAACAGCGGAACCGGCCGCCGCTGCCGAAGGAATAGCGCGCATCCTGCCGCTCCCGGAAGAACTCCTCATAGGTCATGATCGGTTCCTCCGGGTGGGTGAGTTTGCGATGCGCCACGTAGGTCTCATAATCGGGAATCCCAATCATGAGACGCGCGGTGCGCACCGTCCATTGCGGCAACTGCATCAGATCAAGCACGCGCGGTTTCCCCCCCATACCCGACCTCGATTGCGGTCGGTGTCGGGCTGCCCAGCGCCTTGACGATATAGATGACGCCGGCGACCAGCATCGACAGCACCACCACCACGAAAGCAATGGTGAGCCAGAGGTTGACATAGTTGTTCAGGGCAATCTGGCTCATCTCGGCAAGGCTCTTCGCCGGAGCCAGGACCTTCCCCTCTGCCACGCCATTGCTGTATTTCTGCGCCAGGGCCCAGAACCCGTCAGGGGCAGGATAGAATATCTTCTGATACCCGGCGGTCAGCGTGCAGACCACGAGCCATGCTGTGGGAACGATGGTGACCCAGGAGTAACGCCCGAGCTTCATCTTGAACAGCACCACCGTGCACATGATCAGGGCAATGGCGGCCAGCATCTGGTTGGAGATACCGAACAGCGGCCACAGGGCTTTGATGCCGCCGAGCGGGTCGACGACGCCCTGGTAGAGGAAATAGCCCCAGCACGTCACCGCCAACGCCGAGCCGACCACGTTGTTGATCCAGCTGGTGGTGTCCCGGAATGCCGGAACCACGGCACCGCCAAGATCCTGGATCATGAAGCGGGCGACACGGGTGCCGGCATCCACCGTGGTGAGGATGAACAGGGCCTCAAACAGGATGGCGAAGTGATACCACACCCCCATCATTTTCTGGCCGAACAGGCCGGTCAGACCGGACAGGATATGGGCCATACCGACCGCGAGCGTCGGCGCTCCGCCGGTCCGCGACAGGATGGTGTTCTCGCCGACATCCTTGGCGATCTGGGTCAGCTGATCCGGGGTGATGACGAAGCCCCAGCTCGAAATCACCTGCGCCGCATGGGCGACGTCGGTGCCGATGGTGCCCGCCGGGCTGTTCATGGCGAAATAGGTTCCCGGCTCAATCACGCCCGCCGCCACCATGGCCATGATGGCCACGAAGGATTCCACCAGCATGCCGCCAAAGCCGATGAACGGTATCTGCCTCTCGTCCTCGATCATCTTCGGCGTAGTTCCCGACGAGATCAGAGCGTGGAAACCCGACACCGCGCCGCAGGCAATGGTGATGAACAGGAACGGAAACAGCCCGCCCGACCACACCGGCCCGCTGCCATCGATGAATTTGGTGAAGGCCGGCATCTTGATCTCGGGATGGATGACGATGATGCCGATCGCCAGCAGGCAGATGGTGCCGACTTTGAGGAAGGTCGAGAGATAGTCACGCGGTGCCAGCAGGAGCCACACCGGCAGCACGGAAGCGACAAAGCCGTAGCCGATGATGGTCAGCGCCAGTGTTGTTCCCGACCAGTCGAAGAACTTCGCCAGTTCCGGAGTCTCCTGGACAGTGCGCCCGAAGATCAGGGCGGCCATCAGCAGCACAATGCCGATCACCGACATTTCGGCGATGCGGCCAACGCGGATGAAGCGGGAATAGACGCCCATCAGCATGGCGATGGGGATGGTGGCACAGACCGCGAAAGTGCCCCAGGGACTGCCCTTGAGCGCCATCACCACCACCAGCGCCAGCACCGCAAGCAGAATGATCATGATCAGCAGCACGCCGACCAGGGCGATGGCGCCGGCAACCGGTCCCATTTCGGAGCAGATCATGTCGCCGAGCGAGCGACCGTCGCGCCTTGTCGACAGGAACAGCACCGTCATGTCCTGCACGGCACCGGCAAACACCACACCGGCGAGAATCCAGATCGTGCCCGGCAGATAGCCCATCTGCGCAGCAAGGACCGGACCGACCAGCGGACCGGCACCGGCGATGGCCGCGAAATGGTGACCGAACAGCACATATCGGTTGGTCGGCACATAATCGAGACCGTCATTATGGCGGACCGCCGGCGTCAGGCGGTTGCCGTCCACCCGGTAGACCTTGTTGGCGATCCACAATCCGTAAAAACGGTAGGCGATTAAATACGTACAGACCGCAGCGCTGACCAGCCAGGCTGCGTTGATGGTTTCTCCTCTGTTGAGCGCGATAATCGCGAACGAGGCCGTGCCCAATAGGATGAGCGCTGCCCACAGAAGGTAATTCAGCCAGGAATTTGTACTGCGTGCATGTGTCGTCATCTGCTTCCCTCATGCCCCAAGTCTTGAAAGGGCGGGAAGCAGGAGCCCCCAAATTGCCCCGGAATACCGCCCTGGCCGCATTATGATCTTTCGTAAACGGACTTCAATCGGAATGAACTATACTTTGGCTGGGCAGCTCCGATTGTGACTGGGCAGCACCGATTGTGCAGCGCAGCGGCGCCGCAGACACGGGCAGGAAGACGCCAGTGCGGTATTTCCGTGAAAACTCACCTCATGGCGCGGCCATGGATCACAAATCCTGACAACCTGAGGACCCAGGCGGCCCCTTCTTCCCGGCATGGATCCGGGGAAGGCCTGTCCTGCTCCCGGCCCCCCCTGGATCTGTGCACCAGGCGCCTGCCAGAACAGGAAGGCCCCCGCCCGGACCTGCTGGCCGCTCGAAGGGCTTCCTTCTGTCTCGCCCATAGCCCGGCAGAATTGCCCGATCATTCCCGACCTGCCTGGATCGCAAAAACAGCAGACCAACCTGTGCCAGCCCTCTTGATCCGTATTTTCGTGCTCTTTCCACCCTGCCCATGTGCAGGAGTGTGTGAGGGGACTGGCAAAAACAGCGCTCTCTCACTCATCCGACAGAAGGTCAAAGGCAGCGCGGCAACGCATCTTCCATGGTCGCAAAGCGCGACATTTCGTGAGCGAGCGCCACGTCGCCTGAGGCAGAGAGCCAAGGATCGCACATCCAGCTGGAGAAGATCGGCCAGGGCGGCGACGCCTTCAGCACATGATGCGGGCACGATCCTGCCGACGACCTTGAGCCGCCCGAAGGCAACCGCGTCCTGGCGAAAATTTCTCGTGAACGATCTGGCCCCGATTCCTTCAAACCTGTCGCCTTCGTGCACGGGCAGGGCGCGCGCCACGCTGCCATGAGGGCTATGAGGGGCTATGAGGGGCTCGGACATTGGCTCATGGCGACCCCGCGATTTGAGGAGCGGGTCAGGGGCGGCTTGCCGTATTCCTGATGAAGGATGAAGGCGACAATGCCAGGAGTCTGCTTTGCCATGACCGGTACTGGTGATCTGCCGGATCTTGTACCCCCCCCGAGAGAGCACCATCTTTCTGCCAGCTGGCCAATCGGCAAATCTTTTAACGAAATCAAGGCTCCAATGGCCCGCCTTGGGCCAGAGGGTTAAGGGCAGCGAATAAGGCCGGGACACCGCCTGGAAGCGCCATGGAACGCGTCAAACGCATTGACAGCGCACCCCTTTTTTCCCTAAAAGCCGGTTGCTCGCGGGCCATCTTATGGCCCGCGATGCGTTTCGCGACCCGCGGCCTTTTCCCTTCAAGCTTTGGGGGATCGGGCCTGTCGGTGACGGGGTATCCCCGTCACACAGGAGGGCGCGTTTCCTCGAACCAACCATCTGTCAGGCCCGCAAAAGCCCAATGATTTGAGCTTTGCGTGCCCTTTGCAATGAGGACGCGATGACCAAGCGCAATGAGGCGAAGTACAAAATTGATCGCCGCATGGGCCAGAATATCTGGGGCCGCCCCAAGAGCCCCGTCAACCGCCGTGAATACGGTCCCGGCCAGCACGGCCAGCGCCGCAAGGGCAAGCTTTCCGACTTCGGCGTGCAGCTGCGTGCCAAGCAGAAGCTCAAGGGCTATTACGGCAACATTTCCGAGCGGCAGTTCCACGGCGTCTATGTCGAGGCCAGCCGCATGAAGGGCGACACCGGCGAGAACCTGATCGGCCTGCTCGAGCGCCGCCTCGACGCCGTGGTCTACCGCGCCAAGTTCGCGGCGACGATTTTCGCCGCCCGCCAGTTCATCAATCACGGCCACATCAAGGTCAACGGCCGCAAGGTCGACATTGCCAGCTACCAGCTTCGCGTCGGCGACCTCGTCGAGGTCAAGGACGCTTCCAAGCAGCTGGCCTGCGTTCTGGCGGCCGCCCAGCTCCCCGAGCGCGACGTGCCCGACTATATCGAGATTGATCACAACAAGATGACCGCCAAATATGCCCGCATCCCCGGCCTCGGCGACGTACCCTTCCCGGTGCAGATGGAGCCCCATCTGATCGTCGAGTTCTATTCGCGGTAACGGCTCAAGGCGCGGACAGGGGGCAGTTCACTCGGCTCGAAATCCGGGAAAAACTGCGCCTTTCCCCTTTCCAACCGGGATGGTCATCCATTTCACCTCCATCACAAAAGGTGGCTGGGCCCCGACAGCGTTAAAAGGGGCGAAGGCAGTCGCTGTCAGAAATGGAACGCAGGCAGAAACGCGCTGATCGATATCCTGTCCATCAGGACAAGCAAAAGGCCCCGAAGGCGAGACGCTTTTCGGGGCCTTTTTCTGTCTCAAAGAGCGTTGCCGCGCTTACATGCCGGCGGAACCATGGCTTGCCAGAGCGTCGCGGTGCAGGCACGCCGAACTTTGCGAGAAACAGCAGAAAATCACCCGCGACAGCCTCTCGACGCGGGCTGCGGCCGCAATCGTGGTGGCCACCGCGATCGGCGCCGCCCGATCGGCTGGGAAGCCGAAGACGCCGGTCGAAATCGCCGGAAACGCCACCGAAGTCAGGCGGTACTGGTCACAGAGCGCAATGGAAGCGCGGTAACAGGCGGCAAGCCGTTCATTCTCGCTGTGATCGCCCCCTTGCCATACCGGGCCCACAGTGTGGATGACGTGAGACGCCTTGAGCCGGTAACCGCCCGTGATTTTGGCTTCGCCGGTGGCACAGCCATTGAGACCTCGACATTCGGCGAGCAGTTCGGGACCGGCGGCGCGGTGGATGGCGCCATCGACCCCGCCACCGCCCAGGAGCGACGCGTTGGCGGCGTTGACGATGGCATCGACCTCAAGCGTGGTGATATCGGCGACCACCACCTCGAAGCGCACCCCCTCAATCAGAACCGGCATCCGATCACGCTCTGACCGCGATGCCCTTGTCGGTGAACATCTGCTTGAGTTCACCGGCCTGGAACATCTCACGGACGATGTCGCAACCACCGACGAATTCGCCCTTGACGTAGAGCTGGGGAATGGTCGGCCAGCTGGAATAGACCTTGATGCCGTTTCTCAATTCCTCGGATTCGAGCACGTTGAAGCTCTTATAGCTGACGCCGACCTGATCGAGGATCTGGGCGACCATGCCGGAGAAACCGCATTGCGGAAACTGCGGCGAGCCCTTCATGAACAGAACCACGTCATTGGAAGTCACTTCATTTTTGATGAATTCGTTGATGTCCATTTTGTTTCCTTTGGCGAGCCCATGAAATGCGTCCCGGGCCGGCTCACCCCGGTTCCCGATGCACGATCGATTTTCAGCTGGAAGTCTGAACCGCCGCAAAGTTCACACGTCGCGGACGATCAGGGTTGGCGGACGTTGAAGGGTTTTTCAGGCACAGAGCCCGGGTCAGTCGCCGGGCAGCGCCGTCGTCAGCGCCAGCGCGTGCAGCGCGCCACCGAGATGGCCGCTCAGTGCCTGATAGACGACCTGGTGCTGCTGGACGCGGGATTTGCCACGGAAGACTTCCGAGGTCACAGTCGCAGCATAGTGGTCGCCGTCGCCAGCGAGGTCACGGATCGTCACTTTGGCATCGGGAATCGCGGCCTTGATCAATGCCTCGATATTGTTGGCGTCCATTGGCATTCCGGTCTGTCTCCCTCTTAAAGGCCATTGGGTTGCGTCCCCAGGATATATAGGGGGCGATCCCCGCCCGTGCAGGGAGGCCACTCCCCGCAGGACCAGGTTTTCCTGGCACACTTGCCGGTGCCACGACGACAGGCGCGGCAAACACGGGCTTCCTGGCCATCTGCGCGCCCCAGGTGATCCGCTCTGCCGAACCATCCGTCAAAACCCTGCCACCTCCTGGAGCCTCCCAGAAAGCCCGGCTCGCCGGGACCCTTGAGGGGTGGCACCTTGGGAAGTCGACGGCGCACCGCACCCTCCTCAATTTCCTTACGAAGTTTTCATCCACAGCACCGCCAGACCGCATTGAACATCGTTCACTTCAGCGCTAATGATGATTTTGAACAATATTCAATTCAAAGGCCTGGCAAAATGCACCCTGCCCTCGAACTCGCCATGTCCGCTCCGCTGCGACGCAACACCACAGCCAACCCCGATCGGCCGCGAGACGTGACGCAATCCACCCATCACCTGGGATCTCTCTGGAGTTTGACACCGCCCGGCTGGAGCATTCGCGAGACCTGGCTCCTGGCAACCCTGGTCTCCATGGCGCTGATCGCCGCTCTGGGGCCTGCAATCGGGGTCGCCAGATGGCATGTTGCGCATTTCGCCGACACAAGAACGCTCCTGGGCCTGCCCAACGCCGCTGACGTGCTCAGCAACCTGCCCTTCCTGATCATGGGCATCTGGGGTCTGGTCCGCCTGCGCCGCTTTCCCGACGCCCCCGCAGGCACAGCCTGGTTCGGGTGCGATTAAATCTGTGGGTAAATTCCCTGCGATTCCGTTTTGTTCATGCTGCGATTCGGTTCCGTTCCCCCATGGGGTTGTGTGCGTGCGTTGAAGTCGGTGGCTGTTTGGACCTCTT